>ENA-UZWV01001712-UZWV01001712.1-metagenome-genome-assembly--contig:-Day-3-1m-contig-1712_pt2 | contig 25672 bp, 31 predicted proteins | sample MGYA00260342_ERZ794902 | MGnify/ENA metagenome assembly ERZ794902
TTCATTAGATGACTCCTTCTTTAGCTGCGGTCATTACGTCGAGGGTTGCACTTACGTGAGCGTGGTCAGTCAGGTCGTCGATGTCCTCGACGATGAGTACCGTAGCCAAACCAAGTGCGATGTCTCGCCAGTTCTCCTTAGCAAAGGCTGCTGCCTTCTCTGCCTGTGGTGCGTACTGCGCTGCGAGGAAAGTTGCTTTAGTTCGTAATTTATTAAACATGTCTAATCTCCTATTGTTGTAGACACCAATGACTCCGACCGTATTTGCTGTAGGCAAAAACGGGACAAGGTTCCTGAGCCGAAAATGGAAACAAGGTTCCAGAGTCACGAATCGGGGAACGGGGTGCGTGGTCAGGGCTAGGGGGGAGATATGGGTGAGCGATACAGAAAAGATTTTTATAAAAAATTTTTCAAAAAAAATGATCCAAAACAATTAGTTGTGCTAATATCGCGCAATGCCAAGCACCAAGGTGTGCGACACGTGCAGCAAGCCCCTGGAATTTGAAGAATTTGACCACGGTAGGAAAACTTGCAACGCGTGCCGAACTCAGCTCCGACAAATACGCGATTCCCATAGTTATGAAAACTATTTGAAGAATCTCCTAGTCCATGCTCGCTCAGCCGTGAAGCGTGGAGCGCGCAACGGTGACCACGAATTTCATATCACGCTCGAAGACCTAGTTAGGTTGTGGGAGAAGCAAGAGGGGCGGTGCGCCCTCTCTGGTGTTTTCTTAACACACCATAAAGATGGGTCAGGCGTTAAAGATTACAACGCATCAATCGATCGCATCGCAAATTCTAAGAGTTATTCCAAAGAAAACGTTCAATTAGTGTGTTATCGCGTCAATTTAATGAAGCATTCGCTCACTGAGGGCAATTTTTACTGGTGGATTAAGAATTTACACGACTTTTCTTGTGATTAATTATTAGTCAGGCTAATATACGCTATGAGTGATATCGAAGTAGTAGCTATACAAGGGCTGGATGCGGCAATTATAGGCTCAACAGTGCGTAACGGTGTTGAAGTCCTCGCATATGACTACGACAAAGCTATAGATGTGCTGGTGTCGTCAGGCTACTCCGAAAAAAACGCCGAAGATTTTATAGTAGAAGTGTCCGAAAAAGATTTTGAGGGCGCTCCTGCATTCGTGTATCTGGACAAAGACAACGAGTTCTATGGATCTAGCACCCCAAGCGGAACAACCGTCCACTGACCTAGTCAGTGAGCACACCGAGTTCCAGTCGCATATGCCGTATATGGGCATAAGCCGCGGATCGCTAACCATGCAGCAAGAAAAGCTGGTCTCGCTCATTAGTTCGGGTATGACAACCGCAGCCGCGGGCCGTGGTGCGGGGTACTCGTCCCCCCAGGCAACCTACGCCGCTGCAAAAGTCCCCGAAGTACAGAAAGCGATTGATTATTTCCGTCAGGAGATGCGTGAAGAGGTGAAGTTCACCAATCAGCACGCCCACATGATGTACATGGAAGCGTACAACACCTCAGCGAACGCCACTGAGATGAAGAACACCACCGATTCTCTGGTGAAGCTGCACGGTCTTGCTGCACCAGAAAACGCCACCCAAGTGAACATCAACATCAACGGAACAAAGCAGCTTGAACGCATGACCGATGAAGACTTGTTGAAGATCGCGGGTAAAGACCTCGACTACCTCGAACCGAAGAGTGATTAATTATGAACAATGTAATTTTAGCAGTAGTAGGAATAGTAGTTTTAAGCGGGTGTAACACCTTTAACGGCGCAGTAGACGGCTCGCAGCAGATCGTTGGCACCACTGTTGATTCAGCTCAGTCTATGGTTACGGATACAGCAAAAGGCATTGGCGCAGGATCAGCTACTTTTGTTGAAGGTATTGCCACTGACATCCGAAAAGCATCTGAGTGAATTTATTCTCTAAAGAAGGGTGACTAATCATGGAGAACGTAACAAAGCGTAAAAAGGTGCAAAAGAAGTCTGCTACGACCAGAGCGGCAGCTGAAAAGAAGCGACTAGATAAAGTACAGAAAAAGTACGGCGGTAAGAAAACCGGCGGCATGGACACTGTTGTTGCACGCAAAGCCAAGGTCACTCGCAAAAAGACTAGCGCCGGTATGAAAACCACAAGGACAGCGCGTGGGGATTTCATAAGCGGTAAAACTGGAAAAGTTGAACGAAAGGGGAAGTAATTATGCCTAGAAGTACTGAGTTCCCGCATAACAAAAAACAGGCCGCTGCACAGGTAGCTAAGCTGAAGAAGGCTAACGCCGCTAAGAAAAAAGCTAAGCCAAAAGCTAAGCCTAAAGCTGCACCTAAGAAGAAGGCATATAAGCCTTACTAATGAATTGTTGGCACTGTAAAGGCGCGCTGATTTGGGGTGGCGACCATGATCTTGATCCAGAAGAGGACGATAGCCCTTTTTTCATGGTCTCGAATTTAAGCTGCCCTGGTTGCGGGGCGTATGTTGAAGTGTACATGCCTAGAGATGTAGATGACTGAAGTCAAAAAGGTCGAATGCATACGCTGCAAAGCGTCGCACCCCGAGACACTGTACTCGGGGGATGATCGACTCTGTGTGTATTGCAAGGCGGACATCGCGGAGCAAGAACCGCTGCCCGCGAGCCCCGAACCGGAGCCCACGAAGGAAGAGTCGTTAGAAGATAAGGCGCGCGCGGAACTCGCTCTACGGTTCCTGACTCGCAAACGATTACTCCCGTTCGTGGAGCGGTTTAACCCCGATTACCAGGCTGGATGGGTACACAAAGATATATGTAAGCGACTAGAGGAGTTCTCGAGAGATGTCAGTGAAAAGAAGTCTCCAAGACTTATGCTATTTATGCCGCCTCGACACGGTAAAAGCACACTTGCATCAGTGGCGTTCCCAGCTTGGCACCTCGGTCGAAACCCTCAACACGAATTTATCAGCTGTTCCTACTCTGGTTCTCTCGCAATGGGCTTCTCTCGTAAAGTCCGCGGACTCCTACGTGAAGAGGGATTTAAGTCAGCATTTAAAACCCGTCTGGACCCACAGTCGCAGTCTGCTGAAGCATGGCTTACTACTTCTGGCGGCGGTTATGTCGCCGCTGGTGTTGGTGGTGGTATTACTGGTAAGGGTGCTCATATCCTTGTCATTGATGATCCGGTAAAGAACCGTGACGACGCCGAATCATCAAACGCACGTGACTCTGCTTGGGACTGGTATACATCTACGGCGTACACACGTCTTGCTCCTGGTGGCGGTGTGTTGGTTATCCTTACTCGCTGGCACGATGATGACCTTGCGGGCAGATTACTTAAAGCAGCAGCAGATAATGGCGAGCAATGGGAAGTTGTTAACTACCCCGCCAGAGCTGAGGTTGACGAAGAATTCAGGAAACAAGGTGACGCTCTCCATAGGGAGAGGTACGACGAGGAGGCGCTGGCCCGTATAGAAAAAGCGGTTGGCCCTCGAGACTGGTCAGCTCTGTATCAGCAGAACCCTGTAGCTGACGACGGTGACTACTTCACCAGGGACATGATCAATTACTACGACCGCGACGAGATTGATGAAGACCGTATGCGCTACTACTGCGCGTGGGATTTGGCGATCGGTAAGAACGATAGAAATGACTACACAGTTGGCATCGTTGTAGGTGTCGATGAGTACGATCAGATGTTCGTGATGGACATGGTACGTGGTCGGTTTGATGGTTTTGAATTGGTTGAGCAGATACTCGACCTATATGAAGTATGGAAGCCGTCAATTATAGGTATTGAGAAGGGTCACATTGAGATGGCCCTCGGGCCGTTCCTCGAGAAGCGTGTACGTGAGCGCGGGCTCTACGAAGCGTACTTCAAAGATCTAAAGACTGGCCGCAGGGACAAAGAAGCGCGAGCCAGAGCAATCCAAGGTCGGATGCAACAGGGCATGGTATTTCTGCCCAAAGATGAAGAATTTACAGGCCCTTTGGTAGCAGAGTTACTGCGCTTCCCTAACGGGGTACACGACGATCAGGTAGATGCCCTGGCATGGATTGGTTTGATGATGACGGAGTTCAGCACCTTTACTGAAAGGGTAGAGCACGTCCCAAGCTGGCGAGATAGGCTTCCTGGATTACTTAAAGGTGAACGCACCAAATCGGCTATGAGCGCATAAAAATGAAATCAACCAAGATTAATCCTGCAAAGGAAGAAGAAATCACTCGCACCCAATGGGCTAGGTACGAACGCGCGCGAGACAACGGGCACTTAGACTACGTAGAGATGGCGCTCAAATGTGATGAGTACTACCAGGGTGACCAATGGGACTCAGATGATCAGGCGATGCTCGAGCAAGAAGGTCGCCCTGCTCTAACCATCAACACCATACTTCCTACCGTGAACACGATTCTCGGTGAACAGTCTAATCGCCGTGCGGATGTTAAATTTAAACCGCGAAGAGGCGGCTCCGAAGACGTAGCTCACACCCTGAGCAAGTTGTACATGCAGATCGCTGATAACAACAAATTAGATTGGGTCGAGCAGCAGGTCTTCAGCGATGGCTTGATTATGGACGGTCGAGGTTACTTCGACGTTCGTATGGACTTTGCGGATCACGTCGAAGGTGAGATTCGGATCACAGCTAAAGACCCATTAGATATCCTAATCGATCCAGATGCTAAAGACGCAGATCCTAAGACCTGGGGCGAAGTCTTTGAGACCAAGTGGATGACTCTCGATGAGATCGAGGAGCTATACGGCAAGAGCAAGGCGGAGCGCTTATTGTTTGTAGCTGAGAACGGCATGAGCTTTGGCCCTGACTCTGTTGAGTATCAAGAGACGCGGTTTGGTGACACTGAGAATAACGACGACCACTTCGGTGCAGGCGTACCAGGCGATGAGGAGTACCGCAATGTTAAGTCGCTGCGAGTTGTCGAGCGGCAGCACAAAAAACTTGTACGCTGTACTTTCCTCGTTGACCCTAATACTGGTGATCAACGTCCTGCGCCCTCAGCGTGGACTGACGGCAAGACAAAGAAGTTTGCTAAAAAGTATGGGCTGGAGCTCATTTCAAAAGCTGTGCGTAAAGTACGGTGGACTGTTACTTGCGATCAGGTTGTTCTACACGATGATTGGTCGCCCTATAACCAGTTTACTATCGTCCCCTTCTTCTGCTACTTCAGACGCGGTCGACCCTTCGGTGTGGTCCGTAACCTCCTCTCCCCGCAGGAGCAGCTAAACAAAATAGCGTCTCAAGAGCTGCATATAGTTAATACTACAGCTAATAGTGGCTGGATGGTTGAGTCAGGTTCGCTGGTCGGTATGACTGCTGATGACCTCGAGGAACATGGCGCAGAGACTGGCCTTGTACTTGAATACGCTCGAGGCACCACACCCCCATCCAAAATCCAGGCGAACCAGATACCTACTGGTTTAGATCGTATCGCGCAGAAAGCCGCGCTAAACATCAAGACTATCTCGGGTGTGAACGACTCGATGCTGGGCACTGATAGCGCGGAAGTATCGGGCATCGCTATTCAAGCCAAACAGAACCGCGGCGCAGTAATGATACAGGTGCCACTGGATAACTTACGTAAAGCACGTCAGTACTTAGCGGAGAAGGTGCTAAACCTTGTTCAGACTTTCTATACAGAAGAGCGCGTTATTCAAGTCACGAATGAGGATGATCCCCTCAAGCCGCGCGAAGAGATGGTCATAAATGCGCAGACACCGGAAGGCGAAGTTATCAATAACCTCATGCTTGGTGAGTACGACGTGGTTGTCTCGACTGCCCCAGCTAGAGATAGCTTCGACGAAGTGCAATTTGCAGAGGCTATTAACTTACGACAAGCAGGCGTGGCAATACCTGACGACGCTATTGTCGAGTACAGCCACCTTGCACGTAAAGGCGAGCTCGCTAAGCGTATTCGCACGTTGACCGGCCAGGAGCCGATGACCGAAGAACAGGCAGCTGCAGCAGCTCAACAGGCCGAAATTGAGATGATGGGTATTCAGCTTGAGATCGCGAAGCAAGAAGCAGAAATCAAGAAGCTACAGTCAGAAGCCGCCGTCAACATAGCGAAAGTACAAGATGTCGCAGAAGTCGACCCGCAAATGCGCATGGCGGAGCTGCAGGCCAAGATCGATATGAACCAACAGCAGTTGGATCTCCGCAGAGAGCTGTCATCCGCTACGAACCAACAGCGCGCTGATCAAATGCAGACTAGCGCCGCTACCAAACTTGCAACATCGGCGCTTCAAGCGACCAAGACAAGCCCCAAACCCCCACAACCCCAATAGGATTTTGATATGAGTGACGATAAAGATACGACCCAAGAAGACGCCCCCATGCAGTTTGACCTGATGCCAGGGGCAGACGCTGTAGATGACGACGATATGCCCACGCTTGACTTGAGTTTCGACACGCCCGAAGAGGAGCCAGAAGAAGTTGCAGAAGAAGTTGTAGTAGAGGATGCAGAAGAGGAAACCGTTGCCGAAGAGCCCGAGGAAATTGTTTCAGAAGATGAACAAAGTACAGAAGAAGAAACAGAAGCTGAGGTAGAAGAAGAGCCCGTAGTTGCTGAAAAACCAGCTAAAAAACCGATGGTTCCCAAGGCGCGACTGGATGAAGTGCTTGCTAAGCAGAAAGCCCTTCAAAAACAGCTGGACGAGATTAATGCCGCGAATGAGAAAGCCCAAGAAGCGCCCGAATCATACGATTTCGATGCAAAAGAAGTTGAGTACCAAAACATGGTGCTGGATGGTGAGACGGAAAAAGCGGTTGCTCTCAGAAGAGAGATCAGAAAGGCGGAACGCGAGCAGCTTGAGTACGAAATGAGGCAAGAAATGTCTCAGACGGTCAATCAAGACCGCCAGATGACAGCCCTGCAACAAGCTGCCAACGCTATGGAAGAGGCTTACCCCGTTTTTGACAATAACTCTGAGGAGTTTGATCAAGAAATGACCAACGAAGTCGTTGAGCTGCGCGACGCTTTCATTATGAAAGGCTACGAAGCCGTGGACGCATTGTCAAAAGCCGTGAAATACGTTGTTAAAGACCACGATTTAGACAAACCGCAAGGAAGTGCGCCGAGTTTGGCTGGGAAAGCGCAGAAAACTGATGAAGTAGCGAGGAAACGAGCGGAAGTCAGCAAAAAACTCCGCGCAGCTGAGGCTCAACCCCCTGAACTACCAGGCGAGAGCTCCTCGACGCACGGTGAAAAGGGCATTGACCTGGCCACTTTGACTGAAGAAGAGTTTGATGCACTGCCTGAAGCAACTTTAAGACGCCTAAGAGGCGACATTTTCTAACGAGGTGAAAAATGCCAGTTAAAAAAGACCCACGATTAGCCCGAGCTGGAGTCTCGGGCTTTAACAAGCCTAAAAGGACCCCCTCTCACCCTAAAAAGTCGCACATTGTTGTGGCTAAAGAAGGTGACAAGATCAAAACCATCCGTTTTGGCGAGCAAGGGGCTAAGACTGCTGGCAAACCCAAGGCCGGAGAGTCCGAAAAGATGAAAAAGAAGCGCGCTAGCTTTAAAGCACGGCACGCAAAGAACATATCCAAGGGCAAAATGAGCGCGGCCTATTGGGCTGACCGCGCTAAGTGGTGAGACATGAAAACTCGAATCCACGTTAATCAACACAACATACGCGCTAACAACAAGGGCGCAGACGAGCCAGTGCTCACAGTTAAGGACTACAAAGCCAATCGGAAAGTAAATAAGGCGGAGATACGTACCGCAGATGGAGAGGTAGTAGCCACTGTTGTCTACAGCCCAGATAAGCCCCTCTCATGTGGGGCCAAAGTATGGATCGAAACTGATCTTGAGGTAACCGTGTAATCGGCAGCAAAAGCTAAACGGGCGCCCCCCAAAACCAAGTCATCATCAACCAAGTGGAAAAAGAAGTAGGTGTCATGCTTGCCGAAATCGCAGCTGCCAACGCAGCATTTCAAGTCATTAAAGGCGCTCTTACCAACGGGCGTGAGCTGTATGACGTGGCGGATCAGGCAACCAAGTACTTTGATAACAAGTCAGCGATAGCCAAGAAGGCAAACAAGAACGGTAGCAAAGATGACATGGCTTGCTTCATGGAGATGGAGAAGATTAGGGCGCAGGAAGAGTGGCTAAAGGACTTCATGGTCTATGCCGGTAGAGCTGACATGCATAAAGATTGGTTGAAATTCCAGAGCGACCGTAAAAGGCACCGAGCACAGGTAGCAGCAGCTGCGAAACGCAAAAAAGCGCAGAACATAGCGATATTAATGACGGCTCTTTTGTGGGGGGCTGGAGCACTCGTCCTCCTACCAATAACGATGTACATCTTTTTCAAAATTTTTGGAGTTATTTGATGGCCAGAAGCGACGAACCCAAGTGGAAACGCATTGTTGCTGCTGTAAAGGCAGGGTCAAAAGGTGGTAAGCCTGGACAGTGGAGCGCGCGCAAAGCACAACTAGCCACGCAGCGTTATAAAAAGTCAGGCGGCAGCTACTCTGGGCCGAAGACCGAGGCTCAGAAGTCTCTATCTAAGTGGACCAAAGAGAAGTGGGGCACGAAGTCAGGTAAGAACAGTACCCAAGGTAAGAAGGCTACTGGCGAACGTTATCTGCCTAAGAAGGCTCGAGAGTCTCTGAGCAAGAAAGAGTACGCAAAGACCAGTGCTAAGAAGCGCGCTGACACAAAAGCAGGTAAGCAATTTAGCAAGCAGCCTAAGAAGGTTGCTAAAAAGACTGCACGGTATAGATAGTTGTTGCATTGCAATATTAGCTGTACTAATATGATTTATACGTCTATCCCAACGATATGGGGTCGGCCCGTAGCCGTAAAAAACGTACCCCTCGCCTACAAAGGCGTAAAACCTGTCGAGGTCGCACCTCGTTAATAAGCGCTAGTTCGTTGCTCCACGATACGGAGATACGGATTAGCCGCTCCTTTAAGTCGGCTGATAAGGCGGCGTGTGCCGCATACATTATTTCGTCAATCTATTAGGAGCCCATCATGGCTACAACAAACTTCGGCACCTTGACTGGTGACCAACTCCAAATGTGGAGCCGCGACTTCTGGAAAGTAGCTCGCAACCAATCTTTCATCAACCAGTTCGCTGGTACTGGTTCAAACGCAATGGTACAGCGCGTAACTGAACTGACTAAAAACCAAAAAGGCACCAAAGCTAACATCACTTTGCTTGCCGACATGACCGGTGACGGTATCACTGGTGACAATACTCTGGAAGGCAACGAAGAAGCCCTCCGCGCGTATGACATCACCATTGAGCTGGATCAACTTCGTTTTGCTAACCGCATCGCTGGCCGTATGACCGACCAGAAGACTGTAGTTAACTTCCGTGAGCAATCACGTGACGCACTTGCTTATGCAATGGCTGATCGTTGTGACCAGTTGGCATTCTTGTCTATGTCAGGTGTTGCGTTTACTCACAAGAACAACGGTGGTCTTCGTACTGCTTCAGCTACTGCTGGCCACGACCTTGTTGACCTTGAGTTCGCTTCAGACGTATCTGCTCCTACTTCAGATCGTCACCTGCGAATCAGCGGCAACAACTTGGTTGCTGGTGATACTACTGCAGTAACTGCCGCTGACACTATCGGCTACAAGCACATCGTTAACCTGAAAGCCTATGCTAAAGATAACTACATCCGTGGTATCCGTGGCGCTGGTAACCAGGAAACTTTCCACATGTTTGTAACTCCACAGCAGATGGCTGCTCTGAAGCTAGACGCTGACTTCATCGCTAACGTCCGCAACGCTGGTGTACGTGGAGCTTCGAACAGCTTGTTCGCTGGTTCTTCTAGCCTGATGGTTGATGGCGTGATGATCCACGAGTTCCGTCACGTGTTTAACACTTCTGGCGCTACTACTGGTACTTCCGCTAACGCTGGCGCAGCTGGCTACAAGTGGGGTGCTGACGCTGACGTAGTTGGCGGACGTGCTCTGTTCTGTGGTGCTCAGGCTCTGGCCCTGGCTGACATTGGTCTGCCTGAAATGGTTGAAGATACTTTCGACTATGGCAACCAGTCTGGTATCAGCGTAGGCAAGATCTTTGGTCTCCGTAAGCCTAAGTACAACAGCGACATCAGTGGCTCTGTACAGGACTTCGGCATCATCGCTCTAGACTCCGCACAGTAAGACAATCGCCCCCTCCTCGGAGGGGGCTTTCTTTTTTATAGGTATTAATCATGAAGATTGTAAGTAGTGAAGCACTAAGAGTGTGCACCAACGGCGGCACAGTGGTCCTTTTTGAACCAGGTGTACCCCGAACAATCGCCGATGAGATTGGCTTACTTGCCATCCAGATGGGCGCTAAAGAATACAACGACAAATACGTTGAAGAACAGAATGCTGAAGAAGCAGTGTTCGAAGAAGTAATAGAAGAATTGTTCGAAGAAGTAATAGAAGCGGCACCAGAAATTACGACAGACCTAGTCACGCTACTAGAGAAAATGATGGACGAAGGTGACCCCAAGAATTTCAAAGCAGACGGCTACCCCAAAGCGGCAGCAGTGAACAAAGCCATAGGGCGCACTGTTACTACCGATGAGCGGGAAGCAGCCTGGGAATCAATACTTAACTCATAGGTAAAACACAATGGCAGTCACAGTACAAAGCGTAATCGATAGAGCACAGACTGTGCTCCAAGACACAACCGGCGTTAGATGGCCCGTAGTAGGTGAGCTAGTACTGTGGATCAATGACGCCCAGCGCGAAATCGCGTTACTAAAACCTGACGCAAGCGCAACTAACTCCACCATCACTCTAGCTACTGGCACTAAGCAGGACATCCCTAGCGGCGGCAACCGCCTGTTGAAGGTTGTGCGCAACATGTCTGCAGCGAGCGACGGTACAGGCAAGCGGTCAGTAAGACTTGTAGATCGAGAGGTTTTGGATGCGCAAAGCCCTGACTGGCACGACCCGACCGTTACTGGCGATGCAGCGCACGCTGCGATCGTAAAACACTATGTCTACGACGAAGCAAACCCACGCAATTTTTACGTCTACCCAGGCGTGAGCGGCAGCGCGTATTTAGAGATTATTTACTCCTCTAACCCAGCCGTTGTGGCCCAGGCGGACAGCCTGTCGATTCCAGATATTTTTGCTAACGCAGTTATGAACTACGTCTTATATATGGCTTACATGAAAGACGCTGAATATGCAGGTAATGCGCAGCGCGCTAGTAACCATTATCAACTGTTTACAGCGTCGGTTACTGGGAAAGGTCAAATTGACGCGATTACCAACCCTAATATGGAACGTAGAACAGCGGCGGTATAAAACATGGCGATTTCTTATGAAGCGCTTCTACCTGACATATTGCCAATGGTATACGGCTGCCCTGACACGCTAGTAGAAAATAGCATCAGATCAGCTGTTATAGAGTTGTGCGAGAAAGCTAGCGTGTATCAAGTCGAACTTGATCCGCTAACGACCGTAGGTGGGATTTACGAATATGATCTCGAGGCACCCAGCGGTACATCAGTTCAAAAAATCTTATGGGTGTCACACCTAGGCAAAGACCTTGAACCTATTACTTCTACCCTCCTTGAGCAGCGTATACCCAAGTGGCGTGAAGGTAACGGTGTACCAAAGTATTACGTACAGCAAGGTGCAGCTTTGTTCTGGCTCGCGCCAGTACCAACGGCCACTGCAGTCTCAAGTACCCTTCTACGTGCCGTTTTAAAACCAACGCATTCAAGCACCGCTTGTGACAACGATGTAATGAACGATTACAGAGACACAATTATTAACGGTGCTTTATTCAGGCTACTGAGAATACCCAATAAAGATTGGACGGATTTCGCTGGAGCCCAAGTTTACAGCTCTTTGTTTAATCAAGGTGTTGTTGAGGCTGAGCGTAAAGCGCGAGGCGCGAACACGGGTGTAGCAAAAACCGTTAAGTACGGTGGCGCATCAGGTGCATGGCGAACTAGGCGCGGTAGATATGGTCAAGGCGGATAACCCTGTTGAGACACGTATCGAGGACAACCTAGATTGGGTGGTCCCCGCGATAGAAGAAATTTTATCGGAAACCCCGCAGCTGACTTTTACAGCAGCCGACGTTTTCCTAGCTTGCGCACAGAACCAGGCAACGCTTTGGACAACTGACGAGGGGTTGGTTGTTACAACAGGCGAGACTGATATTTTTACTGGTAAGCGAACGATGCTGGTGTGGCTTGCTTGGGCTAAGAAACGTGGTACGAGCCTAGTCGCACAACACCAAGATTTTTTTATAGAGCAAGCCAAGCAAGGCGGGTTTGTAAAACTGGAAGTTAGGTCTGCCGTACCTGAGTTGAAGGATTATATCCTTGCTCAAGGTTGGCAGTTAGACACGATTGTTTACACGAGAAATGTTTATGGGTAGTTCACCTAAGAAACAAGATTACCAGCCAACGGAGTCTGACAAGGCTCTTGCGTCCCAGAACCTGAAAGACTGGAAAAAGTTCCAGAACCTTTACAACCCGAAGTTGTTAGAGCTGAAAGAGCAAGCTGCGTCAGGGGATGTAACTAGGACTCTGAAGGGTCGGGCTAATGCAGACACAATGCAGAAGATTTCCGCGCCCAGCTATATAGCTGCTAATAAAACAAACAATGCGGGGCTTATAGGGTCAGCGCTGTCTGGGCAGATAGGTGACGCCGGTGTGAAAGGTAAAAAATATCAGAACGATTTAGAAACCAGCATTCTTGCTACTCGCCAAGGCCAAGCAGGTGTAGCTAACCAAGGGTTAGCAGCACTTGCGAAAATGGACACCAATCAGCGCCTCGAACAGCTCGAAAATAAACAAAAAGTGGATTCTGCAAGAAGCGCTATGACTGGACAGTTAGCTATGGCTGGACTATCAGCCGGCAACGAAGCAAACCTATTTGGCGACGGGAAAGGCGCTCAGTTCATAAAAGGCTTCACTGATAACCTCAACGCACAAGGTAAAGGCTAATGAGCAGAATGATGGAAAATAATGACATAGCTATGGTTGACCCCAGTCAGCAGATTCCAGAGGGGACTAGGGATTCTCGCGGCACCGTAGTGCGTGAAGGTCGTGGCAACGGTGGAAACAGTGGTTTCTCAAACATGTTTAATTTCAGGAGCAAAGGTGGTGCCCCAGATGCATCTGACCCAGATGCCGTCTTAGCGTATATGACTCGCGCCGACGCAGAAGACTATGAGCGGGACTACGGACAGTGGGAGAGGGATATGTTGGAGCGAGCCAGCAACGACACTAGCCTCATCGACGATGCGCGCACTGACTCTCAAATGGCCTCTTCTCTTGCGAGCGGAGTTGTCGAGCGCAACCGGTCAAGGTATGGCGTGAATCTGACGCCCGCACAAATGCAACAGCAGAAAAAGTCTTTCCAAAGAGATAGCACACTTGGCGGCATCCAGTCGCTTCAAGACGCACGTCTCGCTCAGCGTGATCTAAACCAGGACATGCTCGGGAAGGTTATTGATGTTGGGCAAGGGGTGTATCAGCGATCTATGCAAGGTATGACGGCAGCCGCTGGTAATAAGAAGGCGCTAGATAACGCATACGCAGCAGCAAAAGCGCAGTCAAAAGCAAACACATATTCCACAATTGGAAGTTTAGGAAGCGCCGCCATTATGGCTGTAGCTTTCTTATAGAGGTTACGAAATGGCTTTAGATATTTCTTCATTCGCAGGTGGCATGAGTTCTGCAGCACAAGGCTTCCAAGGCATGATGGATGGCGCGCAGCGTCGAAGGCTAGTAGAAGAGCAGAACAAGCGAGCAAACGATCAAAACCGGCGTGCCGAGGATCAAGAAGGACGATCGGCGGAGCTAGCTAAGTACGAGAAGTCGCTTCGAGAGCGTAACGAAGCAGAGTTTCTAGCACAGTCAGACCGGCTAAAGAACCAGGAGGATCGCGCAGCAGCACAAGAAGAGCGTGCAGTAGAGGCATCTGAGTACACCATCGGGCAACGACCTATCCTCGAAAAGCGAGCCGCAGCCGCCGAGCAGCGCGCAGTTAATTTAGATACCCGCCAGGGCAACCAGGACCGCAGATATCAGCAAACATCTGATATTGAGGCTCAGAAAGAAAGCGAACGGCGGATACAGAACTACAACCAGCAGCTTTTAGGTCAGTTAGCCACGACAAAAAGCTACGGTTTAGGTGACCCCACTAAGATCAAAGATCCTGTTGGGTTAGCAACAGAACGACCAGAGCTTATTAGAGATATGCTCGACCGCCACAAAAATTATCAGTTCGCTGTCATTGATGGCCAGCGCGTTGAGGTCGACGTTATAGGTTTCAATGTTACTGACACAGCGGTTATCCCCCGTATTGCAAATGCTGAGACGGGTGAAGAACTCACGCCCACGGTTGGCGGCACTAATGCGGATACAGATACAGTTCTCATGCAAACCCATGAGCAGTTCAGCAACCTTGTAAATAACGAACTTGTATCAGCGCTAAACAACGGTGGCGACAAGTCCTCTGTCTATCAAAGTTCGCTTGTGAGAATGGGCGGTCTGACTGCCGCACAGGAAAATAGGCGTAAAGAGCAAGCGCTACGCGACCAGCTGATTGCAGAAAATACAAGCCAGTACGCAAATTCCCCAGAGGCAACAAGGGCCTATCTGGGCATAGTAAACAACGCATCTATGGACGAGCTCCTCGAGATCTATAAAGATCAAGGCGGCGACCCAGCCGCGCTAGAGGAAGCACAAGCCACCGATACAGATGCAGAACGCAGCCAACTAGACCGAACAATAAACCCGAGGGGTGATAGGGCTGTTGGCCCCGCTATACAGCAGGCCATGTCGTCGCGCGGCATGACTAACCCTGGTGAATGGGATCTGAAGGGCGAGATTGAGAGCGCAACTAGCGACATACGCGACGCAGGCGGTAAGTCTGGTTTTATGGACGACCAATCTGAAGAAGATTACAAACTGAATACCGCTGCTGAGAAGTGGTATGACGAGAGTACAGATGACCTCGCCATCAAGATGTTTGCTAACCCTGCCATTAAACAGAAGTTTGATGAACTAGGACCTGCAAAGTTCTTTCAGCAATACGGGGTTGATACTGATGGTGGCCAAGTAGAGCCTAAGAATATGCTCGCGTCTATTCAGCCACCCCCGTTTGAACTTACTCGAGAAAGCGTTATTGCGGCAATTACTGACCAGACCAAGCAGCCTACTCAAGAGCAGCGTATGGATATGGTGCAGTTTTTAAAAGACAGAGGGCTCGTTACTGATGCGAAATTCAGGGAGGGTATTGCAGATGGCGCGCTACCTTCCGATGAGGCTCTTGCAGCTATTTGGACAGCGGCCTCTTTTAGTCCTGGCACACCAGCAGAGCGCGTAGCTCGGGCGCAGGAATTAACTAACCTCGCCGTGCGTGGTGATACTAAAGTCGGCGTAGCCCAACAAAACGTGATGGATGAGAAAGAGCTTACACGAGAACAAACTGGAAGAAACAGTGCTGCCACCGCTGCTGCGAAGGTCGAGGCTACGGAACTTAAAAAAGCTCAGACTGATGCAGAAGCCTATTTTGACATATACCAAGCAAAAATTGCTGGGCAAGAGCCCAGTAAAGATCAAGCCCGCGAGGTGTCACGTACGCTGCCTGGGGTTATGCGAAAGCTAAAGCAAGCAAAAAGCCCAGCAGCAAAGCGCGAACTACTCAGCGCGATTAACCCTGCGTTAAGCACAATCCTCCAAGGTAACGCTGTCAAAGAAGGCGCTTGGGAGAAGTTCACAGGGCTGTTCAATGATGACGTAGACCTTGGGCAGGTTAGCGACTTTAACCTAGAGTTTGTTCGCATGGGCGATGACAAGACTATTGTATATGCACCCCCAGGCGGCCAAGCGGGTAAGCCTGTCCCACTGTCTTTACTCATGGATACCGACGCAAACGTCGCGAAGTTACTTACGCTAGCTGCTGAAATCAATGGAGGCTAGACCTTGGCTGAAACAGATCTATTTAACGAGCTTGTTTTCGGTGAAGAGAAGGACGCCTCACAGTTTGCAGACGCCCTTAATACTAAGACAGAAGCTGTTGGTCCAGATGGGCTGATTGATACTTTTGTAGCAGGCGTTAAGTCTGGTGCGAAGGGTTTATCGTCTGACTTAGAGTACTTCAAGGCGGGTGCGCAAACACTCATTGGCGATGAGAAAGGCGCAGCTGAAAGCGTCAAAGACGCTCGTGCTCTTGAGCAACTAGCTTCCTTGCCAATGGAGCAGATAGAAACCTTCGGCGATTTTCTAGAGAACCCTACGTTTGATGGCTTTTTAACCCAGGTCGCATCAGGCACAGGCCAGATACTTCCCAGTGCAATAAGCTCTATCGGCTCCGCGGGTGCAGGCGCTGTTGCCGCTGTTGGTCTTCGCGCTGCATCGGGACAGACTGCTAAACACTTATCTAAGAGACTTATTCAAGAAGCTGCCGAGGCTACAGCTAACGGTACGGCTGATGCTACGCAAAAGAGAATAGCTCAGGGTGGGTATGAAGCACTTCGCGAAGCGTATGCAAAACGTAAAAGAGGGGACATAGTAAAAGGCGGAATAACTGGTGGATACGCCGCAGAATATGCACCGCTCACTGGCGGAAACATAAACGAAGCACTAGAGGCGGGCGAAGACCTAGATCGCGGGACAGTTCTGAGAGCTGGCGCAGTTGCTATACCGCAGGCCGCTGTAGGCGTATTGGGTGAGCTCGGCCTGGCAAAAATGCTGGCCAGCATGGCTACAAAAAAAGCTGGATCAAAACAGTCTATCTGGGCGAAGTATGCAAAAGACTTTGCGCAAGGTGGTGCAACTGAGGGGACTGCTGAGGTCATACAAGAAGGTATTGCTGTTGCAAACCGTCAAGACCTTGACCCAACTTACTCTGACGCTGACGCCAAGCTGCGACTGCAACAAGCGGCCTTTACTGGCTTCTTTGGTGGTGGCGCGATTGCTGGCGCAGGCTCAGTTGTAGGTAGTGCAGTTAACTCAGACGTTCTCAAAAATGCCCCCGACAAAGCCGCAGCTGTAGTTGATAAGTCAATGGAGATGATGGACCAGCTCAAAGAGATGGTCACTGCTAGAACCGTTGCGGAAGACGTAGTAGGTGATGTTGAACCTGGACAAACTACCCCAGAGTCAGACCGTGACATCTCTGCACAGGTTGACGCAATGCTCGATGACTCAAGCAGCAAAGAAGCTGTGTGGGTCTCTGGTACAGAACCTGACAAAAGGTTCGCAGTGCGCCGAGGCAAGATCAAGCCAATTACTGTTAATGGTAAGGAGGCATATAGTGTTTTTGTCTCAGGCCGAGGGACGCTTGTTTCTAAGACATACGACCTAGCTGAAGAAGTATTAGCGGGCAATGCGTCAGATGCCGTGCTTGCTGCCGCACTAGGGTATAGCTCAGTAAAAAGCGTCAACGATAGCGTTGTAGTACGCGCATATGACAAACAAAACGACATCGTATCTGAACAAACTGCGACAGCTGAAGGGTTGCCAGAAGCAATTGCTGCAGCTGAAAAGTTAGCGCCTACGGGCGGACGCGTTGAACAACTGTCACCAGAAGAAGCGCAGATAGACCGGCAGCAGCGCGCCAACCCAGATGTGCAGTTTATGGATGAGACTGATCCGTTAGAAGACGGTGATGCCAATGTAGATGAGACTGATCCGTTAGAAGACGGTAATGCCAATGTAGATAGCACTAATGAGTTCACGCCAGAAGTCCGCACTTATACTTTTCAGCAAGATGAAAAAACTGTCGACTCTTATCAGGCTATCGAGGGCGACAACAACTTTGAAGGCGTAAAAGAAGCCCGAACAGAATACGCAGCTATGACTGGACAAGACATCGACTTCAGCGCGCCGTTCTACAAGCGTATGTCTGGCAGCATGTTGAGAAGAGCTGTCGCGCTGCAGAAAACGCTACCTGATGAAGTTGTTGATGTAAAAATCAATACTGATGGTTCATATCGTATTGATATCGAGACAACTCCTGATACTCAGAAGATTCGACTAATAGACCCTGCAACAAAAGAAGAGTCAGAAGTCTCTATTGGTGAGTTCCTAGAAAAATCAATTTCTCAGGCAGCCAAGAGTAAGTTCCGTAACGTCCAAGTGAAAGCGCCTGGTTCTGATACGTTTACGTCAGTCAACCTCGTTGACCTGACTAACGCAGGCCGACGCCTTAACGAAGCAAATACAGGCTCATTTACAGAAGGCGGCACCATAGCGTCACAACGCCAAGGGCTGCTGGCCATGCTGGGTCAACTAGCGATGGCAGAGTATGAAGTAGAGGTTCAGGGTGTACCTGTCCGCACTTTATTAGAGACTATAGAAAACCCACGTAAAGAATTGCCTGATGGCTTTAAGAAAATCACAGCGGGTTTTAACAGTAAAAAACCTGTATCCCTGCATACGCTGTTAAAGCCGTATGTCCCAGGCGCAGCTGTTGAGAACACAATCGAAGTCGATGTTTCGAATGATGTAGAAACCCGACAAGAAACCATACTCAAAGACGTTGAGGGAAACGAGCTTGGGCGGGAGCGCACTGACCCTGATAGTACACAGACAGACTTGTTTGCTGGGCTACAGAGCGATGTGACTGTTGTTGAGTATCCAGACGTTAGCCAGACTGAAGATGTAACAGTTGAAGAAGCGATGGAGAGACGCCAGCAGGCTGACCCGATTACCAACACTGCTGAGATCGCAGAGAATTCAGCGCGTACATTTGACGGCGCACCACTGTCGCGCCTCAATATAGAAGAGGTTAGAGACGGAGTTAATACCGCTCAGAACCGCCCTCGAGGTGGTGGACCCTCTACTGGCCCAGCACGTCCTGCACCAACTGTTAAATTCAGCAACAGCATCACGTTCCCATTTGGTATGGGCAACAAGATGATGGCAGAAATAGCGCAGCGGCTGCACAGAGCTGTAGGTTTTAAGACACCGATTGCCGTGGTCAGCATTAAAGAATTTGACGCAGCAATAAGGAAAGATCTGCGTTCTCTAATACTGAAGAAAACCAGTGCTAACGGGAAGATTGCTCTAAAGCAATTAGATGGCTTGGACCTTGGCGACACAAAAGCTGTAGGTGAGTTTATCCAGGGCTTAGTAAGTAAGAAGCTGCTGACAAAGCGAGCAGCTGACTGGGTAGCTACTCAGACCGACGCCACCGTAATCGGTGAAGACATCGTTATGGGTTCTGCGTTTACTGTAGTCAAACCATTTACCACTGATCTAATGGTTGCTCGAGAGATAGCGACTCATCTTCGGAAGTCCTTGCCTAAAGAGAACACGATACGAGGTTCTCATAAAGCCTATAAAGGCGGTTCAATCATTACCGTTGATGATTTACATAACGTGAACGAAGCTGGGTTAGCTATGGTGCTCGCGCATGAGCTCGGGCATGCGCTGTATAAACAAGACCTTGACGCCCTGTTTGAGAACAAAGCGTTATACGGTCGTATGTGGAAGGCGTTTGAAGCGGATCGCAAGAAAGCAAACGACGAAGGCAAGCCGATCAAGCAATGGAACGAAGTTGGTTTCGAAGAGTGGTATGCGGACCAGGTGGCAGCTTGGACCAGAGTTGATATGGAGAAAGACGCGTCGAAGAAGAGCCGCGGGGTTGTCGACGCACACTTTAAGAAGCTAGTACGCGAGTTTAAAAAGCTTTGGAAAGCACTTAGCAATCACCCGTTAATGCGTCGCCAGGGCAAACTAGATGAGACGTTCTCTGAGTACATGGGCGAAGTTACTTACGCTAGCTGGCGCAATGCGGTAGACGTTAAGTTACCCGCCGGTGCCACGCAGACCGCGGATGGTAAGGTTTCATATCGCACTGCTCTAGGTTCAATAAAGCTGGGGGTGCCGTCCGAAGTACCGTTTGAGCAAAAAGCTACAGCGAAGGCTGTTCGTGAAGAGATAGACACGATAGTTGGTACGAAGCAGGCCGCAGCGAAATGGGCCAAGTTCTTTAGGTCTCTTGGCAAAGACTTCGCTCGTAAGCACCCATCGCTTATTGAATCTCTAAAGTTCGTACTGAGCGCGGACACCGTACTACGACTCATAGACCCCACTGGAACAGTCGCGGATATGTTTTACGTACCGTCGAATACGAAAGCAGGGCTTGGGTTTGTTAAACAGCGTCAGCTTGTTAGAGATAAGATGCGCGCGGACTTGTTCGACATCATAGGTACTGACTGGGATAACGAAGTCACCCAGAGGGTTCTTGCAGAAGCTGAGTCAGGTAGACCTACGACAGAGCTTTCACCGAAAGCGCAAGAAGTTCGTAAGTTCTTGGAGCGTATGCACACTGAATACATAGCCCCATCTAACAGCGATATCGGTTTTATCGAGAACTATTTCCCAAGAGTTCTTGATCTAGCCGAAGTGGCTGCGAACCCTGAACCGTTGATCCAAGAGATACTTTCGAAAGATCCAGAGGCGGATGTTAAGAAAGTTAGAGCTGCACTATCTCGTCTAGAGAAGTACCAGGCAGCGATTCTTAACGACGAGGGCGAGGTGGATATTGCGCCAGAAGATGTGTTTGAACCTGCGCAGGATGCAGAGAAAGCGCTGAACCTGACAAAGGATATCTCGCCTGATCGTTTGCGAGAGCTAGGTTACGTATTACCACCTGAAGTTGCCCTGCTGTCCTACATCGATCGTGTAACGAAGCGGGTTGAGTGGAACAAGCACACCAAGCGTGAAGACGGCACCAGCAAACTAGCTGATGCTATGCAGCAGATGAATGCTCGCGAGCAAGAGATTCTTCTCTCAATTACAAATGCGTACCTTGGCAATATAACGCCGATGGAGCCGTTCTGGCGGAAGATGAATAGCTATGCTCAGCTGATCCAGACTGTGACAATTCTGCCTTTTGCTTTCTTTGCATCTATCCCTGATTTCGCAGGCGCAATAGTTAATACCCGAGAGTTCAACGGGTTCAACATGTTCGGCAAGCAGGTTATGTCGATGATTAAAGATAAAGGCGAAGCAGAGCGACTTGCTAACGATATTGGCGTAACCATGTCTGAAGCAGCAGCGACGGCGTGGATGTCGCAAGCGGACGGTGAGCTACTAGACCCATCGGTGCGCGAAGCCACTGAGAAGTACTTCAAGTACATCGGTCTAGATTTCCTGACAACACTGTCGCGACAGTTCTCGTCCGGCATGGCCAGACAATTTATCCTTGAGCACGCGAACCACCCCACTAAAAGGTCGGAGCGTTATCTAAAGCAGTTAGGTGTAACTGCTGAACAAGTGAAAGCCTGGGAGGCCAGCGGTTTTGATTTAGGTACTGAAGATGGAAAGGCTGTCAAAGAAGCTCTAGTTAGATTTGTAGAGAGCTCGGTACTTAGACCTAATGCAGCAGAACGACCTATATGGGCGAACGATCCTAGATATGCACTTATTTGGCAGCTGAAGTCTTTCATCTACTCGTTTAACAAAACCATTTTAGGTGGGTTGGAACGAGAGTTTGTGACCAGGCTCGCTGAAGACCGCAACTTAATTTCAGCTCTTGTACCAGTAATGCTACTTACAGCTGCCGCATTCCTACCGCTCGCTGCTATGGGGCTTGAATTGCGTGAGTATGCGAAGGTCGGATTGAGCTATGCGATACCAGGTATTGATGGCAGTACTAAGTATCTTCGGTCTGATCGTATGGACTGGGGTACTTACATGACTGAGATCTGGGATCGTGCAGGGTTGAACGGCCCGATATCTTTGCTGTATTCAGCTCAGAGGTCTTCGGACTGGGGCAACTCAGGTATAGCAACACTGCTCGGTCCAACAGCAGAGTCAGTAGAAAAGATTATCGGCGATTTCCCAAGGTTCGATACACCAGTAACTGACAGGATTACGCAACCCGCAGGCGCTGTTGGCGCTGCCGCAGGTGTAGCGGCGTTCGGTCCACAAATAGTGAAGGCGATACTATGAGCATATTTACAGCACTACTCGGCCCTATTGCAGATTTAGGTAAAACCTACCTAAGTAACAAGGCCGAAGAGAAACAAGCTAAACACGCAGCCAAGATGAACGTCATTCAGAACGACGCCGACTGGGAAGCCAAGATGGCGGATGCTTCTAACAACTCACTTAAAGATGAGTTTTGGACTATAATATTAGCCATACCAATATTTATGATTGGATACGCAATCGTAGCTAATGATATGTCTGTTGTTGACCGAACGAAGCAGGCTTTTCAAACATTGAACGAATTGCCCGAGTGGTATCAATACCTTTTATTTATCGCGATCTCGAGTTCATTTGGAATCAAGGGTGCATCAAAACTTATGGGAATGCGCAAATGACCGACCCAGAAACAAACAGACGCTTCGATCGACTAGAAATAAAAATAGATAAGTTGACCGAGGTGCTGACTAACGTAGCACGAGTCGAGGAAAAGCTAGTTGGTGCAGATGCGCGACTGAAGCGTCACGAGTTCCGGTTAGATGAGGGTGAGAAAAAACTAGAGGAGGTAGCTGAGCTTGCTGCGTCTAATGCTAATACGGCTAAGTTCGGCACTGCGGTGCTTGCGTCCCTGTGGACCGCAGGGCTCGGGTACATCGCTTACTTATTTAGAGACTGATATGACTGATTTTATTTACTTCAAGATAGAAGATTTTGACTGCCAAGAGACAGGCGAGAACGAGATGTCAGAGCAGTTTATACATAGTTTAGACCAGCTCAGGGCGGCTTGTGGTTTTCCGTTTATTGTGACGAGCGGTTACCGGAGCCCGACGGGCCACAGCATTGAGAAAGCAAAAAGTTCTCCAGGCACCCATGCACAGGGAATTGCTGCGGACATAGCTGTAAACGGTGGCGTACAGCGCCGCGCAATCGTTAATCACGCACTAGCAATGGGGATGTCAGTGGGGGTCGCTAAGACCTTTGTTCACGTCGATATCAGGGGCACAACACCTGTCCTCTGGTGCTATTAATTACTGGTATTATATTAGTTTGACTAATATAATAAAGAGACCTATAGGTATATAAGATGGCTTACTCAGATACGCTAAATTTAGTAACAGGCGATACGCTGCCCGAACTGACTTTCACTCTAAAAGACAGCAACACAGCTGCGCCAGGGTTAAACCTGGACGAAAACAACAGCAGCACGTGGGCTCCAATCAACGTAACGGGTGCAACGGTAATCCTGCGCCTCAGAGAGCTCGGTAGCACTGCGGTCAAGTCCGCTTTGACCTGCATAGTCACCGATGGTGCTGCTGGGAAAGTTGCTACCGATTTCCCTGAAGGGACTCTTGACACCGCAGGCACGTTTGAAGGTGAGCTAGAGCTCACATTCCCTAATGGTGGTAAGCAGACAGTCAATGACCTAATTAAGTTTAAAGTACGAAGTGATTTTGATTAATGGCCTATCGAGTTGTAGTCGACAAACCACAACGCGTTCGTGCTCTAGCTAGTAGCGCGAATATTGTTGTTGCAGACGCACAACTCGCAAAGACACAAGTATCAGTAACACAGCCAGCATACGCTGTGACAGCCAGTTCTCGGGTTGTAAATGCTTTTACTGCCTACAGCGCGCCCGTAACTGAGATCAATTACCAGAACCTGTCTGCCATAAACGTGGCGCTAGACCCTTATGCACTCAACCAGTATTTACGCTTCGAGCTCGGTATCTCTGACGCACAAGCTATGTTTGTTACTAAAGCCTTTAATGATTTAGTTGGGGCTGCTGACCAGACTGACTTACAAGTTAGTAAAGGCATTGCAGACAGCTTTGGCATGGGTGACAACGCTGTTGTCCTCCTACAAATTATTAGAGATTTTGCTGACAGTACTTCTGTAATCGACTCGCAGGTATTTTCGCTGGGACTTATTAAGTCAGAAACCTTGGGAATAGCTGATACAGCGGCCCTATTTATATCTAGGTTCGAAAGTGATGTTACTAATATTAGCGAGCAAGCTGTTGTCGGTACATCAAAGCCCCTCGCTGATTCAGCAAGTATGGCAGACCAGTTTACTCGATCGGCAATATACCAACGCTCCTTCTCTGACGCTTTTGTACTAGATGATTTCACAGACGTTGATGCGTTAACTAAAGACTCTACCGCCGCCAAGGGTAACGTTATTGGGTTCTCTGATATACAGAGCCTTGTCACCGAGAAGGCATTACAAGACTCGGCGACAATGTCGGAAACGTTCCGAAAGGATGTCACTTATAACCGAACTTTCTCTGATGCAGTGAGTTTTGCTGAACAGTCTGTAGCTGCTTTTGAAAAAGGGCTTTCAGACACGGCGTCAATAACCGAATCACTTCAAATAACCACGTCGTCACTGGCGTCATCTGTATTGAATGCTAGCGCGCTAAATAGTGTGCCGCTTAATAACTAGGAGCAAACCTAATGCTACATGATAATTTCCAAATGACCGGACACCTGTCTATTTCCATTAATGATGCAGTTGTCCAAGAAGTACCCAACCTGGTCGTCACCGACGGGAAAGAGTATGTCGCTAGTCGTATGAAGGACACCACCAAAACCGCCATGTCACATATGGCGATTGGTACAGGTTCTACGGCGGCTGCTGCAGGCGACGCAGCGCTTGGCAGTCAAGCCAGCCGCAATACGCTGACCTCGACTACCGTTTCTGGAGCCGCCGTGACTTACGTCGCTACTTTCAGCGCTGGTGAAGGGACAGGCGCGATAACAGAAGCCGGTTTGTTTAACGCAAGCTCCGCTGGCGACATGCTTTGCCGCACAGTGTTCGCGGTTGTAAACAAAGGTTCAAGTGACTCTATGACTATTAGTTGGACAGTAACCGTAAGTTAATCCAACTAATAACCCGAGAGGTTTGACATGGCAGTAGTTTTTTCGAACAACGCTGCAACGACGTTAGCGTCTAGTGTTACTAGCTCAGTTACAAGTCTTACTGTCCAAGACGGTTCTGTATTCCCGACCCTAAGTGGGACGGACTATACATATATAACTCTTGAGGATCTCGACGGTAATGTTGAGATTGTAAAGCTTACTGCGCGCAGCGGTAATGCGTTGACGGTAGTCCGTGCTCAGGACAGTACGTCCGCGCGGGCGTTCGCTACTGGTTCGAAATGCGAACTTAGATTAACTGCTGCCTTGCTAAACGAAGTTGCCGCCCAGGCTGATACGGATACCACTTACTCAGTAGGTGATGGTGGTTTAACTCAGAAAAACTTCACCAGCGCGCTAAAGCTTAAATTGGACGATATAGAGGCGAGCGCAAATAACTATTCCCTGCCGTTCACTGATAACTCGACCAACTGGAACACCGCTTACGGTTGGGGTAACCATGCTAGTGCTGGCTACCTAACGGACGCTGAAGCTGAGCTGACTGCATTTCCCACTAACACTGATGCGGCAAGCTCTGACTTAGTTCCATATTATGACGTGTCTGCTGGTCGCTGGGAGAAGGGCACTATATCTAATGTAGCGCTGCAAGGACCTCAAGGTGCCGCAGGAGCTGATGGTTCTGACGGAGCAACAGGATCAACCGGTCCGCAAGGCGCTGCCGGTGCCGATGGCTCAGATGGAGCAACAGGACCGCAAGGTGCTACAGGTCCGGCTGGTGCAGATGGAAACGATGGTGCTACAGGTGCTACTGGACCTCAAGGTGCTACTGGTCCGGCTGGTGCAGATGGAAACGATGGTGCTACAGGTTCTAGGGGACCGCGAGGCTTTGCTGGTGCAGACGGAGACGATGGCGCTACAGGTGCTCAAGGTGCTACAGGTCCGCAAGGTGC
>ENA-UZWV01016166-UZWV01016166.1-metagenome-genome-assembly--contig:-Day-3-1m-contig-16166_pt1 | contig 25559 bp, 27 predicted proteins | sample MGYA00260342_ERZ794902 | MGnify/ENA metagenome assembly ERZ794902
TCACAGTCGCCCAGAAGATTTATTTTGTACCCCAAGTCATTTTAAGACACAACTCTTAGATTTTTCGGTCGTTGAATTTGGAAGTACTGCCGTGTTGGCCACCAAAGTCGAAAACCAACTCAACGTTGAGGTCAGTCCACAACCGTCATTTAATAAGCAGTTTAATCTAATTATAGAGGACTTAAATTCACACCACGATTCAGGTTACAAAAATTATATATGTTGTTCGAATGCACAACAAGCGCAACGATTTTACGATATTTTTGAAACCGTAGATGAAGACGTTCAATGTCAAACCATTGTACTATCGTTATACCAAGGGTTTATCGATCATGATAAAAAAATTGTGTGTTATACCGATCATCAAATTTTTGAGCGGTATCATAAATTCCACCTTAAAAATGGGTTTTCCAAAAAGCAATCCATCACCCTTCAAGAATTAACAAAACTCGAAATAGGAGATTATATTACTCACATCGACCACGGAATTGGAAAATTTGGAGGTTTACAAAAAATTGATGTTGAAGGTAAAAAGCAAGAAGCCATAAAACTGTTTTACGGCGAACGCGATATTTTATATTTGAGTATTCATGCCCTCCATAAAATCACTAAATTTAATGGAAAGGATGGCAAGACTCCCAAAGTTTATAAGTTAGGGAGTAAAGCATGGAAAGTCTTAAAACAAAAGACCAAAACAAGAGTCAAAGAAATTGCGTTTAATTTAATTAAACTCTATGCAAAGCGGAAGCTCGAAACTGGGTTTCAATACAATCCTGATACCTCCATGCAACTCGAGTTAGAAGCCTCGTTTGTTTTTGAAGATACTCCCGATCAAGTGACGGCAACGGCCGATATAAAAGCCGATATGGAAAGTGAACGCCCGATGGATCGTTTGATTTGTGGGGATGTTGGATTTGGAAAAACAGAAGTGGCGCTAAGAGCCGCTTTTAAAGCGGTGGATAACGGCAAACAAGTGGCTGTTTTAGTTCCAACCACTATTCTTGCATTTCAACATGCTAAAACCTTTAAAGCACGTTTGAAAGACTTTCCCGTTACGGTGGATTATATCAACCGATTTAAAACAACAAAACAACGAAAAGAGACTTTAGAGAGTCTAGAGTCGGGTCGTTTAGATATCATTATTGGAACTCATCAGTTAGTTAATAAGTCCGTTGTTTTTAAAGATTTAGGGTTGTTGATTGTTGACGAAGAACAAAAATTTGGAGTCGCTGTCAAAGAAAAACTCAAAACACTCAAAGAAAATGTGGATGTGCTCACCCTTACTGCAACACCCATCCCTCGAACGCTACAATTTAGTTTGATGGCGGCTCGTGATTTATCGGTGATTACGACGCCACCACCCAATCGTTTCCCGATTGAAAGTATCGTGATCCGTTTGAATGAAGAGACCATCCGTGATGCCATTCAGTATGAAATTCAACGGGCTGGACAAGTCTATTTCATTCATAACCGTATCGAAAACATAAAAGAGGTTGCAGGGTTGTTACAACGCTTGGTCCCAGATGCAAAAATTAGGGTGGGACATGGGCAAATGGAAGGACGAAAACTTGAGCAATTGATGCTTGATTTTATGAGCGCAGAATTTGATGTTTTGGTAAGTACGACTATTGTTGAAAGTGGATTGGATGTGCCAAATGCCAACACAATTTTTATTAATAATGCCAATAATTTTGGGCTGAGTGATTTGCATCAAATGCGAGGCCGTGTGGGACGAAGCAATAAAAAAGCATTTTGTTATTTTATCACTCCCGATTTTCATGCCATGTCCGACGAAGCACGCAAACGTATTTCGGCTTTAGAACAATATACCGCACTCGGAAGTGGATTTAATATTGCTATGAAAGATTTAGAAATTCGAGGAGCGGGTGATTTATTAGGCGGCGAACAAAGTGGATTTATTAATGATATTGGCTTTGAAACCTATCAGAAAATATTAAATGAAGCCATCGAAGAACTCAAAGAGACAGAATTTAAGAGTCTTTATAACGAAGATATAAATACCAAAGAATTTGTAAGAGATGTGACGATTGATACGGATTTCTCCCTCTTATTTCCAGATGATTACATCAATAATATCACGGAGCGATTAAGTCTTTACACCCAACTAAATACATTGAAAAACGAAGATGAGTTGCAGGAATTTGAACGCGATTTAATCGATCGTTTTGGAGCGGTGCCAACACAAGTTGTGGATCTTTTAGACAGTGTGCGTATAAAATGGTTGGCAACGACCTTAGGATTTGAAAAAATAGTATTGAAACAGCAAAAAATGGTTGGTTATTTTGTGAGTGATCAAGACAGTCGTTTCTATCAAAGTATTCATTTTTCAAAAGTCTTGCAATACGTACAAGAACACCCAAAATCTTGTACAGTCAAAGAAAAACAAATGCGTGTGGGACTGCGTTTATTGATGCGTTTCTCAACTATTAATTCGGTTCAGCAAGGGCTAGCTGCTTTAAAGCCTATTTTGGCATAACTATTGGTTTTCTTTTGAAGATGATTATATTTGAATCTGCAAAATCCTTAACCTCATGTTTAAACAATTTTTCTATTTTAGTGTAATACTCCCAATTTTAGGGTTTTCTCAACACCAATTAAAAGGCGTTTTCTCGCCTGCCAATGAATTTAAAGCGACCATGTTATACCACCTGTCAGAAGGCAACGCGACTTACATGAGTTATGGGACGGTCAATCCACAAGGAGAATTGCAAATTGAACTTGAGGCGTCTGCTCCATCAGGGATTTATAAGTTAGTGTATGCCTTGCCTCAAGCCGACCATAATTTTGAATTTATATACGATGCAAACCATGATGTTGTTTTCAATTTCAATATAGATTCTGGAGTTGAATTTATAAATTCTAAAGAAAATCAACTGTTTCAAACCTATACACAAGCCATAAACAACGCTCAAAAGGAATTGCTTCAAATGTATGCAAAACCTTCTATGGATTCCCGAGTTTACAAACGGCGTTCTCAAAAAGTCGATAGCATTCAAAAACGCTACACTTTACTGTCAAAAGGAACCATAGCAGCTCGTTTTATAAATGCCAGTCAACCCTATATAGCTGTCAAAGTTGAAAGTTCAGATTCATATACAAAAAATGTAAAAGCACATTATTTTGACGCGATTAATTTTAAAGATCAGGTGCTCCAAAATTCTAATTTTTTGATCGACAAGTCCATCGATTATATCCTTCGGATGCACACTTCATCGACGCCTTTGCTACAGGACTATAAGACCAATATTGATACAGTTTGCCAGCAATTTTTGACCACCAAACCATCGTTTCAATTAACCAGTTTTGTCACTCTAAATGATTTATTGATTGAATTTAATCAAGAAACTGTGGCGTTATATCTAACAAAGACCTACATATTGCCATTGGCGATCCAATTAAAGAACCCCGAACAAATTGTGAAATCAAAAGATTTTATGCGGGTTGCTCTTGGAGTTAAAGCGCCTAATTTTGAGATTAACGATCAAACCTCTCTCTATGATCTAGAAGCTGCCGCTAATTATCTATTAATTTTTTGGAGTAGCCATTGTGGGCATTGTTTAAAGGAACTTCCTAAAGTCTATTCTTACCTGGCATCTCACCCCGAAAAAGACATTCAAGTGGTGGCGATTGGTTTAGAGAAAACGACTGAAAAATGGGAAAAAACCATCAAGATTTGGCCTGAGTTTATACATGTATTTGCAGATGGTAAATGGGAAAATAAACTTCCGAAACTGTATGAGGTCGAGGCTACCCCGAGTTATTATCTATTGGATGCCTCTAAAACTATTACCTCCAAGCCGTATCTTTTAAAAGACCTTATGAATGTGTTGGATCAAAAATGATAAAATGCATTTTCGATATGGTCTATTTCTGGGGTTTTAGAAGACAGCACGATTGCAATAATATCAAACCGAGCTTCCAGGTTTAAATCATTTGATATTACAAAATGATCGACCGCTTTAATGATGCGCTGTATTTGTGCGGGTTTTAAAAATTCTTCTGGGGCTCCAAAGGCTTTGCTTCTCCGTGTTTTTACTTCAACAGCTACTAAATAGGTGCCTTTTTGAGCCAAAATATCGACCTCTGCTTTTTTAAAGCGATAGTTCTGTGCCAAAATTTTGTAGCCTTCCGAAATTAAAAAATCAAACGCCAAGCGCTCACCAAAAGCACCGAGATTATTGACGTCAGACATTGTAAACTTGTTTTATTTTTTTAAAAACTCATATTCACGCTCAACGATTGCTATACGGACTTTGTAGTGCTGATACCAGAGTTGTCGACCTTTTTCTTGAGCGTCTTTATGCGCCAAGTTTTCTTTCCATGTTTTGATGGCTACCAAATCGCGCCAATATGAAATAGAAATACCAATGTCTGAGCTAGCATCTTCCATCCCCAAAAACCCGTCTTGTTTGAGTGCAAGCTGATTCATGTGGGCATTCGTTTCAGCATAGTTGTCGTCGTTTTTAGTTCTAAGAGAGCTAAAAATAACCGCATAATAGGGTGGTGGAGGTGTGTTTGATAGCATAAAGAGAAACTTAAAAAGATGACTATAAATATAAGACCCCAATTTTTGATTTGGTCACATTCAGTTGAATCGTACGTCCAAAATAGAGGGCGCGGTTTTCAAATTCATGCCCTGCTGGGAATCCAAATCCTATAGGCACATCAATATCTTTAAGGACGTCCAAAATCAATGCTTCAATAGATTGGCCCCATGCTGGATTGTTGGTTTTAAGTTGACTTATATCGCCGATGATGACCCCCGCACAGTGGTCAAAATATCCTGCACGTTTCAAACTTTGTAACTGACGATCGATATGGTATTTATGTTCACCAATTTCTTCAATAAATATAATTTTCCCTTTGGTGTCAAGACTGGTTTTACTGCCCAATGTGGCTGTTAATAATGATAAGTTTCCTCCGACAAGCTGCCCAGAAGCAGATCCAGATACATTATTCGAATGCCCTTTAATTTCATAGCTTTTTAGCTGCCCAAAAAGTGCCGCTTTTAAAGTTTCAATTGAGGGTTTTATGGCCTCTTCATCGTCGGTTAGATTGATACACATCATGGCATGTAAACTCTCATAGCCTAAGTTGTTTAAGGCCGTGTGTAAGACCGTAATGTCCGAATAGCCAATCACCCATTTGGGGTGAATTTTGAACCCTTTAAAATCTAAATCATCTACAATTCTAAGCGTCCCGTACCCCCCACGTGCACACCAAATCGCTTTGATGTTTGGGTGGTCTAAGGCTTTTTGTAAGTCGTTGCTGCGTTGGGCGTCTGTCCCTGCAAAATGATTGAACTTGGTTTGAAGATGATCCCCAAAAACAACGTTCAATCCCCAACTGCTTAAGAGAGTTTTCGTCTTTTGAATCACTTCGACGTCGTGTTTTAAAATGCCTGCTGGGGCTACGATGGCAACGGTGTCGCCAGTTTTTAAATAATGTGGACGGATCATTTCTAAGAATTTATGAGAGGTAATGGTTGTTGAGTGACGGTCTGCCATGGGGGTCGCATCTGAATTTGGGAGTAAAGCCAGTAAAAGGCACCAAAGTATCGATTTAAGAATCATTTTAAAGGGCTTTTTGTAAAGATAACAATTTCTCTAAAATTCTGTTTCAAATTGGACGTAATATTATGTATTTTTGTTCGCATAATTCACATACAATGTCGAAACGTTTTACCATTACCGCTGCCTTACCATATACTAATGGCCCCATTCATATTGGGCATTTGGCCGGGGTCTATGTACCCGCTGATATCTATGCACGCTACTTACGTTTACAAGGGCATGATGTCGCTTTTATTTGTGGAAGTGATGAACACGGAGTCCCCATTACCATCAAAGCTAAAAAGGAAGGTGTGACGCCTCAAGATATTGTTGATCATTTTCATGCAAACATCAAAACGTCCTTTGAAGATTTTGGGATTTCGTTTGATAATTATTCCAGAACCTCTGCGAAAATTCATCATGAAACCGCCTCTGAATTTTTTAAAACACTGTATGATAAAGGTGATTTTATTGAAGAAACAAATGCGCAATTATACGATGCAGAAGCCGATCAATTTTTGGCCGATCGATTTGTGGTTGGGACCTGCCCAAAGTGTGGTAATGAAGAAAGTTATGGCGATCAATGTGAAGCCTGTGGCACCTCTCATAATGCGACGGATCTTATCAAACCAAAATCAGCCATTACAGGTGCTACACCAGCTTTAAAAGAAACAAAACACTGGTTTTTACCACTCGATAAACACGAAGCATTTTTAAAAGAATGGATTTTAGAAGGCCACAAAGCCGACTGGAAACCCAATGTCTATGGTCAATGCAAATCATGGATCGACGATGGTTTGCGTCCCCGTGCGGTGACGCGTGACTTGGATTGGGGCATCCCAGTTCCTGTGAAAGGTGGCGAAGGAAAAGTACTTTATGTGTGGTTTGATGCGCCAATTGGCTACATCTCATCGACTAAAGAATGGGCCCAACGCGAAGGTAAAAATTGGGAGTCCTATTGGAAAGATCAAGACACGACTTTAATCCATTTTATTGGAAAAGATAATATTGTGTTTCACTGTATTATTTTTCCGGCAATGCTCAAAGCAGAAGGCAGTTATATTCTCCCTGAAAATGTACCCGCTAACGAATTTTTAAATTTAGAAGGTCAAAAACTATCCACCTCCAAAAACTGGGCGGTTTGGCTGCCCGATTATTTAAAAGAATTTCCTGAAAAACAAGATGTATTGCGGTACGTTTTAACCGCCACAGCACCTGAAAACAAAGACAATGATTTTACTTGGAAAGATTTTCAAGCACGAAATAACAACGAATTGGTGGCTATTTTTGGAAACTTTATCAATCGAGTATTAGTATTGACCAATAAGTATTACGAAGGAAGTGTACCAACTCCCAACGAGCTGTCGATACTCGACACTGAAACTTTAGAAAAGGTAAAATCGTATCCCGATATTTTATCCAAATCGATCGAACGCTACCGGTTTCGAGAAGCCAGTCAGGAATTGATGAATTTGGCGCGACTAGGAAACAAATATTTAGCCGATGAAGAACCCTGGAAAGCAATCAAAACGGATCCAGAACGGGTGCAGACCATTATGTATGTAGCGCTTCAAATTGCAGCAGCTTTGGCCATTGTATCTGAGCCCTTTTTGCCGTGGTCTTCTCAAAAACTAAAAACCATGCTTCGTTTAGAAACGCCAACTTGGACATCGGTTCAAAGTGGAGCTGTTTTATTAAAACCAACCCACCAAATTGGAGAAGCATCGCTTTTATTTGCAAAAATTGAAGATTCAGAAATTGATTTTCAATTGGATAAACTAGCTAAAAGTAAATTGGCAAACCTGATTGCAAAAAAAGTAGTAGAGCCTCAAAAAGAAACCGTTTCTTTTGAAGATTTTTCAAAGTTAGACATTCGAGTTGGAACAATTCTTTCGGCCGAAAAAATGCCAAAAGCCAAAAAACTACTAGTTCTTCAAGTTGATACAGGTGTGGATGTTCGTACGATTGTTTCGGGAATTGCCGAAAGTTTCACTGCTGAACAAGTGGTTGGAAAACGGGTAACCGTCCTCGTCAATTTAGCTCCGCGTGCCTTACGTGGGGTCGAAAGTCAAGGGATGATTTTAATGACCGAAACCCCCGAAGGTAAATTGGTATTTGTCAGCCCCGATGCCGCTCATGAAACCACCAATGGGTTAAAAATTAGTTAGACAGCTTTATGATTAAAGAGGGAAAAGTGAAAAGAGGTGAGAGTGAAAAGAGGTGAGAGTGAAAAGTGAACCGAGTTGAGGCCTAAGACTCAAGAGAAGAAACTCCGAAATTGCCACCTTGATGCTGAATCAAGTTTGTCTGCCGATAGGCAGGTTTAGCATGACAGTCTGTATAAACGTTAATCTGGATATTTTTTGCTTGATAAAAAACACATCCAAAACCGTTTGTTACACAAACACCTTGTTATATTCTAAAATGTTACCGTTTGTTACATAAGGTTTTTAAACCACTCTTTTTAAGATGTTCTATAGATCGCAAGAACTACTTTTGTGTGAGAGTCTTCTGTAGTCAGAATTCAAAATAGTGATCTCTTATCTATTTCAAACTAAAAAAAAACCTATGAAAATCACCCCCTCAATTCTTGTTTTTATATTGGGACTTTCGTCTCTTTCGGCTCAAATTAGTAGTGCCACAGAAAAATTAACATTACCCGCCAATTTAAGTGAATCTTCAGGGGCTATATTTTTTAATAATAAATTAATCACCCATAATGATTCAGGTGGAGAAAATAAAATTTTTGAGTTAGACACCATTTCTGGGGCGGTCACCCGTATCGTGACTATTTCAAACGCGACCAATATGGACTGGGAAGACATATCCCAAGATGATACCAGTATTTTTATTGGCGATATTGGCAATAACAGTGGGGATCGAACCGATTTGAAAATTTACAAAATCAACAAATCGGAGTATTTAACTTCCACAACGTTGGCTGCTGAAACAATTAACGTTAGTTATGCGGCACAAACAGACTTTACATCCACCCCAAACATGACGGTCTGGGATGCCGAAGCGTTGGTCTCTTTTGACGATTCAAACCTGATTTTATTTAGTAAAAACTGGGTTAATTCTACGACCAGAGCTTATGTCGTTCCCAAGGCTCCAGGGACTTACAGTCTTTCGCCACTCGCCACCCCGCTCAATGCAGAATCGTATATTTCTGGGGCGACCTATAATCCATTGAGTCAAAAATTATATTTAGTAGGTTATATACCAGATGCTTTGAGCATATTGCAATCGGTTGTTTGGGTGTGTGAGGGTTTTAGTGGGTTAACGAATGTGTTTGATGGGACGAATACCAAAACACTACTAACGGCTTTTCCAAACCATCAAATTGAAGCCATTACTTTTGTGAGTGTCAGCAGCTATCTTATGACATCTGAAACCTTTACTCACCCCGTTTTTTCGACTATTACTACTGATCCTAAGCTTATTACCTTTTCAACCAGTGATGTCTTGTCCTTAGAAACGGTTACAGCACCAAACGACGTTTTAGTCTATCCGAACCCTGTAAATTCGTTTTTACATCTCAAAAACAGTCGCATCGAGTCCATAGAGCTTTATGATTTAAAATCGGTTCAACTTTATAAAGGAAGCAATTCGATTATTGATATGCGGGCTTTTGAAAACGGATTGTATATTGTGAAAGCTACGTTAAAGGATGGCGGCACAAAAATCAAAAAAATCTTAAAAAAATAGCTTAACGAGGGGCGTATTTTTGTCAGTCGATTGGCGGTTTAGCATCTGTTTATAGAATCATGGGATTCCGAATGCAGGTTTGTTATTTTTCAGTAGCTCTTAAATTTTATCGTTTAATTATTTCAATAAAATAAGCAACGTTATATTGAATAGTTGTCCCAAACACGAATTGGTTATAGATTGATAAAAAGACGTTAATATCCGTATATGATGTTAAAATGGCTCTTTATTACGTCAATATGCCGTTTGTTACATAAGTATTTTTGTTTTGGTTAATTTTCTTGAAATTTGGTTTGTTAATTTTTTTTAAAAAAAAACATAAACAGTATTGTGTGTTTGCGAATTAAATGAACCAATTATAAAAAAAATAAGCCCATGCCAAATCAACCTAAAAAAATGAATATTTTAAAAACAAAGCTATTAACAGTCCTGTTTTTGGCAGTAAGACTGGCCACTTATTCTCAAGTGGGTATTGGCACCACTACGCCATATGCTTCTGCGGCATTAGATATTACAGCAACAGACAAAGGGTTCTTAATGCCAAGGCTCACCACAGCACAACGTATGGCAATTGTAGGGAAAGCAATAAGTTTGCAGGTGTATGACACCGATTTAGATGCTGTAATGCTTCACGATGGTTCAGATTGGAACGCTATGGGTGGTGATGTTGTTCCTTTCTGGAAATCTGACACAAACGGTGGGAGTTATACCACAAATGATATTGTCAATTATAATGGAGTATTATATAAAAGCTTAACATGGAGAGAACGAAGTTTTTCTTTGATAAAATAAATGTCTATAAATTTTATTGTACGAGATTTTTATTTTTTCTCCTTTTTTTTGTGACAATTTTCGCGTATTTTTTATTTATAAGACTGACACTTTTGGCTACTATAGTTGTGCTATCTCTTAAGAATAACGTATGATCTCTGTTATTCTGTGCAAATGAGTTGATGGATATAAATATCATTAAAAGTATTGTAATTTGTTTCATAATTAAAATCATTTTATTTTGCTTTTTTTTGAGTACTTCTTGGGTTTTTAATTCAATCCTAAACCAATATTTTGTGTAGTTTTTATAAATTTAGATACTTCCTAGTTTAATTGGCTTACAATCTTTTTCTCCTTTTCAAACTATAAATAGTCCTGAAACGTGTTGTTTCATCATATAATTTCCAATATCATTAGCTTCGTTTGCGGCATTTAAATTTCCATTCCAATAGTCTTTTGGCTGATGAGCAATTGTAATTACAGCATCAAATAAACTTGCCCATAAAGCAGGAATTAAGGCGAATAATTTTTCTTTTTTATTCATGGTTGTTTAGCTAACTTGTTGGGGATTAAATAGATAAACCTAACTTCGTCCTCTTATTTCCGGGCTCGTTTTTCGCAGGTTTTACAGAGTTCCGAGATGCCTTTTTGTTCCCATGATTGTTTTACACTTCCATTCGAAATACTTTCACGGCCTTTAATGTGTTGGCAGTCTTTGTAGATGTGGTATTTATGGCCGGCTTTGGTCCAAAACACCGCATCGGTATTATGGTTGAGGGTTTTTAGAGTGCTGGTTTGTTTGTTGATTTCTTCGGTGTAGTTTTCAATAGATGCAGGGTTCAAGTCAATTCCTGTTGCGCCCGCAATTAGAAGGGCTACAATGGCGACTGTTCCGGCAATTCCTTTGGACTTTTTGTCCATATTTTTATTTGTAAATATGAAAATAACCAACGGCAAAAATGCCAAGACGCCCAAAATAGCGCCCAATTGATTTTGAACAAAAAACTTGAATTTATCTTTTTCGGAGGCGGGGTCCAATCGGTTTGCTTTTTTCCAAAGAATGCTGCCTGTGATGGCGAGGGCGAGGATCAGGCCAATGGCGACTATAAGCCATGTCAATTGGTCTTTGTGGAGTAATTTTAAGATGGCCATGATTTGCCCTGCCATAGCTAGGAACCAGGCTATAATTGCGATGCTTCTATATTTTTTGGCTTTGGACTTATTTTCTAGACTTGCGGTGAATTGGTTGGTATTTGCCATCGGGTTGTTTTTAGTTGGGGTCTTTATTTGATTTTTTTAGTTCTTTCAGGTTCAATGATTGTTTATAAATTTCATTTATGAGCTATAAATAGGAGTATATACAGTCCAGCCCCTTAATGAGTTTATTAAGTTAAAGTAAAAGAATACGCTACTCTAAATTAATTGGTTATGAAGATTCAGATTTGGGATCTAAGTCTGATATAAAATTACAAAAAAAGTCTGTATATCCAATAACCCCCTTTGTTTTATGGGTTAGCATGTGAGAAAAATGTTAAACTATTCATTGTTAATAGTATTACTATTATCTTCGCCGGGTAATACCATGGAAAAACTACAATTACAGATAAGCATTAGTCCGGATCTTTATACAAAGAACCCAGAATCCTCTGTTTTAGGCCAAAAAATTGTGTCTAAAAGCATTGAAATGATTGATGCTTTGGGGTTTGAAGATTTTACATTTAAAAAATTGGGAATCGAAATCGGTTCCAATGAAAGCTCGGTATACCGCTATTTTGAAAGTAAACACGCTCTTTTGGTGTATTTGATGAATTGGTATTGGAGTTGGATTGAGTATAAATTGGTGTTTTCAACCTTAAATGTGCCGTCTGCCCACGACCGTCTTCATCAGTCAATTTTGATATTAACGGCGGAGGTTGATGAAGACAATGCATTTTCATATATCAACGAAGTGCTATTAAACAAAATTATAATTTCTGAGTCTTCAAAAACGTATCACACCAAGGCTGTTGATTCCGAAAATAAAAAAGGCTATTACAAAACATACAAGCGGGTGGTGCAACGGATTAGTGATCTTGTTTTAGAAATCAATCCGAGTTATGAATTTCCACACATGTTAATATCGACCGTAATTGAAGGCGCACATCACCAACGCTATTTCTCAAAACATTTACCGTCCTTAACTGATTTTGAAGAAGGGAAAAATAATATTGTTCGTTTCTACACGGATTTAGTCTTTAATGCCCTTTCTAAAATATGAAACAGTTGTCCTACATCATAGCTAAGGGGTTTAGAATCCTTATTTTTGCATTGGTTTTCGGATCAATCATTTTACAACCCGTTCTAGAATCTATGACAGTGGTAGAACCTCAAGCGTTTTCGTGGCTCGACCTTGATGCTGAGAACGATTCTAGCGAAAAAGAAACTAAAGAATTAGAAGATACCAAAGATAAAAAAATAGAAATCCGACTTATGGTCGGCGAATTAAGGTCTAATGTTTTCACAAAAAGGGTTTCTTTTTATGGGACAAAGGATCTTAAAATAGACGTAATTATAGCTGTCCACGACCCACCTCCAGAAAAACGGCCTAAGACTTCGATTCGTATTTTAATTTCGTGACCGATATACGGGTGTGCGTTTTTAAAATCAACTTCAATTTATTTCAAAATCAATTAAATTAACGTGAGTGCTGCATTTAAGCAGGGCTTCAATACATATACTATATTATAATGAATAGCTCAAATCCATTTAAAAATTTAAAATCAGATCTTCCCGCAAGTATTGTCGTATTCTTTGTGGCATTACCATTGTGTTTAGGAATTGCTTTGGCGAGTGGGGCACCCCTTTTTTCAGGACTTATTGCAGGAATTGTTGGCGGCGTAGTCGTTGGTTCTATTAGCGGGTCTCATGTTGGGGTGAGCGGGCCTGCAGCTGGCTTGGCTGCGATTGTTTTAACCGCAATTGGTACCCTCGGTAGTTTTGAAAACTTTTTATTAGCGGTCGTTTTAGGGGGTGCAATTCAATTTTTGTTTGGAATTTTAAAAGCCGGAGTAATTGGCTATTATTTTCCATCCTCGGTAATTAAAGGAATGCTTACAGGTATCGGAATTATTATCATCCTTAAACAAATTCCACACTTCTTTGGATACAATTCGGATCCAGAAGGAAATTTCGCCTTTTTTCAAGTTGGAGGCGAAAATACTTTTTCAGAAATAATAAATTCAATAAACTTCATAAGTCCAGGTGCAACCATTATCGCAGTTTTAGCATTGTCAATTTTATTGCTGTGGAGTGAAGTTTTAGACAGTAAAGGAAAAATATTTAAATTGGTTCAGGGGCCTTTGGTGGCCGTCGCTGCTGGGATCATTTATTTTGTAAGTACTAAGGGGAGTACACAATGGGGTATTTCGCCTGATTTATTGGTGTCTGTCCCTGTGCCAGAAGATGCTTCGTCATTTTTTGCACAATTTAGTTTTCCAAACTTTGGAGCGATTGGCAATCCGCAAGTATGGATTGTTGCATTTACCATTGCCTTGGTGGCCAGTTTAGAAACCTTGTTGTGTGTGGAAGCAACCGATAAAATTGATCCTTTAAAACGCGTCACACCCACCAATAGAGAATTATTAGGACAAGGGATTGGAAATATAGTTTCGGGCTTGATAGGCGGATTGCCTGTCACGCAAGTAATTGTACGAAGCTCTGCCAATATTCAATCGGGTGGAAAAACAAAAATGTCTGCGATTATTCATGGCTTACTATTACTAACCTCAGTGATTTTGATTCCTAATTTATTAAATAAAATTCCACTTTCGGTCTTAGCTGCCATTCTTTTTATTGTGGGGTATAAATTAGCGAAGCCTACTTTGTTTATACAAATGTATCGTTCTGGTTGGAAGCAATTCACGCCCTTTGTTGTGACGGTATTTGGAATTATTTTCACCGACCTTTTAATCGGGATCGCTCTGGGGCTGGCCGTTGGAATTGTAGTTATTTTGATCAAGAGTTTTCAAAATTCACATTTCTTACACATCGAAGATAAGAGTAATGGCGTGCATAAAATTAAAATGACTTTAGCAGAAGAGGTGACCTTTTTTAATAAAGGGGCTATCTTGAAGGAACTTGATAATTTGCCACGTGAAAGTTATTTGGAGTTAGATGTCACCAAAACACGTTACCTTGACAACGATATTATCGAGATTTTAGAAGATTTTTCTGAAAAAGCGCGACAACGACATATTGATATTAAATTAATATCAATCAGAGGCGTTGTAGAAAACCCTGTCAGTTTCATACAGTTTTTTCAATTACGACCTCAAACCGTTTAATAACAATAAAAATATTAAAAACTAATACTTAAAATTATGAAAGCACATACGAAAGAAACCCAAACAGCAATGACACCAGAAACCTCTTTACAAGCCTTAAAAGAGGGGAATGAGCGCTTTATAAATGCCACCCAAGTTGTACGCGATTTAAATGCACAAGTAGCAGCCACAAGCACAGGACAATATCCGTTTGCAACCGTATTACATTGTATAGACTCACGCGTTTCTGCCGAGCATGTTTTTGACCAAGGAATTGGCGATTTGTTCAGCATTCGAATTGCGGGGAATTTTGTCAATGAAGATATTTTAGGAAGCATGGAATTTGCTTGTAAACTAGCTGGAACCAAAGTATTGGTCGTTTTGGGGCATACCGCATGTGGTGCTGTTAAAGGCGCCTGTGACCATGCACGAATGGGGAATTTAACGGCCCTTATCAACAAAATCGAACCTGCGGTTGACGCGGTCGAACTTCCTGCGGATGAAAGTTTGAGAACTTCGGGGAACATTGATTTTGTAAATTCTGTTGCCACCAAAAATGTGGAGATGACCTTAAACGATATCCGTACTAAGAGTGCGATCCTCAAAGAAATGGAAGCCAATGGCGAATTGATAATCATCGGAGGAATGTATGACATTGCCAATGGAAAAGTGACCTTTTATGCATAACAAATCAAACTTCATTATGGCAGCCTTAACGTGTATGTTAATGCTGCCCTCTGTTGTTGCTGCGCAAGACAGTGATTTTGGAAATTGGCTTATTTATATTGGGAGTAAAAAAGTAAACAGTCAATGGAATATTCACAACGAGGTTCAGTATCGGAATTATGATGCCGTTGGCGATTTGGAGCAGTTATTACTTCGAACTGGAGTTGGGTATAATTTATCTGAAAACAATCATAATTTGCTTTTAGGATATGGCTATATTTCATCTGAAAATTATGTGGCCGATACTCAAGATAAAACTTCAGTAAACGAACATCGTATTTTTCAACAATTTACCTCAAAACAATCTGTAGGTGATGTTTCTTTGACCCACCGCTATCGGTTTGAGCAGCGTTTTGTAGAAGCGGATTATAAAATGCGTTTACGCTATTTTTTGGCCGCCAAAATTCCATTACAAAAAACAGAATCGGGTGGTTCGAAATTATACCTTTCTGCATATAACGAGGTTTTTTTAAATACCAAAAGTGCCGTTTTTGATCGCAACCGTATCTATGCAGGCGTTGGGTTTCAGTTAACCAAAAACATTCGGATGGAAGCAGGCTATATGAATCAGCTTTTTGAAACTTCGAGTCGCGATCAGTTTAACTTGATTACATTTGTAAATTTTTAAGAATTATTAAAAAACACCCTGTCAATTACATCTCGATTTAGGATTAATTTTCTAATTGGATTTCAAAAAAGCACACGTCTGCGTTTTGATAATGTAAAGGTAATTCAGTGGTGTTTTTTAATTTTCTCAGACCTAAATACTCAAACCCACAACTTTCATAATGACTAATGAGTCGCTTGTTTTCTCCACAAGTATCCATTCTTATGAATTGTCTATTTTGTTTGATTGCTAACTTTTTAGACCAATCAACAATGGTTTGTACAAAGTTGTTCCCTCTGAATTCTGGGTTAGTTGCAATGCGATGAATGTAAATCGAAAATTCATTTTCTTGGTCTTCCCATATCTGTGGGTCACTATAAGTGATGGCCCATACACACGCTACTTTGTTGTCTATTAGTAATTTAAATTGTCGATTTTCAATAATTTCCGTTCGGATGAGGTCTTTATGAAACTCAGGCCATTGGTTTTGGGGGAATTTTATTTTTTGAAAATCAGTTGCCAATGTATACAGTCTAAATATTTCTGAAATATCGTCTAAACAGCTATTGGTTATGGTCATTTTGAAATATTATTAAATAATCCTCTTCGTTTTTGCTGCTTGTTAATAACGGCAATTAAGGCTTCTTTGCTAATGGGTTTTGAAAGAAAATCATCAAAACCTAGTGAAAAAACTTTCCTTTTATCTTCGACCGATGAAAAAGCGGTTTGAGCCACGATTGGCACATTTGGACGCAATTCTTTGATCTGTTTTGCAGCCTCAAAACCATCCATAATTGGCATTTTTAGATCCATTAAAATTAAATCAATATCAGCGTTATTTTTACTTATCTCGACCGCTTCTTCTCCGTTTTTAGCGTGTAAAATATTACAATCTAGATTTTAAATTAAATGTACAAAAAAACGCTTGCAAAGTTGCAAGCGTTTATAAATATATAATGGTATGAGTTGACTAGATCTTTGCAGATTTCACTGTTTTTATGATACGTCCAGCAATTTTGTAAGGATCTCCGTTAGAAGCAGGTCTACGGTCTTCTAACCAACCTTTCCAGCCTTTTTCTACCGCAATAATTGGAATACGAATAGAAGCTCCTCTATCAGAAATTCCCCAAGAGAAATCGGTAATGGCAGCAGTTTCGTGTAATCCAGTTAAACGTTGATCGTTGAACTCTCCGTACACTTCAATATGTTCTTTAACAACAGGTCTGAATGCTTCACAAATTTTAGCATAAACATCTTTATCTCCACAAGTTCTTAAAATCGTGTTAGAGAAGTTTGCATGCATACCTGAACCATTCCAGTCCATATCTTTTCCAAGTGGTTTTGGATGATAATCGATATAGTAACCATACTTTTCAGTCAATCGATCTAATAAATAGCGAGCAACCCAAATTTCGTCACCTGCTTGTTTAGCTCCTTTAGCAAACAATTGGAATTCCCATTGTCCGGATGCAACTTCTTGGTTGATACCTTCAAAATTTAATCCAGCATCAATACATAAATCAGCATGTTCTTCGACTAACTGTCTTCCGTGGGTGTGTAAACCACCAACAGAACAATAGTACATTCCTTGTGGGGCAGGGTAGCCACCAATTGGGAATCCTAAAGGCAATTGCGTTTTTGTATCCATGATAAAATACTCTTGCTCAAAACCAAACCAGAAATCATTGTCTTCATCTTCAATAGTTGCTCTACCGTTAGAAACGTGAGGCGTTCCATCGGCATTCAAAACTTCGGTCATGACCAAAAACCCATTAATTCTTGCAGGATCTGGATAGATTGCAACGGGTTTTAATAAACAATCAGAAGCACCACCAGAAGCTTGTCTTGTGGATGAACCATCAAAAGACCAATTGTCTAATTCTGCGATTGTTCCTTGAAAGTTTTCGTGCTCTTCAACTTTGGTTTTACTTCTCATGTTTTGAGTTGGATAATATCCATCTAACCAAATGTATTCTAATTTAATTTTTGCCATAATTTTTTTAATAAATTAATATGATGCCAACAAATATAAAAATAATGATACTTACTCTATTTTTTTAGGGTATAAATTATGAATGCTTAACCCTTTTTGTCGAATCCCCTATTTTTTTAGGGGTTTCATTAAATTTTTCATATTTTAATAGCAAATAAATTTAAAATTTGTTAATAATTTCTTTGCTAAACGGCTATTTTTAAAACGATTATTTTATTTTTGTATCAAGAGTTTCATTTAAACCGCTACACTTATGTCCACACTTAGATTTCATGCCCTCAAACAATCTTTAGATCGTTCTCCAACAAAGGTTGCCAAAGAATCAAAACGTTCCGAAATATTCGGAGCCAATGTGTTTGGTTTCAAAACCATGCAACAATTTTTAACAAAAGAAGCTTTTAATAGCTTAATGAGAGCGATTGACAAAGGCGATAAAATTAACCGTTCTATTGCCGATCAAATTGCCTCTTCAATGAAAGACTGGGCCATGGCCAAAGGCGTCTCCCATTATACACACTGGTTTCAACCCTTAACAGGTGCAACTGCCGAAAAACACGATGCGTTTTTTGAAACGATTGGAAATGGGGAAGCACTGGAGCGTTTTGAAGGAAATCAACTGGTACAACAAGAACCCGATGCTTCATCGTTTCCGAATGGTGGCATTCGAAATACGTTTGAAGCCCGAGGCTATACCGCCTGGGATCCAACATCTCCCGCGTTTATTTATGGAACAACGCTTTGTATTCCCACTGTTTTTGTGGCTTATACTGGTGAAGCCTTGGATTATAAAACGCCCTTGCTAAGAGCGCTTAATGCGGTTGATCATGCGGCAACAGACGTGGCACGATATTTTGATAAAACGGTCAAAAAAGTGACGGCGTCTTTAGGTTGGGAACAAGAATATTTTTTAATTGATAAAGCATTAGTTGCTTCTCGACCAGATATCGAAATGACTGGACGAACCCTTTTAGGTCATAGCTCTGCCAAAGATCAACAACTCGATGATCATTATTTTGGGACCATTCCAACACGAGCCTTAAATTTTATGCGCGACTTGGAAACCGAATCTATATTGCTCGGTATCCCTGTTAAAACGCGCCACAACGAAGTGGCACCCAACCAATTTGAACTAGCACCCATTTATGAAGAAGCGAATCTGGCAGTCGACCATAATTCACTTTTAATGGATCTGATGCAAAAAGTAGCCGATCGCCATCATTTTAAAGTACTGTTTCACGAAAAACCGTTTGCAGGCGTTAATGGATCTGGAAAGCATAACAATTGGAGCCTAAGTACCGATACAGGAATCAATTTATTGGCACCCGGAAAAACACCCATGAGTAATTTGCAATTCCTTACCTTTTTTGTAAACACGATTAAAGCCGTACATGATAATGAAGAACTACTTCGAGCTTCCATTACCTCAGCTACCAACGATCACCGTTTAGGCGCTAATGAAGCACCACCGGCAATTATGTCGGTATTTATTGGCGACCAATTATCCAAAGTTCTTCATGAATTAGAAGGCGTCACTAAAGGGAAATTATCCCCTGAAGAAAAAACAGATTTAAAGCTTAATGTTGTTGGTAAAATACCAGAAATTTTATTAGATAATACCGATCGAAACCGAACATCATCCTTTGCTTTTACAGGCAATAAATTTGAATTTCGTGCTGTAGGATCAACGGCCAATTGTGCCAATCCAATGACCGTTTTAAACTCTATAGTAGCCCGTCAATTAATTGATTTTAAAGCGGAAGCTGATGAACTCATTAACGCAAAGGGATTGAAAAAAGATGAAGCCATATTTAATGTGTTAAGAGAATACATCAAAACTTCTCGAAATATTCTTTTTGAGGGTAATGGCTATGGCAATGATTGGGAGAAAGAAGCAACCAAAAGAGGGTTGAGTAATAATAAAAACACCCCAGAAGCACTTAAAGTAAAAATAGATCCTAAGACAATTGCCCTTTATGAAAGTTTAAATGTGATGAATAGGGTTGAAATCGAAGCACGCTATGACGTAGAAATTGAAGCCTATGTCCATATTATTCAAATCGAAGGACGAACTTTAGGAGATATTGCTCGAAATCATATCATTCCAACTGCTGTTAAATATCAAAACATCTTAATTGATAATGTAAAAGGCTTAAAAGATATTTACGGCAAAGACTTTAAAAAATATGCTAGCGAACAACTTGTTATAATTGCGGATATATCCCAACGTATCGAAGCTATCAATTCGGGAGTCACAACCATGACGAACGAACGTAAAAAAGCTAATACGATCTCAGATACAACCAAAAAAGCAACAGTGTATTGCAATAAAGTAAAGCCTTTGTTTGACGACATTCGATACCGTTGTGATAAGTTAGAATTACTGATCGATGATGAACTTTGGCCGTTAGCTAAGTATCGGGAAATGCTATTTACGAAGTAAAAAGTATTAAGTAAAGAGTGAAGAGACTTATATCATAGGACAAAAGTTAATTTAGAAATCTCTTCTTAAACTGACGATTTATAATGAGCTTGTCCAAATCTCAAAATGCTGTGACTCGAAATATTATTAAATGTATAGTGCGGAGTTCTCATGTATAGGACTAATTTTGTCTTTTGTGTAGGCGCTTTGTTCTACGGTCTTTTCTCTTTCCGTGCTAGGTTTTAGATCTTTCTTCTTTTCTCTTTCCTCTTTTTCCTAAATACTTTCTTACTTTTGCATTATAAATTTTTTTCATGGGCAACGAGATAAGTAAACGCTATGCACAACGAGGTGTTTCGGCATCCAAAGAAGATGTACATAAAGCGATAAAAAATATTGACAAAGGGTTGTTTCCAAAAGCTTTTTGTAAAATTGTCCCCGACTATTTAACAAACGACGAAGACTATTGTCTCATTATGCATGCCGATGGTGCTGGGACAAAAAGTTCTTTAGCCTATATGTATTGGAAAGAAACGGGCGATATTTCGGTTTGGAAAGGCATTGCTCAAGATGCCCTCATCATGAATATCGACGATTTATTATGTGTGGGTGCAACCGATCATATCATGCTTTCTTCTACAATTGGACGCAATAAAAATGTCATACCAGGTGAGGTACTTTCAGCAATTATTAATGGAACCGAAGAACTCATAGAAGACCTCAAAGGATTTGGGGTGACCATTCATTCTACAGGGGGCGAAACAGCCGATGTTGGCGATTTGGTAAGAACCATTATCGTCGATTCAACAGTGACCGCCAGAATGCCTCGAAATAAAGTGATAGATAATGCCAATATTCAACCCGGCGATGTGATTGTAGGCTTGGCCTCTTTTGGACAAGCTACCTACGAAAATGCTTACAACGGCGGTATGGGAAGTAATGGGCTTACCTCCGCTAGACATGATGTGTTTGGAAACTATTTAGCAGATAAATATCCCGAAAGTTTTGATGCAGCAGTTCCAAAAGATTTAGTCTATTCAGGAAACATGAAACTAACGGACTCGGTTAAAAATTCGCCAATAGATGCCGGAAAACTAGTACTGTCTCCCACCCGAACCTATGCGCCTATTATCAAAGCAATTTTAGAGAAATACGATGCCCAATCAGTTCATGGAATGGTACATTGTAGTGGCGGTGCACAAACCAAAATACTCCACTTTGTGGACGATTTACATATTATTAAAGATGCGATGTTTCCAGTGCCACCACTCTTTAAACTGATACAAGAACAATCCAATACCGATTGGAAAGAAATGTATCAAGTATTTAATTGTGGTCACCGAATGGAACTCTATGTACAGCCCGAGATTGCGGAGGAAATTATAACCCTTTCTAAATCATTCAATGTTGACGCTCAAATTGTCGGACGGGTTAAAGCTTCCACTTCCAAAAAGTTGACTATTAAAAGTGAATTTGGAACTTTTGAGTATTAGGAGCGTTATTGAACCACAGTAAATCCATAAAAAATAGTACTTTTACAACATAATTCTCCATAGTAGATGTTAGAAAAAATACAAATAGTTAAGCAGCGTTTTGATGAAGTAAATGACTTGATCATCCAACCCGATATTATTTCGGATCAGAAGCGCTATGTACAACTCAACAAAGAATATAAAGATTTAAAAAAGATGGTCGATCTAGGTCTCATCTACGAATCTTTAATGTCAAATATTGAAGAAGCTCAAGAAATTATATCTGATGGCAGTGATGCAGAAATGGTTGAAATGGCCAAAATGCAAATGGAAGAAGCCAAAGACCAAATCCCTGCAATTGAAGAAGAGATGAAAGTTCTTTTAATTCCGAAAGACCCTGACGACGCCAAAAACATAGTAATGGAAATCCGGGCTGGAGCTGGTGGGGATGAAGCAAGTATTTTTGCTGGCGATCTACATCGAATGTACACAAAATATTGTGAGTCAAAAGGCTGGAAAGTGGAAGTGGTAGATTTTAATCACGGGACTTCCGGAGGGTTTAAAGAAATTATCTTTGAAGTTAGTGGAGAAGATGTCTATGGCACCATGAAATTTGAAGCTGGCGTTCATCGGGTTCAACGGGTCCCTCAAACAGAAACACAAGGACGTGTACACACCAGTGCAGCCTCTGTGATTGTATTACCCGAAGCCGAAGAATTTGATGTTCAACTCGATATGACCGAAGTAAGAATTGAACGTACAACTTCTACAGGACCCGGAGGACAATCCGTTAATACGACCTACTCTGCGATCAAATTACACCACGAACCAACAGGTATGATTGTGAGTTGTCAGGATCAAAAATCGTCTCATAAAAATTTAGAAAAAGCACTTAAGGTATTAAGATCACGTTTATACGAAATGGAATTGGCTAAAAAACAAGCTGCAGATTCTGAGAAACGAATGAGTATGGTATCTTCTGGAGACCGAAGTGCCAAGATTAGAACTTATAACTATCCACAGGGGCGTGTGACAGAACACCGCATTGGGCTCACCCTCTATGATTTATCGAATATTATTAACGGAGATATTCAGAAAATAATTAGCGAACTCATGATGGCCGAAAACACAGAGAAACTCAAAGCAGATAGCGGCGTAATCTAATTGTATATGACAACTCACGCACTTGTTTCTGAGATTAAAAAAAAGAAATCCTTTCTTTGTATAGGACTTGATGTAGATATGACGAAAATCCCCTCTCATTTATCAAAGCTAGAGGATCCTATTTTTGAGTTTAACAAGGCAATTATCGATGCAACGCATCATTTGTGTGTGGCTTACAAACCAAATATTGCGTTTTATGAAGCCTATGGGTTAAAAGGGTGGACCGCTCTTGATAAAACTATTAACTACCTAAACATAAATTACCCTGAAATTTTCACCATTGCAGATGCCAAACGCGGCGATATTGGAAATACGAGCAGCATGTATGCCAAGGCCTTTTTTGAAGATATGGCTTTTGACAGTGTGACCGTTGCGCCTTATATGGGGAAAGATTCAATAGAGCCATTTTTAGAGTTTCAAAATAAGCATACCATCATGTTGGCCTTAACGTCAAATGCCGGGGCTTTTGATTTTCAAACGCTTACTACAAGCGGTCAGCCGCTTTATAAAGCCGTAATAGAGACCTCAAAAGGGTGGAAAAACGCCCAAAACTTAATGTACGTTGTGGGTGCGACCAAAGCCTCCTATTTCGCTGAAATTAGAACGATCGTTCCTGATAGTTTTTTATTAGTGCCTGGCATTGGTGCTCAAGGCGGGAGTTTGGCTGAGGTTTGTAAATATGGAATGAATGCTCAAATAGGTCTTTTGGTCAATTCTTCGAGAGGTATTATTTATGCGTCCTCAGGTCATGACTTTGCACTAAAAGCGGCTCAAAAAGCCCAGGTTCTACAATTAGAAATGGCAGATTTAATGCCTAAGAATTAATTGTGTTTCCCTTTAAATAGTCAACATCCAGTTTTTTTGTATTTTTTTAAATTTCTGTAACTCCTTCATTAAAATGGACAAAAATTCACGGCCATCACTATTACATTTTTCCAAACGATGACAGTTTTTGAACAATCGGTTGGTAAGTCCTTGTATTGATTCAGCATGCAGATGCTTTTGTTCAGAAAAACGCTCCTGCTGCACTCTCATGATGTGGGGCGCCAAAGAATCTGACTGACGAATGATGTCCCCTGAAAAATAAATAGAATCATCTTCACGTCCATTGGGATTTAAAACAGAAAGATCGGCATTCAAATATCCTGAGATCATTTTGGAAAGTGATCCTATCTCAATAGCTTTTTTATAAAAAGCTACATGCAATTCTGATGAATTTTGAAACGGCAACATTAATTTATTTTTTACTTCAAAATTAGAGCAATATATCCTGTGACGCATTTAAAATTTAATGATAAGTACGTTTATTCGTTTAATTTTTAATATTTTTATTTAAAATACATTAGATATGAAACTTGATGACCTCCATTCAAAAATACTAGAACAACTGCAACGAAATGCCAGAATTTCAAATACGGCTATCGCCAAGCAAGTTGGCATATCATCACCAGCGGTTACAGAACGTATAAAAAAACTTGAGGATACAGGAATTATCGAAGGCTACTATGCCAAAGTATCTCACCACGAATTGGGTTATGATTTTAGAGCTTTGATAACTGTCCGTGCGTTTGTGGGGCGACTCCAACCCTTTTTACATAAAGTAAAAACCTTGGATGAAGTCATTAATTGCTATCGCATTACAGGAAACGAAAATATTGTCATGGAAGTGGTCCTTCAAAATCAGCGTCATTTGGAAAAACTGATTGACCAATTGATAACTTATGGCGAAACCAAAACACAAATTATTCTTTCAAATGTCGTTTCGAATCATCCTATTTTAAAAAAGTAATTGTACTTTTAGAGGTATGAAAACACTACTCACTATCGGTTTGGTTTTGATGGGAATTATTTTTTTAGGCTGTCAATCTCAAAAAAAAATAATAAAATTTGAATCTGAATTTCAATCTGAACAAAATAGTTTTTTTAAAGATGCCTCAAAATCTCCATTAAAATCAAAGGATTTGAAAGTATTTGAGGGTCTTGATTTTTTTTCTATTGATTCGATGTTTGTCGTAAAAGCGCAATTGAAACGTACACCCAACACTTCTTATTTTGAAATGAAAACCACCACAAATCGTGTGACCAGAGAGCGCGTTTTTGGTGTTTTATCATTTACAATAAATGGACAGCTCTTAAAACTTAACGTATATCAAAGTGAACCTGATATGGATTCGGACACTGATTTAGATTATTTATTTCTTCCTTTTTTGGATGCAACCAATGGAGAGACAACGTATGGCGGTGGGCGTTATATCGATTTAAGTATCCCCGCAACGGATGCGCTGATAATCGATTTTAATAAAGCCTACAATCCGTATTGTGCTTACAATGAAAAATACTCCTGCCCAATTGTGCCAAGAGAAAACTATTTGGCTTTAGAAATTAGAGCAGGCGTGAAACGTTTTAAAGATCATTAAAAATTTTTTGAAAGAAAGAACCCTAAAAATACCGCCAATAATCCAAGCCCAATGGACCCTAAGGTATAGATGAAAAAATTGGTCAAGTCCCCCTCTTTTAAAAATATTTGATTTTCATAAGCAAAAGCAGAGAACGTTGTGAATCCTCCACAAAATCCAGTCACTAACAGTAAGGTTTGATTTTCGGATAAACTGCTATTTTTTAGGACCATTCCCATCAATACTCCGATCATTAGACTGCCAATAATATTGACAGAAAAGGTGCCCCAAGGATTCCCCTGAGTAGTGCTGTTGAAAATTTTTCCAACTAGGTATCTAAGTGCACTTCCTGTGCCACCTCCAATAAAGACCAATAAAACCTGTTTCATTTTCTGTAGTTTCCGCTAAATTAAAAATAGATTCCTTAGA
>ENA-UZWV01001546-UZWV01001546.1-metagenome-genome-assembly--contig:-Day-3-1m-contig-1546_pt1 | contig 25542 bp, 28 predicted proteins | sample MGYA00260342_ERZ794902 | MGnify/ENA metagenome assembly ERZ794902
TAAATAGGTTGGTCACTTCGTCAGTACCCATAATCAGTAAGGCAATGGCCACAAGAAATAAGAACCCTTTTTGCCAACCCAAATGCCGAAAAGAAACAATGAGAAGCACTATATAGAGAGGAATCATGTTGAATTTATTGGTCATAAACAACCATAACCAATCCCAATTGGCCGAACCAAGATTGTTTAGCCATAAAAAAAGTTGTTCATCTAGCTGAATCATTGGTAGGAAGAAATTTCTCGATCATAAAATTGTGAAGCCTCTTCAATCCAATGTGCCATTTCTTCTGTTGCCGCTTCTTTATCTTCAGCAGCAAACTTCTCCCACCACTCGATTTCATCGTTTTGAAGGTTGATCACAAAACGGGGGAAACTAGTGTGAATAACAAAAATTGCATCGGGATACTGTGAAGAATCGGCTAATAAAAAATCAGGGAGTTGTTCCATTGTTACGAATGAGTTTGCTTGTTTGATATCTAAAACGAAGATACAATAACATAGACGATGCGACCAAACCAGAGAGCAGACCAATCCAAACACCAAATGCTCCGAGAGGAGTGTAAAGACCAAGGTAAACCATGGTCGTAAAACCAATTAGACCGTAGGACGCAAAACAAATCCAAGTAGGCACAATAACATCTTGCAGTCCACGAAGTGCGCCGAGGGCAACCACTTGCGCGCCGTCAAAAATCTGAAAAAATGCAGCAACCCAAAAAAGAGAGGAAGCAATCGCAGCAACCTCAATAACATCAGCAGCCGTCGAAGATTCAAGATATAGCCATGGAAAAGCATCTTTTGCGACAATAAATACGATGGCAAACACAATGTCAATGAGAAGCGTTAGAAGAAACACCGAATGAGCGATACGTCGAAGGTCTACATATGCTCCCAACCCTTTTTGATTGCCCACACGAACCATGGCTGCAATACTCAGTCCCATAGCCACCATAAAGGTCATTGAGGAGATGTTTAGCGCAATTTGGTTGGCCGCTTGAGCATTTTTGCCTAACAGACCACAAACCCAAATCGCTGAAGTGAAAAATGCAACCTCAAATAGCATCTGTAATGCCGACGGAAAACCTAAACTGAATAGCTTACGCATTTGCGTTTTTGAGTATGCTTCATACAACAATCCTTTTGTGTAAAAAGAAAGTGTTTTGTGATAACGGATAAGAAGAATAATGACAACGAGCATAACCAAACGAGAAACTAGGGTTCCAACTGCTGCGCCTGTCACACCCCATTCTGGAAAACCCCATTTGCCAAAAATTAAAACGTAGTTCAATACGACATTCACAATATTGGCAAGTACTGTGGCATACATGGAGTAGCGGGTAAGTGACATTCCGTCTGTGAATTGTTTAAATGCCTGAAAAACAACCAGCGGAAAAAGAGAAAGAGAGACCCATTTTAAATAAGGGAAAGCCAGTACTACAGCTTCTTTAGGTTGACCCATAAGGTACATGATGTCTCTTGAAAGAAACACCGCTAGAAACAATAATACGCCCAAAACGGTACACCATAAAATACCATGATAGAAAATCGATTTTACTTCTTTTGTACGTTTGGCAGCATCTCCTTCGGCAACCAAAGGCGTAATTGCTGTAGAAAATCCAATGCCTACTGACATCGCAATAAAAATAAAACTATTCCCTAACGAAATAGCCGCAAGCTCTGCTGTTCCAAGTTGGCCAACCATTACATTGTCGATAAACTGCACAAAAGTGTGCCCCAACATTCCAACAATGACTGGATAGGAAAGCTTAAGGTTGTAGGAAAATTCTTTGGTGTAAGAAGCTATAGAAATCACGTAGTAAATATAGAAAACATAATTAGTATTATAAGTCTTGTATAAAGCTTAGAACAAGTTTATTTTAAAATTTTGATAACGATTATTTACGGAACTAGAATGTGGCTTTTAAGAGAACATGAATTAATAAGACATCTTATAAATACAAGTAGCTCTAATCAAAACAGAATGCCTAAGAAAACACATTTTTATGAAAAATGAAAAGAGCTCCACCCTCTTATAATGAAATGGATGTTTTTGGCAGAAATGTTTATAAATTAATATCGATTACACCAAAACGCTTGTCATATGAAAGAAAAAACGTCTTGTTAATGGCTATCGATAGGGGTGCCTCCAACAAGACCATAGTTGTCGTATAGATAAATGAGAGAGGTCAGGGTTGCAGCACCCAATTCAAGTTCGCGTTTATTGACAGCCTCAAAAGTGTCTGTTGCAGCGTGATGGTGATCGAAGTACCGTTGGGAATCGGGGCGCAGTCCAGCCAATACATTGGTTTTGGTTTTCAGTGGGCCAACATCTGCTCCACTTCCACCCTTTTCAAAATAATGAATCAAATATGGTTTAAATAAGTTCTTCCAAGATTTAACTTGAGCAAATTCATGATCAGAAGTGTCAAAGTTAAAACCACGTGGGCTGAACCCGCCAGCATCTGACTCAAGTGCAAAAATATGAGTCTCGCCTTTGCTTGTGGCAACTTCGGCATATTTACGCCCACCCCTAAGACCATTTTCTTCATTCATAAATAGTACAACACGAAGTGTACGTTTTGGTTTGTAGTCTAACAACCTAAATAGGCGTAACACCTCCATAGACTGCACGCAGCCAGCTCCATCGTCGTGAGCTCCATCGCCAATATCCCAAGAGTCGAGATGACCACCCACCAGAATAATTTCATCTGGATATTCAGACCCTGTAATCTCACCTATAACATTATATGACAAAACGTCTTCATACTGCTTACACTGCTGGCGAAATAAAAATTTGAGCTTAGGAGCAATTTTCAGAAGATTGCTCAATTTCTCGGCTGCGTTGGTGCTTATTGCAGCAGCAGGGATGCGTTGGCTCACTGGCTGGTCACCATAGCTCATTGCTCCAGTGTGTGGATAGTCGTCCATACGTAAGTTCATGGATCGGACAATGACTCCAATTGCACCATAGCGACTTGCTTCACGAGCACCATCATAACGCTGATTTACACAACCGCCGTAGGCGGAAAAAGTGCTAATTAAATCGGCTTGCATTGGGCGATTAAAAAACACAATTTTTCCATCAATATTTTCTCGTCCCAAGACAGCGAGTTCCTCAAAATTTTGCACTTCTATCACTTCGGCTTTTAACCCAACTGAAGGAGTAGCTACCGATCCTCCTAGAGCGGTAATCGGGACGTTGAAAGTCACGCCGGGTTCTGTTTCAATAAGTGCAAACTCTTTAGGACCGCGCACCCACTTTGGCACCAAAACGGGTTGCAACCAAACCTTATCTAGTTCTAAATCTTCCAATTCTTCTTTAGCCCATTGGACTGAACGTTCAGCATTGAGCGAGCCAGAAAGTCTTCCTCCAATTTGGTTGGTCATATGATCGAGCCAATCGTATGCTTTCCCATTGAGCAAAGACGTTTTGTAGATCGATGAAAGCATCAAGGAATCAGAGATGTTTTGTGCTGGTAAAATCACACTGCTCAGCACAAAGAAATAAGACATCAAATTTTTGAGCATTACTAAGTGTTTAGGGTTGAACAAAACGATTGACATCTTCAACGGTAATCGTGGAGTCAGACAGAATATGTAAGCGTTCAACAACATTACGTAGTTGGCGCACATTTCCTGACCAGTCCAATTGTTGTAATTGGTCAATCACGTCAGGTGAAAATTCTTTAGTGGGTGTTAATTGACCATTAAAAAAGTGAATTAAAAGTGGGATGTCAGATCGGCGATTGTTTAATGGCGGCACATTGATTTCAATCACGGCAAGTCTATGAAATAAGTCTTCGCGAAATCGTTTTGCATTGATTTCTTCTAACAAATCTTTATTGGTAGCTGCCACGACTCGTACGTCAACAGAAGTGTCCTTGTCACTTCCCACACGTTGAACTTTATGCTCTTGCAAAGCACGCAGCACTTTGGCTTGCGTTGGAAGGCTCATGTCACCGATTTCATCTAAGAAAAGAGTTCCACCATGAGCTGTTTCAAACTTTCCTTTTCTCTCTTTATAGGCGGAAGTAAAAGCGCCTTTTACATGGCCAAACAACTCACTTTCGATGAGTTCGGAGGGAATAGCCGCGCAATTGACTTCGACAAAAGGCCCATTTGAGCGACCACTTTGTCTGTGAATTGCGTTAGCAATCAGTTCTTTTCCACTGCCGTTTGGTCCTTGAATAAGAACGCGAGCTTGCGTGGGTGCCACCTTGGTAATAAGGCTATGAATATGTTGAATCTCTGATGACTCGCCAATCATTTGTTGGTGGCTGCCATTTGTTTTGATCGTTTTATTTTGCGATACCACAACCGACTTTTTAGGTTGTAGCGCGCTACGAACAGTTGAAAGTAAATGGTTTAAATCGGGTGGTTTTGAGATGTAATCGAAGGCTCCAATACGCATGGCCTTTACTGCAGTGGCAAGATCTCCATGACCAGAAATCATAATAACAGGAACATGAGGGGTTTTTGCAACTGCATGATTCAAAACTTCAATGCCATCTTTTTTTGGCATTTTAATGTCGCAAAGGATAAGGTCAAATGTGTGTTGATCAATGGAAGTAATGCCCTCTTCCCCGTTTGTAGCTTCTATAAAACGATAATTGCTGTTGTCTTCCAACAATACTTTTTTGAGCACACGACGAATACTATCTTCATCTTCAATAAGTAGAATGATAGCCATTTTATGTAGAGTGTATTACACGTTGTGGAAAAGGAATTTCAATCTTATGCTTTGAAAAGGTGTCATAGATTTCGTATCGTAATTCACTTTGAACAGGAACAGCTTTAAAACTGTTGTTAAGCGAAAATATCAAATCAAAATCGAGGCTGCTTTCTCCAAAGTCCGAAAACAAAACTGTTGGACTTGGAGACTTCAAAACTGCTTTGTTTTCGAGGGCTATGTCAGTTAATAATTGTTTCACAAGGGCAACATCTGTACCATAGGCGACACTGACCTTAACTCTTTCTCTAGTTATCTTACCATTCTCAGTCCAATTATACAGGGTATTGGTTAAATACAAGTGATTAGGTATAATGAGTACTTTATTATCTATGGTAACAGCACGGGTGGTGCGCAGAGTAATGTCTTGTACTTTACCGACTTTGCCGTCCACCTCAATGATATCGCCGACATGCACAGATTGATCGATGAGGATAAAAACGCCTGATATAATATCTTGAAAGAAAGTTTGTAAAGCAAATCCAATACCAACCAATAAGGCTGCCGAAGCAGCAAAAACAGCTGTGAGCTCAATGCCCATATTTTGCAAGGCCAACAAGATAATGATGGAATAGATGGAATAGTTTACAAAACCAAAAATGGGTTTGAACTTTCCTTGGCGTTCGGCGCTGAAGTTGCGACTAACAATTTTTTTAAACAGTCGTAATATGAACCGTGCTGATAAGAAAACAAAAAGAAAAATTAAAAATAACTTGATGTTGAGGCTAACCCCCCCAAATGATAAATTTCTAGTAAAGAAATCAATAAATCTTTCCATTCAACTAAAGTACAAAATGATTGTAAAATAAAACCCACCCTTAATAAAATTAAGGATGGGAAAAAAATTGCTATGAAAAAGAAAAATTAACTATAGTAAATCCTACAGTTGCTCCAAATATACTATAAATTTCGTCTTACGCACTTTTTTTTTAGGAAAACATGTCTTTCACTTTATCAAAGAAAGACTTTTCACCTTTTTTAGGATCAGGTATAAAGTTTTCATCCGTCATCATTGCGTCAAAAAATTGCTTTTGTTCTTTAGATAAATGTTGTGGCGTCCAGACATTGACATGCACCAACAAATCCCCTGTTCCGTAGCCATTTAAACTTGGAATTCCTTTTCCTTTCAAACGAAGGATTTTTCCTGATTGTATACCCGCATCAAGTCGAATGCGAACAGATCCTTTAATGACTTGAATCTCTTTGGAGATACCCAAAACCGCTTCAGACAGGCTGATATAAAGATCCATATGAAGGTTATCTCCTTCACGTTTTAGTGTTTTGTGTTCTAGCACTTGAATAAGAATAATCATGTCACCACTTATTCCGTTTCCAGGGGCTTCATTGCCCTTTCCGGAAAGTTTTAACTGCATTCCATCCTCTACTCCGGCAGGAATTGTCACTTCAACTGTTTCTTCTTTACTAATGAGACCATTGGCATCGGAGCCTGCTGGACGGTTCACTAAAGACTGACCAGATCCTCCGCAAGTGGGACAGGTCGTTGCGGTTTGCATGCGACCCAAAACCGTGTTGGTAATGCGCATAGTTTGCCCAGACCCGTTGCAAGTGCCACAAGTCGAAAAACGGGCATCAGGCGCTTGAACTTTGCGTTTGATTTTGATTTTTTTCTCAACCCCTAAAACCAATTCTTCTAAAGTGAGTTTAACACGAACACGAAGGTTGGCTCCTTTTACGGCACGCCTTCCGCCACCACCAAAACCGCCAAAACCGCCACCGCCAAAAGCGCTGCCGAAAATATCTCCAAACTGGCTGAAAATATCGTCCATATTCATACCACCTCCGCCAAAGCCTTGGCTGCCATCAAAAGCAGAATGACCAAATTGGTCGTACTGCTGGCGTTTTTGCTGATCTCCGAGCACTTCGTAAGCCTCAGCTGCCTTTTTAAAATTTTGCTCCGCTTGTGTGTCACCTGGGTTTTTGTCAGGATGAAACTGAATTGCCTTTTTGCGATAAGCCTTTTTTATTTCACCTGCTGAGGCTGACTTCGAAACGCCAAGAATATCGTAATAGTCTTCTTTCATAATGAATGTATTGTATTAGTTCCCGACGACTACTTTTGGATAGCGAATAATCTTGTCTCCAAGTTTGTATCCCGTCCCCACAACATCAATAATTTTACCTTTTAATTTTTCTTCTGGTGCAGGAATCTGCGTAATTGCTTCGTGAAGTTCCGCATCAAAATCATCACCTTGACCAACCTCCATTTGTGACAATCCTTGATTGCGTAGTGTGTCTGATAGTTTATTATAAATCAGTTCAACTCCTTGTTGCTGGTCTGCATCATCTGATTTTTTCAACTCAACTAATGCGCGCTCAAAATCATCAACCACTGGAAGCAAAGCAGTCACTAGTTCTTGTGCAGCTGTTTTGAAAAGGTCTATACGTTCTTTGGAAGTGCGTTTTTTGTAATTCTCGAATTCAGCAAATAGACGCAGGTATTGATCTTTCTCTTTATCAACACTTGACTGTAACTCGTCTATCTTCTTTTGAAAATCACTAGAAGAATCTTTCTTTTTAGGTGCTGTCTTCGTTGTGCTTTTTTTAGGGTTGGTTTTAGCCATTTCAATTTTTTATATAACTATTGACAAAAGTAACGCCAAAGAAAGACATCTGCCAATTTGACATCAATTCATTTCTATTTTGGCTTCATTAAATCGTAAACACAAGACGAGATGTCTGGAAATTGGAAGGAAAAACGTTGATCTAAAACGTTTTTTGGTGTTGCCCAAACACTTTCATAAAGAACCTGATGCATCTCTCCCAAAGCAAATGCCATGACAAACTTTGGTATTCCAGGCAGAAACTGGGGAACTCTCAATCTTTTTGCAATTGTTTTAATGAGTGTTCGCTGCTGTACCGGATTTGGTGCAGTGGCATTGAAACAACCTTCAAGCTTGTTGATTAAACAATAATCAATCATCTGGATTAAATCATCAATATGAATCCATGATTGCCATTGCTTACCATTGCCGAACCATGCACCAACTCCCCAACGTACTGGTCTAGACAAAGGAACAAATGCGCCACCAGCATTCGACAACACCAATCCAATGCGGAGAATCGTTACACGACATGAAAGGCTTTCAAATTGACGCGCTTCTTTTTCCCAAAGATGAGCCACTTTTCCAGCAAATCCCTTTGAAATCTTTGATTCTGTTTCGACATAGTTGGCTGTCAAATCACTGGGATAGATCCCAATGGCAGACGCACAAATAAAATGAACGTGCTTTTTCGAGCGTTTAACTGCTTCGAACAGCAAGCGTGTGGACATTGTCCGACTTTGCATGATAGACTGTTTAGCCGCTGTAGTCCAACGCTGATCAATTTTTGCGCCCGCAAGATTGATAATGGCATCGATGCCTACCAAAGCAGCTTCATCTATTTGTTGCTTTTCGGGTGACCAACGAAACACTTGAGTTTGATTGTCTTTCGGTTGCCATGCTGGTCGTGTTGTCAGCACATGAATAGAGTGACCAGTTGTTCGCAAATGCTTACATAAAGCAGAACCTATAAGTCCCGTTGCACCTGTAACAAGAATCTTCATGTTTTTTTTACAAAATTAAGGAGCTTACCATGTTCAATCTACAACTTTTTGTAGTTTTGTTATAAATACACTTATTATGATCGTAAAATCTGTTAAAAGATCTAGAATTGAATCTGTTGATTTTGATAATTTATCATTTGGTTCGACTTTTTCTGACCATATGTTTGTTTGCGATTATGCTAATGGAAAATGGGGTGAACCACAGATTATCCCCTACGCTCCCATCCAACTGGATCCCTCGGCAAGCGCACTTCACTACGGACAAGCGGTTTTTGAAGGCATGAAGGCCTACAAAGACGATCAGAACGATGTATGGCTTTTTCGGCCAGATCAAAACATAAAGAGACTCAACAAATCGGCCGAGCGGTTGGCTATTCCTCAGTTTTCGGAAGAATTATTTTTAAAAGGCCTCTCCAGACTCATTGATCTTGATAGAAACTGGGTGCAATCAGGACTTGGCAATTCCTTGTATGTCCGTCCTTTTATGTTTGCAAGCGAAGCTTGTGTGCAAGCATCACCATCTAGAGAATATCGAATTATGATTATCTGTACGCCTGTTTCGAGTTATTATAATGACAACCAGGTACGTGTCAAAATTGCAGATCATTACAGCAGAGCGCCGCAAGGGGGCACTGGCTATGCCAAGGCAGCAGGAAACTATGCGGGACAATTCTACCCCACGCAACTTGCTCTTGAAGAAGGGTATCAACAAATTATTTGGACTGATGCTGCAACACACCAATATATAGAGGAGGCGGGAACAATGAATTTGTTTTTTCGCATTGGCGATACTTTAATCACTGCGCCAACATCAGATAGCATCTTAGATGGTATCACTCGTAAAAGTATCATTCAATTGGCAAAGGATCGTGGTTTACAAGTAGAAACACGACAACTTGCAGTTTCTGAACTTATCGAGGCAGCGAAAAATAATATGTTAAAAGAAATCTTTGGTAGCGGCACAGCTGTTGTTGTATTACCGATCCATGGCTTTGGCTATAAAGGTGATGAATACCAACTACCAATTAACGATGATTCTGTCGCACAAATGTTAAAATCTGACCTGACTTCGATTCAATACAATCAAAGTCCTGACCCACACGGCTGGCGTGTTAAGGTGTAACTTATCCCTTTGCTAGAATTTTGGAAATATCTGGCGTGAAATAATTCGGGCCTTTTAAAACTTTTCCATCAGCTCTGTATATGGGCTTACCATCTGCACCGAGCTTACTCATGTTGCTTCGTTGTATTTCCTCAAAAACATCATCGATAATGTGTTGCATTCCGTGTGTAATAATGGTGCCACAAAGTATATATAACATATCACCCAATGCATCAGCAACCTCAACAATATCTTTATTTTGCATGGCTTCAAGATATTCTTTGTTTTCTTCGTCCATCAGGTTAAAACGCAACATCATTATGGCTTCAGTAATATCAACTGTTGGAGATTCGTTCTGACCCAATCCAAAAGCTTCATGAAAAGAAGCTACCGCAGAAATTTTATTCTTCATATTTTTGTTTTGCCTAAAATAAAACAATGTTTAGCACAGGACAACTTCTTTTTGCAATATTCTTTGTGGTAGGGTTTACCACACTCACCATATGGAGCTATCGTAAAGACCGCGCCAAAAACCCCGTTTATTTTCAAGGAAGCATCTGGGTTCTCCTTGGTTTTATTGTGTTTGTTTCTCTTTTAGTGATCCTCAAAAAAGGTGTTTCATTGTGAGAGAACTAATCTGGGTATTTATAGGGGGTGGATTAGGCAGTATGTGTCGATATGCGATCTATTACCTTCTAAAAAACACTAACGCCTATTTACCATGGCCCACCCTTGTTGCAAATGCCATTGGATCACTTTTGATTGGTTTCTTGGCAGATCAACTCATGAAAAATGGGTCGGTTTCTACCCCGAACGCCTTATTTTGGATTACTGGATTTTGTGGTGGCCTCACTACTTTTTCGGCTTTTGCTCTAGAAAACGTAACGCTTTTCCGGTTGTCAGACTCCCTTTCTTTGATCTTGTATTCCGCAATGACGTACTTCCTTTGTTTGGCGTTGGTGCTTGTTGGTGCTTATCTTTCTAAGACGATCTATTAGCACCCTTTCTGCTCATTACCTATATATATAATGATTGCCACGATTAAAACATGATTTTGATCATTGGCATATAAACTCGCAACGAAGTTTATTAAAATTTTGTTATTTATTTTTAATATACCCTAATTTTTAGGGGGGTATAATTAATAATACAATAAAAATACATAATTATACCCCTACAATTTAGGTGTTATTGGTGTGAAACTATACTTTTGGGCCATACTAATTATAAAAATCTATATTATTATGAAACTAATAAACAACATTTTCGCAATCGCTATCGTCGCCTTGATGACACTATCAACTGCAGACGTTAAAGCACAAGAGGTTGACTTTGGAGCCGACGTGGTAAGCCAATATGTATGGAGAGGTACTCAGTTTGGAGCTGGCCCACACGTACAGCCATGGATGTCAGCTGCAACTGGTAATTTAGAACTCGGTATATGGGGTAGCTTTCCAACAACTGGAGGTGACGCAGGTCATGAGTTAGACCTATACGCATCATACGATTTTGGCGTTGCTGCATTGACAGTTACTAACTATACTTTCCCAGGAGCTGGTGGGGCGTATGCTGACACTGAAGGACTTTTCGAAGATGCTTACCTAGAAATAAGTGGATCTGCTACTGTTGGTCCTATTGACCTAACTGTTGGGTACTTTACTGAAGTAGAAGCTCTTTACGTTGAGGCTGGATTTTCATTAGGTGTCGTTGATTTCGCACTCGGTTATGGTAGTGACGATGAAGCTAATGCATGGTATGCAAACGGAGACAGTGGTCTTGTAAACATCGCAATCGGTGGAAGCAAGGACATTAAAATTACAGAAGACTATTCTCTTCCTTTATTCTCATCATTTGTTTATAATCCTGATGCAGAATCTGCTTTCCTAGTTTTTGGAATGAGCTTCTAGTTAAGCGAACAGAATCAAACACACTTCACTCACTTAATTATAAGACATGAAAAAAATTGAAGCGATTATACGTAAAACCAAATTTGAAGAGGTCAAAAAGGCTCTTTATGATGCTGGCGTAACCTTCTTCAGTTACTGGGATGTAACTGGAATAGGAAATGAACAGAAAGGTCACGTTTATCGTGGTGTTTCTTACAGCACATCTGAAATACAACGTCGTTTATTATCGATCGTTGTAAACGAAGAATTTGTACAACCTGCCATTGATGCCATCGTTAAAGCTGGCGCTACTGGAAGAGTTGGTGATGGTAAAATCTTTGTTCTCCCTGTAGACGATGCATATCGAGTTCGTACAGGAGACAAAGGAGGAGACACTTTAAACTAAATAAAATCTAGACACTATGGAATTATTAACAACAAACAACGTATGGATGATGATCTGTACTGGTTTAGTATTCTTTATGCACTTGGGCTTTACTTTCCTAGAGATTGGTTTGACACGCCAAAAGAATACAGTGAATATTTTATTTAAGAACTTCTTTGTTATCACAATGGGACTTCTTGTATATGCCATTGGCGGATTCAACTTGATGTACCCTGGTGATTTTAATGGGTATATTGGATTTGCAGGATGGGGTCTTGACTCTGTTGCTGCTGCTGACCTTGCCTACAATGAAGGCTACACATATTGGACAGATTTCTTGTTTCAAGGGATGTTTGCTGCTACTGCTGCAACCATTGTTTCTGGAGCAGTTGCTGAACGAATCAAATTAGGTGCATTTATGCTCTACGCTTTATTAGTCGTGGCGTTTGTATACCCTATCGTTGGTTCATGGCAATGGGGAGGTGGATTCTTCAGCTCCTTTACTGAAGGAACAGGCTTTTATGATTTTGCAGGTTCTACACTCGTACACTCTGTAGGAGGCTGGGCAGCTCTTGTAGCTATCATCTTCTTAGGTGCACGTGTTGGCCGATTTGAAAAAAATGGTAAGCCCAATGCCATTCCAGGTCACAACTTGCCCATTTCAGCGGCAGGTGTATTGATCCTATGGTTAGGGTGGTTCGGTTTCAACGGTGGTTCAGTACTATCTGCTGATCCTGCGCTCACCTCTTTGGTTCTAGTAACAACATCTTTAGCTGCAGCTGCAGGTGGTATATTTGCATTTGTCTTTTCACTTATCCTTTACAAGAATTACGACGTAACTATGTTTATGAACGGTATTCTTGGTGGACTTGTAGGTATTACTGCCGGAGCTGACTTAATGAGTCCTCTTGATGCAGTTATCGTAGGTGGTATTGGAGGTATTGTTGTTGTTCTTGCGATTGCTTTTATGGACAAGCGCAAACTCGACGATCCAGTTGGAGCCATTGCAGTTCACTTGTTTGCAGGAATCTGGGGAACACTAGCTGTTGGTCTTTTCGGTGACAGTGCATCTTTCGAACAGTTTGCTGTTCAGGCTGCATGCGTTGGTATCACAGGTGTATTCTGTGTTGTATCATGTACAATCATCGGGTTAATCACCTCAAAGGTGTTTGGTGGAATGCGTGTGAGCAAAGAAGAAGAAATTACTGGATTGGACGGAGCAGAGCATGGCATGTCTGCATATGCTGACTTTCGTTTGAACCAACATTAATTAGGTTATAGTTTAGTTCTTTAAAATCCCGCTTCGGCGGGATTTTTTTTATCCCTATCATATTCCTTAATTTTGTACCCAATATGAGCGCACTCACATTAGTTATTCAATGCCCCGATCAAAAGGGAATTATCGCAGAAGTCACGCAATTTATATACAGCCACAAAGGGAATATCTTGTATATCGATCAGTATGTCGATCGTGAAAACAAGGCGTTTTTTATGCGTCTTGAAAGCGAATTTAATGGCGATCTAAAGGCCATCGACCAGTTTGAAGAAGCATTTATTTCTGGACCTGCTAAAAAATACAATATGGTTTGGTCACTACACCCCCATGATAAAAAACCAAGAATGGCATTGTTTGTTTCCAAATATGATCATTGCCTGTATGACCTGTTGGGGCGTTTTAAATCTGGTGAACTTGAAGTCGAAATCCCTTTTATCTTAAGTAATCATGCAAATTTACAGCCAATTGCTGAGGCATTTGACATCCCCTACTATCACATTCCAGTCACGAAAGAAACCAAGGCGAAAGCAGAAGAAAAGCAACTTTCATTGCTAAAAGAACACAATGTTTCTTTTATCGTGCTTGCACGATATATGCAAATTATCTCTGCCAAGCTGATTCAACATTTTCCAAATAAAATCATAAACATTCACCACTCCTTTCTCCCCGCTTTTCCAGGAGCAAAGCCGTATCATTCTGCTTTTGAACGTGGCGTGAAAATTATTGGAGCGACAAGTCATTACGTGACTGAGGAACTAGATGCTGGACCAATTATTGAGCAAGAAGTTGCGCATGTGACACACACACACAGTGTCGGTCAATTGGTAGCCAAAGGGAGGGATTTAGAAAAGATTGTTTTATCACGCGCTGTTAAAAATCATATAGCGCACAAAGTAATGGTCTATTCCAATAAAACCATCGTGTTTTCTTAATTAGCCAATTTCTGGATAAAGGAAATTGAATTTCTGTTAAACTTTTCCGGCTGATCAACGTTTACGACATGCCCACAATGAGGAACAACACAAAGCTGTGCCGAATGATGGGCTTGAGATAGCTTTTCAATGCTTGGTAAAAACATATAGTCTTCACTGCCCATCACGTAGAGAGTGGGAATCTTAATGTCAACTTGTCGAAACAGGCGCAAAAGAGGTTTGAGTTCAGCAGTGAGTTTGTACCAACGTAAAAACTCTTTTTGATATAGTTTTTTTGCCTCACGCACAAAAAGGATTCTCGATTCTTTATGGCTCTTTTTGGGCATAATGATATAGGCAAAAAAGCGATATAGCCAGAGATAAGGAACAATAGATTTAAAAATATTTCCAAAACGCATCAAAATCTGAGATCGAACATTTAGCTTCATAATAGCACCCGCCATAACCATACTTGTCACTCTTTTTGGATACATTTCTCCCAACTGTCGAATTAGAATCGTACCCAACGAAATTCCGACAAAATGAGAAGCCGAAATCTTCTCTTTATCCATAACGGCTACAATGTCCTCGGCAAGAACATCAAAAGTGTATTTTTTCTTAAATGCATTTGAAAACTGCATTCTTGACTTGCCATGCCCGCGAAGATCCAAGAGGAGAACATTGAAATGTTTTGTGAATTCACGAAGCTGCTTAAACCATATCGAAGAACTCCCACCTGCTCCATGAACAAAAGTGACCCAAACATCTGATGTGGCGTGATAGTGAGTAGTGTAATGAAGCATTAGAGCAATGTTTTCATTTGTTGTTGTAAAGCCAAAGCGGAAACACGTGCTGCTTTAGCATAATCATCTCCAGACGAAGCGAAAATGATACTTCGGGAAGCGTTGACCAATAGACCAATATCATCGTTTGCAACAGCATGAAATACAGCCTCAAGATCTCCGCCTTGTGCGCCCACACCAGGAACCAAAAAGAAAGCATTTGGCGCTAAGGCACGAATGGTAGCAAGATGATCCGTTTTTGTGGCTCCTAGCACATACATCAGTCGCTCAGCCCCATTCCATGTTCGACTTGTCGCAACAACTGCTTCATAAAGCGATTTATCAGCATAGTTCAATGTTTGAAAGTCATAGGCCCCTTGATTGGATGTCAACGCTAGTAACACTGCATACTTACCAGGAAACTGTAAAAAAGGCTCGACAGAATCACGCCCCATATATGGAGCAACTGTGACAGAATCGAACGGAAGTTTCTCAAAAAAAGCACGTGCATATTGGGTGGATGTGTTTCCGATATCACCACGTTTCGCGTCGGCAATCGTAAAATGATTGGGATAGTTTTCGTGCAAATATTGAATCGTTTGTTCGAGAGCCTGATAACCCATACTACCCTCGGATTCATAAAAAGCCGTATTTATTTTATAAGAAACCGCAAGGTCGTGCGTGGCATCGATAATTGCTTTGTTGAAAGCAAACTGAGCATCAGAACGGTTTCGTAGTTGAGATGGTAGTTTGGTCAAGTCTGAGTCCAGCCCTACGCATAAGAATGATAATTTTTTTTGGATCTGCTCAGTCAGTAATTGGGTTGTCATATCAATTCGCCAGAGACTTTAAGTTTTTCAGTATTGTAATGCAATTGGATTTCATCAATAAGCTTATTGAGGTCGCCATTGACAATATTTTGAAGATCGTAAAGAGTGAGACCTATTCGATGGTCCGTTACACGTCCTTGCGGATAGTTGTATGTACGAATCTTCGCCGACCGATCTCCTGATGACACCATCGCATTGCGCTTGGCTGAATCTGCTTCGAGTTTTTTGCTCAATTCGAGCTCATACAAACGCGATCGCAAAACCTTAAGCGCTTTCTCTTTGTTTTTGTGCTGAGACTTTTGATCCTGACATTGCGCTACAATCCCTGTTGGGATATGGGTTAAGCGAACTGCCGAGTAAGTGGTATTGACAGATTGTCCTCCAGGACCTGACGAACAAAAGAAATCCAAACGGACTTCATTCATGTCAATTTCAATGTCAAACTCTTCAGCTTCGGGCAAAACCATCACGGTTGCAGCTGAAGTGTGAACCCTCCCCTGCGTTTCTGTTTGGGGAACACGCTGCACACGGTGTACGCCTGACTCAAATTTCATCGTTCCATATACATCGGTGCCTGAAACTTCTAAAATAATTTCTTTAAATCCACCTGCTGTTCCTTCGTTTAGGTCAACTACGCTCACTTTCCACCCTCTACTTTCGCAGTATTTAGTGTACATCCGGTAGAGATCACCCGCAAAAATACTTGCCTCATCACCCCCTGTTCCTGCCCGAAGTTCCATGACAATGTTTTTTGTGTCTTCAGGATCTTTTGGGATCAGCATAAAACGAATGGTGTCTTCAAGTTCGGGAAGATGCACCTTAACATCTTCTAACTCTTCTTTTGCCATGTCGATCATTTCAGAATCTGTTTCCGTAGAAATTAGCTGTTCAGCTTCTTGTTGACGATTGATAAGATCAAGATATTCTTTGCGTTTTTCCATAAGGGCACATAAGTCCTTATACTCACGATTGAGCGCGATATAACGTTTTTGATCAGATATCACCTCGGGTTGAATGATCAAATCTGATACTTCGTCAAAACGCTGTTTCACTATAGCTAAACGCTCAATCATAACGACAAAGTTACGACAAAATCAGCCAATCTACCCTGCGTTTATTTTAACATAAAAATGAATAAAAAGAAAGCAATTTTATACAGTTCTCATAAAGTAAATGATTTTAACAGATTTTTATAACAAAAACTATTTTAAGACAGTTTTTACTCACTGTCCGTGACCTAAATTCTAAATCCTCCTTGTAGTTTCATGGAATATAATCAAACAATTATACTATGAAACAATTATCAAATTATGGTATCGTATTACTGTTTGGCGCGTTGCTCTTAAGTCCTCTTTCCATTTGGGCTCAGGAGCAAGTTTCGGGAACAGTAACCGATGAAAATGGCGCTCCCCTTCCTGGAGCTACCGTATTGGTGGAAGAAACCAACCAAGGAACAACCACAGACTTTGATGGAAACTATCAAATCAATGCCGCACAAGGACAAACGTTAGTGGTTATGTTTGACGTGTTAGTCGCTATGTTAGTTGCGTTAGAACTAATGTTTGAGGTGTTACCCGCAAAAACAGGATCTACCATACCACAAAGGTTTATATATCCTCAAGTGGAAATTGACACAAATCCAAATGTACCTACTCCACTTCCAACATTATTTGATCCAACAACAATAAATAATTAATAAAAAAAAACCCTCATCCGAGGGGTTTTTTTAATACCTAAACTCTCCGTGTGAAGACAAAATCGTGAGTTGTTTTTTTGTGGAGGCCTCCACCCTGCCAACTACTTTGGCGGCCACACCAAAAGATTCGGAAATCTGGATGATTTCAGAAGCAACCACTTCGGGCACATACAGTTCCATACGATGTCCCATATTAAACACCTGATACATCTCTTTCCAGTCGGTTCCTGATTCGGCTTGAATAAGTTTGAACAATGGTGGGGTGTCAAAAAGATTGTCCTTAATCACATGAAGGCAATTAATAAAATGTAACACTTTCGTTTGTGCCCCTCCACTACAATGTACCATTCCATGAATTTGACTACGTTCTACCACCTGAAGTATTCGCTGTATTATAGGCGCATAGGTGCGCGTAGGTGAAAGTACCAACTTTCCTGCATCAAGAGGGGTCTCGGTGGGGTCTGTAAGGGCTTTATGCCCTGAATAAACCAATTCGTTAGGCACATCAGAATCAAAGCTTTCGGGATATTTTTTGGCTAGGAGTTTAGAAAATACATCATGGCGCGCCGAAGTCAATCCATTGCTTCCCATGCCGCCATTGTACTCACTTTCATAAGTAGATTGCCCAAAGGAGGCCAATCCCACAATCACATCCCCTGCTTGAATGTTTGCATTATCAATCACGTCTTCGCGCTTCATCCTTGCGGTAACTGTAGAATCAACAATAATCGTTCGCACCAAATCCCCTACATCGGCGGTCTCGCCTCCCGTACTGTGAATATGCACACCATGACTAGCCAATTCAGCGATAAGCTCCTCCGTCCCTTGAATAATAGCGGCGATAACTTCTCCAGTTATTTTGTTTTTGTTACGCCCTATGGTCGAAGAGAGAATAATATTATCAACTGCACCAACGCATAACAAATCATCAACATTCATGATAAGTGCATCTTGGGCAATCCCCTTCCAGACCGATAAATCACCTGTTTCTTTCCAATACATGTAGGCCAGCGAAGACTTGGTACCTGCCCCATCAGCATGCATTACAATGCAATGATTTGGATCTTGGGTTAGATAGTCAGGGACAATCTTGCAAAACGCATTTGGAAACAAGCCCTTGTTTATGGAAGCTATCGCCTTGTGCACATCATCTTTGGTAGCGGATACCCCACGAAGATTATAGCGTTTGTCGGCCATGAGTTATGTTTTTAGCAAAGATATCCGTTTGAAGCTTATCGTAAAAACAAAAGTTCACGATACTTCACCATTGACCACAACTCATCATCAACCATTAGTTCTAATCTGTCAGAATTGTATCTGATTTCGTCAAATAAAGGAAGTACTTCATTGCAGTACAACTGTGCACGGTGCTCATTGTTCGATATAGCATTTGCCTTTTTACGAGCATTGATCATGTCAGTGACTCCTCGATTTAGATTAGCGATGTGAGCAGAGATTTTTTCAATCAAATCCATTTGTTCACTGGCATGCTTGGTGTATTGATTTCCATAAATCTCTTTCAGTCCACGAACATTTTCAATAAGTGTGTTTTGATAACGTACCGCAGTCGGAATAATATGATTTCGAGCAATATCCCCTAAGACACGACTTTCAATTTGAATACGCATGACATACTCTTCAACTTGCACCTCGTATCGTGCTTGTACTTCGGTGGCGTTCATCACTCCCATACTTTCAAAAAGTGCAACTGTATTTTTATCAATACGAGCTTTTAAAGCATCTGGTGTTTTTGGCGTGTTTGACAATCCACGACGCTTCGCCTCTTTTGCCCATGAATCGCTGTATCCGTCACCTTCAAAAAGAATGGGTCGTAATTTCTTAATATAATCACGTAACACATTGAAAACTGCATCATCTTTTTTTAACTTTTTGGTCTTGACCAGCTTATCGACTTCCTTTTTGAAAGATTTCAATTGATTAGCGACAATCGTGTTTACCACAGTCATTGGATTGGCACAATTTGCTGACGAGCCAACCGCACGAAATTCAAATTTATTACCTGTAAAGGCAAAAGGTGACGTTCGGTTTCGGTCTGTATTATCTAACAATATTTCAGGAATCTTACCGACAACATTCAACTTAAGATCTGTTTTTTCTTTCGGTGAAAGTTTCCCTTCAGATACATTTTCAAGGTCGTCAAGAACCTTGGTTAGGTGTTCACCTATAAAAACAGACAATATTGCAGGTGGTGCTTCATTGGCTCCTAATCGGTGATCGTTACTGGCACTCGCCACTGAAGAGCGCAATAAGAACTCGTAATCCTTAACCGCCTTAATCGTATTGATGAAAAAAGTGAGAAACTGAAGGTTACGCATCGGTGTTTTTCCTGGGCTCAACAAATTCACACCAGTATCAGTTTGTAAGGACCAATTGTTGTGTTTTCCTGAACCGTTAATTCCAGCAAACGGTTTTTCATGGAGCAGTACTTTTAGATTATGCTTGTTCGCAATCTTACCCATAATATCCATCAATAATGCGTTGTGATCAACCGATAGATTTGCTTCTTCGAAAATAGGTGCCAGCTCAAATTGGTTTGGCGCCACCTCATTGTGACGAGTTTTTACAGGGATCCCAAGCAACATTGATTCATGCTCCAATTCTCGCATAAATGATAATGCTCTGTTTGGTATTGAGCCAAAATAATGATCATCAAGCTGTTGTCCTTTAGCAGGGGCATGGCCTAAAAGTGTACGACCTGTAAGCACAATGTCAGGACGACTCTGTGCCAATGATTTATCAATTAAAAAATATTCTTGTTCCCACCCTAATGTGGCAATAACCTTGTTGACAGTCTTATCAAAAAATTGAGCCACATCTGTTGCAGCGTGATCAACTGCTTGTAATGCACGCAAAAGAGGTGTCTTATTGTCAAGTGCTTCACCAGTATAAGACACGAAAATTGTAGGAATACAAAGAGTAGTGCCGTAAATAAAAGCGGGGGATGTGGGGTCCCAAGCGGTATAGCCACGTGCTTCAAAAGTATTCCGAATACCACCACTTGGAAAACTCGAAGCGTCAGGCTCTTGTTGAACTAGCTGTGCGCCTTCAAAATTTTCAAGTGCTGTTCCATCTGATGCCATATCAAAAAAGGCATCGTGTTTTTCAGCAGTCGCTCCTGTTAGGGGCTGGAACCAGTGGGTGTAGTGTGTCGCTTTTTTGGATAAGGCCCAATCACGCATAGAAGCAGCAACGTGATCGGCTACTTTTCTATCGATTTGAGTTCCCTTGTCGATGGCCATACAAACTTGCTGATAGGCTTCTTTTGTAAGATAGGCTCGCATTGATTTTTTATCAAACACATGCGTAGCAAATAACTGTGATCGATCTTGATGCTCTTGTGATTCAATGGGTTGGCGTTGGGATGCGGTTTGTACAGCCGAAAAACGAATTGTAGACATAAAAGTAGATTTTAATCAAAAATAAGCAATTATATCCCAAATCACTAGTCCAAAAACTGCAATATTCTCATTATGAATTGATAAAATTATTAAAAAATAAGTTTACCCTGTATAAAAATAGGGTGTTCATAAAACTTAATAAGATGTTTATAGTTTACCCCCTATGAATTGATGGGGAGATTCAAAAAAAATTACATTTGTTGAGTAAAAATTTTATTATGAGTAAGTCAAAACTTGAATATTTATGGTTGGATGGGTATAAACCCGTTGCCAATCTAAGAGGTAAAACTAAGATCATTGAAGATTTTAGTGGAAAGCTTGAAGACGTTCCTATGTGGGGGTTTGACGGTAGTTCAACCCAACAAGCGATAACTGGTTCCTCAGACTGTTTGTTAAAGCCTGTGGCTATTTATCCTGACCCTGCCCGTAGAGATGGTTTTTTGGTCATGACAGAAGTATTGAATCCTGATGGAACATCTCACGCATCAAATGGTAGAGCAGCTATCGATGATGACGATGATGATTTCTGGTTTGGATTTGAACAAGAGTATTTTCTTTGGGATCCGGAAACAAACCTTCCACTAGGATTCCCTAAAGACCAAACTCCACAAGGGCAGTTTTACTGTTCAGTTGGTGGCAGTAATGCATTTGGTAGAGAAATTATGGATCGTCACCTTGACCTATGTCTTGATGCTGGTATCAACGTCGAAGGAACAAACGCTGAGGTTGCTCCTGGACAATGGGAATACCAAACATTTGCAATGGGTGCAGCGAAAGCTGGTGATGAAATGTGGGTAGCACGTTATATTCTTGAGCGTTTAGCTGAAGAGTATGGTTTGTCTATCAACTACCACCCAAAACCACTTGGTGCAACAGACTGGAATGGTTCTGGTATGCACGCAAACTTCTCAAATACTACGCTCAGAACTTGTGGTTCTAAAGAGACGTATGAAAAAATTTGTGAAGCTTTCCGCCCTGTGGTTAAAGAACACATCGAGGTATATGGCGCATACAACGACCAACGTTTAACTGGTGAACACGAAACGCAGTCAATCGACGAATTCAGCTACGGCGTTTCTGATCGAGGTGCCTCTATTCGAATTCCAATTATGACAGTTGAAAAAGGTTGGAAAGGATGGTTGGAAGACAGAAGACCAGCTTCTAACGGAGATCCCTACAAAATTGCAGCGCGAATCATTAAGACCGTGAAGTCTGCAAAGGTTTAGTTTTTCTGAACTTTAGATAATAAAAAAGCACCCTTTGTGGTGCTTTTTTTTTATGCTAGCGTTTTAACAATAAACAAAACATATAGTGTTAAAAGAAGTAATCCATCTCGCCAATACATTTTCATTTTTACAGGGACGAAAACAAGCGGCACCAACATGGCTGCAATCCCTAGCATAACATAAATATCAAAGTCAAGTAAGGTGTTGTCAGTGACTGTTAAGGGGTGAATTAAAGAAGTGATTCCTAGTACTGCCAATATGTTAAACAGGTTTGATCCCAAAAGATTTCCCAATGAAATTGCATTTTCACGTTTAGCAACTGCCACAAGTGAAGCTGCAAGTTCAGGGATGCTTGTTCCAACAGAGACAACAGTGATTCCAATGATACGTTCACTAACCCCAATTTGATTGGCAACACGAACTGCGCCATGTATTAGTAGCTCTGAACCCAAAGCTAGGAACGCTCCACCAAAGACAGCAAACAAAATGATTCCAGTCCATGACAATGACGTTTTCAGATCTTCGGACTCAAAATCAGTATTGTCTTTAAAGCGAAAAAGGTACAAGAGCATAAGGATAAGTAAAACAACAAAAAATAACCCTTCAATCTTTGAAATTGATCCATTTTGGAGAAATATCCACAAGAGTACTGAGGCAGCAAACATCAAGGGCCAATCTGATTGATAAAAACTTTTAGAAATCTCTATTCGCGTAAACAACAAAACAACACCGAGCACCAACCCAAGGTTTGCGATGTTAGAACCAACAACATTCCCCAATGCTAAATCGGGATATCCTTCAAGCGCTGAACGAATGCTCACAATGAGCTCGGGCAATGAGGTTGCAAATGAAACAACTGTCATTCCAATAACAATTTTTGGGATTTTAAATTTATTTGATGTTCCAACGGCTGAACGCAACAACCATTCTCCCCCAACAACTAGACCTACAAGTCCGCCAATAATTTTTAAAATTTCAATTCCCATATTGCGAAGATACAACACAACACTTTTTGTACTTTTGCATATGCAAAAATTCTTTTTTATTGTGATCGCAAGGATAAATAAATTACTGTTCCCCAGTTTCTCAAAACGTGGCCTTGACCTGAGCAAGGCTTCCAAGTTGCAGCTGGCAATAATTGCTTGGCGTGCTTATGTGACAAAGCGAGCCATTTAGTTTGTTACCTAGGTAAAATAAGATATATTTGCCCTCGCAAAGGCCTCGTGGCGCAACTGAATAGCGCATCTGATTACGGCTCAGAAGGTTGCAGGTTTGAATCCTGCCGAGGTCACATCTATTGGGGGCAGGAATTTATCTTGCTCCCTTCTTTTTTGGTGTCATATTTGGTGTCATCAGGATTACCCCCTCCTACATATTCTACTCTAAATGTTTTCTGCTTTTGCTCCACTTCTTTATACGTGTGGGCAAGTTTAGGCAGAGTATAATTTAAGGCTATCTCCAATAGTTTAATCTTGTTGGCTACTGTAAGATTTGCGGATGACAATTCTTCAATAGTACCATCTATTAGTTCAACAAGTTTGTTTTTTACCTCTACAGTAACCTTATTTGGCACACCAACTTTTCTGCCACCTGTTTTGAAACCTTTAGCCATTGTTCTACTTACTAATAAAATACTCTCTTCTTCCAAACATATCTTTATCAGTATCTGAAAAGTGAAGTGTATCTCTTTTTACTGATTTATTGATATTATCTACTTCCATAAATTCGTGTACAGTTGTCCCTCCCTTTAATAAATTAACTGAATAATAAGAATAGTTATAAATCATTCCTGTTTGTGTGTTTAAAACACCATCATCATTATGAGGTACGTAAATGCTATCTGATTTGCTACTCAACGATGTAGTAAAAATGATAAACCCCATTACTGCAAAAAACCCTATAATTATGTTTTGTATTTTTTTCATTTTTTAAAAATTTATACTATAAATATATGTTATTTCGTCTGTCCGTACATCTATTTGTTTCTATTTTAGAAGTTCATCTATGGTGTTCATTCCTTCTAAATATGTATTAAATTCCAACCCAAGATGGATTAGCATACCCTCTATATCTTTGGCTATCTCTCTATCTTCAATTTCTGTCATATGGTCATCTGCCCAAGCTGCAAACTCTATGAATTTTGTTAGTATAGCTTTGTCATTCCCACTTATATTATTTTCTCTATCACTCATAATGTTGTTATTTATATCTGTTTTTGACGTGTTGTCCGTACCATGTGCGGAAACACTAACATTTGACAAAACAGGGGGGAATTAGGGTAGGTGTTAAACTCCCCCCAAACCTTGCCGTCAGAAAGCATACCTAACTGATTTTCATTGATAATTTATTTTGCACCATATCAAACTGCAATAATGAAGGCATCGATTGGGCTAAAGTAAGCTTGAAAACTTGCTGCTCTCTTTGAACTTCATCAACTATTGCGTTAATCTTATTTACTACTCCTAACATCTTGTTCTCCTTTTCGTTTTTTGTGTACCTAGTAAAGGCTTCTTTAGACACATTAGCTACGAACTTGTCATTGACTACTTTAACAGGCTGCTGTATAGTCGATATAAGGGTTTTTAACGCCTTTAATTCAGCCATTGGTACATCTTGTAGCATAAGCAATTTATCAGGGCTTATACCTTAGTATTTGACAGCCCACTTTTTGGTAAAAACTCTAGTAAATTCAGCCACACAATCTTCTACGAACTTCTCTTTGTTAATGTTACTGACCATTATGTAGCTACTAGTCCATTTTAGGGCATCTTTTAGACGTTTTATCTTGTTATTAACCTCAACCATTGCCCTGTTGTACTCGCGTTCGTAAAACGCTACTATTTGTCTTTTAAAATCACTCATCTCCTATAAATTTTGTTATAAATGCACGTGTAACTGCCATTGGGCTTGGCTTACCTTTTAACCCTACCATTCGTTGCATCTTTTTCAACTCGGTTGTGGTAAGTTGCATCGACGCAGAGGTTTCTGCTCTAGTTTCTGAATTATAGATAGTGTCTACACTATCAGGCGACATTCTGATATAATATTTACTCATTCTTGTATGTGTTAGTGACCACTTCCCGCACATAGCGAGACAATGATAGATTATGGGCTTTTGCTTGTTTCTTTAAAAATTCTTTATCCTTATCATTCAGTCGCAAGGAAATTCTGTTATTTTTTTGCATTGCTGTAAATTGTATGATGGCTCAAATTGTTATATGTGTGTTTCGTAAAATAACCTGCAGAGCCTTTGACAGGCAGTACTTTCTTTATGTGTTCTTTCTTTGTGTGAGTAGTTCTCGATATATCATCAGCATCTAGCTTTGCACCACGCCATAGTATGTGGAGGTGGTTTTCTGTAGGGCTATCACACTCTAAAGCACCAAATGCAAGGCTCACACAACTTCTATAGCTTATATGCTTTATTAGCCTTTCTGCAGTATCCTCTCCCATACGCTTACCTTGATACCTTATGACTGTTTGCCAAGTGAACCTCATACTGTTTAGATACTCACGTAAGTCGTCTCTCATCACAGATACAGGCTTTAGACCTTCATAGAGTGGTTTGCTAATCTTAACTTCTAGCTGTTGCTTAAACATCTCAATAGATAGTAGATGCTTTTTGTATCTATCCTCCTCTATAGCTAACTGTACAGGGTCAGTCCACTCTTGACGTATGTCTCCTCTATACTTACGCACCTTATAGTAGATACGCTGTTGCTCTTTGTTTAATACACC
>ENA-UZWV01012657-UZWV01012657.1-metagenome-genome-assembly--contig:-Day-3-1m-contig-12657_pt1 | contig 24850 bp, 18 predicted proteins | sample MGYA00260342_ERZ794902 | MGnify/ENA metagenome assembly ERZ794902
AGGGGCTGGTTTGTCGTAGCAGAGAGCCGAGAAATAGACGGCGGCCCGATTGGCGTTACTTTTTTTGACCGAGACTTTGTCATTTACCGCGGCGAAAGTGGCAAGCCCGTCATGCTCGACGCCTACTGTAAACACATGGGAACGCACCTCGGCAAAAACAGCAGCGCGATGTTAATCGTTGCAGATGTCGGCGGTAAACGCATCGAAGGCGATGCGATTCGTTGCCCTTACCATGGGTGGCGTTATAACGCTGAGGGCGATGTCGATGACATTCCCTACCACGATGGGCCCTGCCCAAAGTCAGCCTCAATCAGGTCCTACCCCGTAGTCGATAATATGGGCTGCATCATGATGTGGTTTGATGAACAAGGCGAGGCTCCCCTATACCCGGCTCCGTACCTTCAGCAATGGGATGAAGCCGGATGGGTGCATTGGAACCTAGATCATCTTCCCGAGCTGGACATCCACCCTCAGGAGGTTCTCGATAACATGGCGGACAATCGTCACTTGGGGCCAACCCACGGCGCGCCCTGCGAGTATTTTGAGAACGAAATCAAAGGACACGTGCTCATTCAACGTCAGGGTGGAGCCATGGCCCTCTATGGCGGTGTGATGCTCTACACCACCACGTGGTACACCGGGCCTGGCGTACTTCTCAGCAAGCAGGTTTGGGGGGACACGACGCAGTTTGAAATGATCGCTAACACTCCGGTAGGAGATGGTCGAATAAAAGCGTGGCATGGTTGTTTGGTGAAAGCTCAAGGCGAAACAATAGGTCCCGAGGATTACGATATGGCACGGCAGGTTCAGGCAGGCGCTCTAGAGGCGTTCTCAAAAGATTTTGAAATTTGGCAGCACAAAGCGCCCGCGCTCAAGCCCATGGCCATGAAAACCGAAGGCCCCTTCCTGAACAACCGGAAGTGGTACGGGACTTTTTATGGCGACTCAGGCAATGAACTTACAGGTCAGTCGGCGTTAAATGGTTTTTATCATGTGCCCGGGGTGGCAACACCTGCCGAGCGAGAGCACGCTATTGATGACGGTATACCCATTTGAGAGTAACGGTATAAAGATTCAGAGGCCAGAAAAGTCCGGGAGTTAGTGCTAAACTGCCCCCGCGAAGGGCGCTGCCAACCGGCCCAATCCTAAACGTAAAGCACGCACCAAAAACCTAGGACAAACATGAGTACTGAGGACATTAGAGGGCCCTCGAAAGAATGGCTGCGTCGTCGCGTTGTCTACCCTCTGGCTTTCATCGCCGTGGCTGCGATTATTACCGCGATATTACTTGATTCAAAACCTCAGATTGATACAACAACGGGCGAAAGCAATGCAATCGCTGTGCGCAGTCTAGAGATAAAGCTTGAAGCTTTCCCGCTAAGCGTGCGCTCGGAGGGAACTGTACAACCCAGCATACAGACTAACCTCGTCGCACAGGTATCGGGGGAAGTCATTAACGTCAGTGATGCACTGCGAAGCGGCGGACGCTTTTACAGTAATGATCTACTGCTAAGCATTGACCCCCAAGACTACAAAAATTCTTATTTACAGGCGGTAGCAAACCTACAGCGCGCCGAGGTTGAGGCAGACTACTTCGTAGCAGAAAACCGGCGCCTCATCGCCCTGTCGCAACAAGATATGGTGAGTGAATCACAGCTGCGAGCTGCTGGCCGCTCAGCGGGTGTCGCCCAAGCGGCATTGGCAGATGCCAAAGTACAGCTTTCAACTGCACAGCTAAATCTTGATAGAACCGCAATCAGAGCGCCCTATGACGGCCGTGTTGCATCAGAAAGCGTCGACATCGGCCAGTTTGTACAGCGTGGGGGTACGATTGCTGAGCTCTACGCAACTGAGCAACTTGAAGTTCGCCTCCCGCTGGCCGACCGCCAACTTGGTTTTTTGGACTCTACGATTCTTGAGAGCGGAATTTATACCCACAGCGCTGCGCCCAAGGTCACCCTAACCGCGGACTACGCGGGTAAGCAGCACCGGTGGAATGCCACACTAGTTCGCTCAGAGGGTCAAATAGACCAGCTGAGCCGCGTCGTTTATGTCGTCGCTCAAGTGAACAATCCAATAAGCCAGTACGAAGTCGACCTCCCCGTAGGCCTCTTTGTCAAAGCCGAGATCGTAGGACTTACCGTAGACAACGCTGCGATCATACCGAGCTCCGCGGTCCGCGAAGGGAACCAGGTGCTAGTCGTATCCCCTGAAAACACGCTGCACGCTAGGACAATAGAGGTACTGCGTTATGAAAATGAACGCGCGATAGTAACCTCTGGCCTTCTAGCCGGAGAAAAAATCTGCCTTTCTCCCCTGCAGTACGTGGTCGATGGCATGCCCGTGACATTAGTCGACTGAGCGGCAGGTTGTGAAAGCCCTCATCAGTTGGTTCGTAAGGAACCCTATCGCAGCTAACCTACTGATGTTTTCATTGGTCGTTGGCGGATTGCTGGGTTTAATCGAGGTCAGAAAGGAAGAATTTCCTAACATTGACGTTCCGACTATCACGGTAAACGTCCCCTACTTAGGCGCAGCACCCTCAGAGGTTGAAACCGGTGTGTGTATTCGCATTGAAGAGGCGGTGCAGGGAATTGAAGGTATCGACAAGGTGAAGACCACCGCAGCGGAAAATCGCTGTGTTGTCGCTCTAGAGCTCACCAATGCATCCTTTCAAGACCGTGTCCTCGATGATGTAAAAGCTCAAGTCAATGCGATATCGACCTTTCCTGCCAATACCGAAAAACCCGTAGTTGCTTCAGTCAGTTTACGCTCGGTGGTGATGTATCTCGCCATCTCAGGAGACACTGACGAACGATCATTGAAAAACCTCACCGAATCTCTGCGGGAAGAAATTCTTGAAATTTCGTCAGTCAGTTTAGTCGACACCATGTATGTTCGACCCGACGAAATTTCCGTTGAAATCCCAGAACTCACCCTGCGGCGCCACGGATTAACGCTGGAGGCTGTAGCCAAGGCGATACGGCAAAGTAGCATTGATATTCCCGGAGGGTCGATCAGAAGTGATGCGGGAGAGATTCGACTACGCAGCACCGCACAGCGGTATACCGGGCGCGAACTCGAAGACGTACCCGTGATCACAAACTCAAATGGCACGCGCATACTGTTACGAGACATCGCCGTCATTCGTGATGGATTCGAAGAGCAGGAGCTGTCTGCGATGTTTGATGGTCGCCCTACACAGCTCCTCAAGGTATGGCGATTAGGGAAAGACAACACCCTAGCCATGGCGAGGGATCTCACCGACTTCGTTGAGGTAAAGCAGCGTAGCCTCCCCTCCGGTCTCGAGTTACGCGTATGGAGTAACGAGGCCGATGAATTAGTTGATCGATTGTCGACGCTGATAAATAACGCCACCGGCGGCCTGTTACTGGTGATCCTCACCCTCGCTTTATTTTTACGACTGCGCTTGGCACTTTGGGTGACCGCCGGTATCCCGGTTTCTATCCTCGGCGCTATCGCATTCTTTCCCTCTGCTGACTTGGGCATCAGCACGCTGTCGCTTATGGGGTTTTTACTGTCACTGGGGATTTTAGTCGATGACGCCATCGTGGTCGGGGAACGAATACACACCCATGAGGGTTTTACTCAGGACTCTCAGGAAGCCGCCATCAATGGCACCACAGAGGTGGCAATCCCCGTATTTTTTGGCGTGCTGACAACCATGGCGGCATTCATCCCTATAGTAACCGTCGATAGCATGTTGGGCAGTTTTTTTGGCGCTATCGGATGGACCGTGCTCTTATGTTTGGTCTTTAGCCTTGTTGAGTCGCAGCTGGTACTGCCCGCGCACCTGGCTCACCGAAGCAAGGGGCGTGGCACATCGGCTATTGGGCGGCGCTGGGAATCTTTCCAAGAAAAAGTGTCAGACGGTTTGGAGCGTTTCGCTCAGCGTCAGTATCAACAGGCACTGTCCTATGTACTGAAATACCGTTACGCCACCCTAGGCGCCGCACTGGCAGCGCTGATCATCATCCTTGGGCTTTTGGCTAGTGGGCGGGTTATCTTTCAATTTTTCCCGACCGTGTCGGGCAATGAAATCTATGCCAGCCTGGAGTTGCCAGAGGGCTACCCGGTTGAGAGAACAGCAAAGGCTCTGGAGCTCGTTCAAACCTCTGCAGACCAACTCATAGCAGAACTAAACCAAGACCTGCCGAAGGGTGCTTCCGCCGTCATCAACCAATTTAAAACTATTGGTCTGCCCATCAGTAAGAGCGAAATCTCAGGAAGTTCCGAATCTGGTAGCCACATTGCCGAGATGTCGATCACCTTGCTTCCCCATGGCGAGCGCGGAGGTATGACACCCAAAGAAGCAGCGAGACGCTGGCGAGAACTTACGCCAGATATTCCCGACGTCATTGAGAAAAGCTTTACTGCGTCAGCTGTGTCCCTTGGAGAAGACATCAATATTCAAATTCGTGGCAAAGATCTTGAGGTGATGAGTGAGGCTGCTGCAGCTCTGACCGAGGTTCTCTCAAGCTTTGATGCCATTTACGACATCAGCGATAGTTACCGGGCAGGAAAGCAGGAATTAGTCGTAAGAGTAAGACCAGAGGCTGAATCATTGGGCTTAACCCAAGCTGATTTAGGCACTCAGGTCAGGCATGCATTTTACGGCGCAGAGGCTCAACGCGTGCAGCGTGGACGGGACGACATGCGCATTATGGTCCGATATCCTGAATCAGATCGTCGTTCACTCGATAACTACAACCAACTGTACATTCGACTCCCCAATGGTGCAGAGGTACCGATTGAAACAGTGGCCAGCGCCCAACTCAGTGCTGGCAACGCCACCATTCGCCGGGTGGATGGGCAGCGGACGATCAACGTAACGGCCTATGCAGACCGCACGCGAATCGCACCTGAATCCGTACTACGACTGATTGAAAGTCAGCACATCCCCCGGCTTGAATCCGAGTATCCCGGGACAACGTTTTCCCTGGCAGGTGAGGCTGAGGAGCGGGCTAGCGCGTTGTCGGGACTAGCGCGTACAAGCTTGCTGGCACTCATCATCATTTACACCCTGCTGGCAGTTCCGTTGAAATCCTATCTGCAACCTTTGGTGGTCATGGCCAGCATCCCCTTTGGCTTTATTGGCGCTGTGCTGGGGCACTTTATACTTGGCTACGACTTGGTCTTCTTTTCAATACTTGGCATCGTCGCGCTCTCGGGCGTCGTTATCAACGCCAGCCTGGTTCTTGTAGACTTTATTAACAAGCGTCGCCTAGACGTGAAGCTCAGTGTTACAGAGGCAGTCACTCTCGCGGGTGTTTCGCGCTTTAGACCTATTTTTCTGACTTCAGTCACAACCTTTGTGGGCCTACTGCCACTCATGCTTAACGCCGACCTCGCCACCGCTCCGTTCGTGCCTTTAGCGGTATCGCTGGGGTTTGGTGTTATTTTCGCCACCTCAGTGACACTGCTCCTCATCCCCGCGCTTTACCTTATCTTGCACGATCTGAGCGGTTCACCAAAAAACACAAACAAGATTGACAGCACCGCTGAGCGTTAGCTGGGAAGCTTACGCAAACCGCCAGAACCGCCTCACTTCAGTTTGAGGGTTAAATATGTCATCTTTTCAGGCTCGCGCAGCTTTTGTGGGTTAGCCCTGATGCATTTAAGAAATAACAAAACGATCTGCGCCCTGCAGCGACCGGTAAGTTTTCCCGGAAGGACCGAACCCAGGTCAGGGGGGGGATCGTGCCGACAGCACTCTTAACCCTAGGCAGACTCCCTAAGGCGCTATCTGTTGCAAGAGCGTTACGAACGCAGGGTTATCGCGTCATCGTCGCCGAGCCATTTGCATGGCACGTGAGCCGCGTGTCTAGAGATGTCGCTCAAACCTTTAGACTCCCGGCCCCCAATAGCAACCCTGAAGCCTACCAAGCAGCACTACTCGCATTAATCGCAAGGGAAGGCGTCGACCTTGTTGTCCCCGTATCAGAAGAGGCACATTACGTACTGGCCATTCGCGAGCACTTGCCCCCTCGGGTTGCTCTGTTGGGTCCCAAGGTAGATCTCTATCGCACCTTGGCCGATAAGGCCGCATTTATAAATTGCGCTGTGCAAAAATCTCTGGCGGCTCCCCGCTCGGCACTTGCTAACTCTCCTTTAGCGGCCACCTTGACTGAAACCTTCGATTACGTCACGAAGCCGATCAATGGCTGCTCTGGCATTGACGTAGAGTTTCATTGCGCCGGCGATGTATTAAAAAGCAACAGCGCCGATGTGCTAGTGCAGCAGGCGGTTATCGGCGATGTTGTTAGTAGCCTCAGCATGGTGAAGGCCGGAGAAGTTCAAGCGACCAATGTCTATAAAGGATCCATCTTTGCCGGCACCGTGGCGATTTGTTTTGAACGCATTACGGGCGATATTGCGGAAAGAGTGCAGCAGTGGATACACCAATTTACCCAAGACATGGATTACAGTGGCTTCATTGCTTTCGATTTTATCGTTGATACTTCGGGGGTTCCCCAAGCCATAGAATGCAACCCTCGCCTCACAAGTGGCATCCATTTTTTTGATTCAGAAAGCCTCGGTGCCGCGCTCATCACAGACCGGAAGATAGCCATTAAGCGCCACAAAAATGAGGCATGGCAGTGGCGCTACAGCACGCTGACAGAAGCTTACGCCGCGCTGTTCAAGGGCAATTTGAAAGAATTTTGGCGACGACTAAAATTGTGTTGGAGCGTAGCCGATGTTGTCTGGTCGTGGCGAGACCCCCTCCCCTTCTTGTTAATGACGCCACTATCTTGGCCTATTTTGAAACCGGCGCTTATCGAAGGGATATCACTTGGGGAGGCGTGTCAGCGAGACATCGCACCCCTATGGTCGCAGCCTTCGGCTGAAGCCATTACAGGCGGCGACAATGCAGCCTGATTTGTTCAGCAGGCCGCGTCGTCAAACGTGCAGCGGGCCTCACGGGCCTCGTATCTGCACGGCGAAAGTCAAAGCGGCGCACCAGTTCAGCAATGATCAAAATCGCCTCTGCCTGCGCAAACCCTGCCCCAATGCAAGTATGGGGCCCAACGCCAAATGGAATATAGGCCCCCTCTTGAATCGAGCCCTCACCTTCAGCAAGGAAGCGATCGGGGATGAAGGCATTAGGGTGCTCCCAGTACTCCTGATGCCGATGAAGGGTCCATGGAGACACCATGACCAAAGCCCCGCGGCGCAACTTTCTCGGACCAACATGACAATTTTCAAGGGCGACCCGAGGAATGAAGGTAATCGGTGGATAGAGCCGAAGCGTCTCCTTAAAAACGGCTCGGACCAGTGGCAGTTGTTTGACATGGCTAAAATCAATCGCCCCCGCCCCAACGACGTTGTCGAGTTCAGTGCGCAACCGAGCAACGAGGGTGGGCTGCTCAGCAAGCACATAGAAAACCCAAGTCAGCGCGCTGGCGGAAGTTTCATGCCCTGCCAAAAAAAACACGCCCAACTGGTCGATCAACTCTTCACGTGTGAACGCAGCTCCGGTGACGCTGTCTTTGGCCGCAATGACCTCACTGGCTATGTCATTAAAGGCGGCGGGGTTTTGCAAGTGGGGATCCAGCAAATCACCAAGGTGCCCACGGATACGCTGACAAGCGGCCAACACCCTCGGCAGCTGCGGCACTTTTGCCCAAGCCTTTTGAAAAATGAGGCGAAAAATATCGACCTGTGCAACCGACTGCTCGAACTCGGTGAAGTCTTCAAAAACATCGCTGGAAACACCTGTGGCCAGCGGCGTCGAAAAGATCGTTCGGCAAATGACATCCGCCGTCAGATGACTCATGGCCATATCGAGGGAAAAGCTCTCGCCACTCTCAGCATGACCGTCCAGAATTTCCAAATGGTCATGAACTGCAGACTGCATCGCCTCGAATGCGTGACTGACACGGAGCTGAGAAAATGCCGGATCTATCATGCCTCGCTGGCGCTTCCAGCGCGCCCCGTCAGTGACAAAAATAGACTGCCCAATCAGAGGCTCAAGGGCGTTGACCATCAAGTCACTCTTGGGGAACCGGCTGCCGTCATCGCGCAAAATTTCTCGCACCAACCCCGGCTGATTGAACAGAACCGTCGAGCGCCGGGAATAACCCAAATTGCCAAAATCAAACCTGTAAGCCGCGCCGGGCAGCAATTCCAGAAGGTTGCCATCTCCGTGCCACAAAACCCGCGCGAGGGCAGGCAGCGCAGGCAACGGTTGAGGGTGGGGAGGGACAAAAGGCTTGCTATGAGACATAGTGGTACGCCACGACAACAGATCCAACAGTATGAGAGGGCTATTTGATGGTGTCGACCCATGACATCTTTATGACTTTGGTCACTATCCATATCGCCACGGGGACAGTTGGCCTTGTTACGTTTTGGATACCCGTTGGCGGGCGCAAAGGGGGTGCCAATCACCGCCGCTTTGGCCGCATATTCATCAACACCCTTTTAGCCACTGGGATTACTGCAGTGGGCATCGCAACCACAACACTGCTAGATCCTGTCGCCACCCATCCACATCTGGTGGAACACGCGGTTTTTTCTGACCCTCTAATGGTGCGTGCTATTTTTGGTTGGTTAATGCTTTATTTGGCTACGCTCACAGTGAATCTAGCGTGGCATGGGCGCCTCGCCCTGCGCCATAGGAAAAACCATCGCGCGACTGGGACACGGACCAACAACCTACTGCAGATTGCACTGTTAGTGGCCTCAACAACCTGCCTCATGCAGGGGTACTGGGTGCAACAGCCGATGATGATGGGGCTGTCCGTGGTGGGCTTTGCCACTGTTGCAACGAATTATTGGTTCATTTTTAAGCCCGAGCCCAACCCCTATGATTTTATCAAAGAGCACATCAAGAGCCTCGTTGGTGCTGGCATATCAGTGTATACCGCGTTTTTTGCCTTCGGTGCCGTGCGGCTGATGCCCGAACTGGCGCTAACCCCCGGGCTCTGGGCGGTACCCTTGATCACCGGCCTGACCTTAATCATCTACCATCAATACGCCGTAACCCGTAAATACCAAATGCGCAGCGTGGTGGCGAAATGAGCAAGCAACACGTCATTGTGATTGGCGCCGGCGCAGGTGGGCTGGCCGCTGCAGTGGAGCTTGCAGCTGCGGGTCGCGCTGTCACCGTATTGGAAGCCGCACCTGCAGTCGGCGGAAAAATGCATCAGGTACGATCGGGTGAACATTGGATTGATGCCGGGCCCACGGTATTTACCATGCGCTGGGTCTTCGATGAACTGTTTGCTAATGCGGGAGCCCAATTTTCCAATCGACTCCCATTCAAACCCCTCACCACTCTCGCCCGCCATTGGTGGACGAGTGGCGCTTCAATCGACTTACATGCAGACCCACAGGTGACCGCAGCAGATATCGCCGCATTAGCGGGCAGCGCCGACGCCGAGGGTTACCTGCAACTTTGCCGAGATTCGGGCCAAATATTCGAACTGCTGAAAGACAGTTTTATGGCCGCTCCCCAACCCAACCCACTAACTCTCGGGCTGCGAATAGGACTGACTAAATTCAGTGAAATGCTCGCATTGAGGCCTCACCAAACCTTGTGGCGTGCCTTGGGGGGTTATTTAAAAGACCCACGCCTACGCCAGCTGTTTGGGCGCTACGCCACTTATGTTGGGTCCTCACCACTCAAAGCCCCAGCGACGTTACTGCTGATTACGCACGCAGAGCAACAGGGTGTATGGGTACTACCCGGCGGCATGACTTCTTTGGCGCGAGCCATGCAAAATTTAGCGGAAGAACGCGGCGCTCAATTTAAGTTGAGTAGCAGAGTCACGAAGATCAATACCGAGAACGGCCACGTGACCGGCGTTACTCTGGAAAGCGGTGAATCACTGCACGCCGATGACGTCATTTTCAACGGTGACCGCAGCGCATTAGCAACCGGCTGCCTGGGTCCTGATGTTGTTCTGGCCACCCGGGGCACACCCGTGGAGCAACGAGGTTTATCCGCCGTCACCTGGTGTTTGAGGGCAGATGCTGCTGGATTTCCTTTGAGTTATCACAACGTATTTTTTGATGAGGACTATCCCAAAGAATTCAGCACGCTGTTTGAAGACAAAAGCGTAGCCGAACGCCCCACTGTCTACGTTTGCGCTCAAGACCGGTTGATGGCCGGCCACCACGAGGGCTACGAGCGCTTACTCGTACTCGTGAACGCACCCGCCACCGGAGATCTGAGCACTTGGACCCGAGAGCAAATGTCCGAGATAACCGCGCGGACCGAGGCAGTGCTCGCGGAGTGTGGGCTGAAATTATCTCTTAACTCCGCCACCTGTCGCATGGCCAACCCACAGGATTTTGCAACTCGATTCCCCGGTAGTGGCGGCTCCCTTTATGGACAGGCCACTCATGGGCCGCTCTCTAGCTTCACGCGCCCCAATTCAAGAACTAAAGTTTCAGGGTTGTATCTTGCCGGGGGCTCGGTCCATCCGGGGCCTGGCGTTCCTATGGCCACCTTATCGGGCCGACTCGCCGCACAAGCGCTCCTCGAGGACGCCCATGGCGCGAATTGGCTGACGTCGCAGCTACGCCGATTCGCCCCAAAATCGAATTAGCGCCTCAACGGTTTCTTCCGGCCGCTCCCATTGCGGCAGGCCGCAGGTAGGGACTATCTTCTGCACACTAACTAGATCGTTACTTTCGAGCAGTTCTGGTACGCACTCAAAACCGATATTGGGATCCTGGTCATATAACAAAAGTGTCGGCACCCTCAACGGCTGATACAACAACGTCAACGCATCGGTGGTGAACAACTGCATGGTCAAAAAAGCAAACGGCGCGCGGGCTGCTTCGGGTTCTCGTGTGGTTGCTACCGCATAGTCAACCAGAGCTTTAGGCACTGGACCATAGAACGCTTTATTTAAAAAATACTGAATACTGCGACGGGAGACCAAAGCTCGCCACAGCCCTCGACTCAACCATCCAATATTGAGAATACGGTTGATACGCGCACCCGCCTCCGCAGAAGGCGGCTGATTGCGCCCCAGTCCGGTTGGCGAAATCAAAGTCAGCGAGTGAATCTCCGGGCTGTTGTCCCGCAGCGCCCGGGCTGTGAACTCTCCTGTCAGCGACAGCGCCACCACATCGGGCGCAGGGCCATCAATTTGGCCCAAGAAGTCACTGATTACCTCAGCATAAAAATCTGGAGAGTACGGCAAATCACCGCGCTGAGACTGACCAAACCCTGGCAGATCCGGTGCATAAACCACTCGGGAACCGGCAAAGTGGTCAAATAACGGCTTCATTTCAATAGCACTTGGAGCCGCATTAATGCTGTGGAGCAAAACCAGCGGGCGGGCATCAGGGTCTAAGTGCTCGGGCTGTGAGCGATAGCAACTCAATTGCGCGCCGCCCGCCACCGTAAAACAATGAATGTCGGCAGCGATCGCCTTCTCTAAACTCATAAACTTTCCCTACACAGCCACAATATTGTTCGTCTATTGTTACACTTTTTATGTTAATTGTGGTTTACACTTATAAGCCTCAGTTTCACAACGGAAATTTCGGATGGCAGCACCCTACCCTTTCACCGCTATTGTCGCTCAGCAAGACATGAAACTGGCACTACTCATCGCCGCCGTTGATCAAGGCGTGGGTGGGGTACTCATCATGGGTGACCGTGGAACGGGCAAGTCTACGGCAATCAGAGCACTCGCATCACTACTGCCAAAGATTCCTGTCATCGCCAACTGCGCATATAACTGTGACCCCGAGCGCCCACCCGCGGGTCACTGTGAGAGCTGCCAACACGATAAAAAATCGGCGCCAAAAAAAACCGCTACCGTAGGCATCCCGGTAGTCGACCTGCCGTTGGGCGCGACGGAAGATCGCGTCATCGGAGCTCTTGATATTGAGCGCGCATTACATGCCGGCGAGAAGGCTTTTGAGCCCGGACTATTAGCCCGCGCCCATCGTGGTTTTTTGTACATTGATGAAGTCAATCTGCTGGAAGATCATATCGTTGATGCGCTGCTTGATGTCGCAGCTTCTGGTGAAAACGTGGTTGAACGCGAAGGTCTCAGTATTCGCCACCCGGCTCGCTTTGTTTTGGTCGGAAGTGGTAACCCCGAAGAAGGAGAACTCCGTCCCCAGCTGCTAGATCGATTTGGACTGTCAGTCGATGTATCGACGCCGCAGGATGTGAAATCCAGAGTTGAAATTATTCGCCAGCGTGATCGTTACGAGCAAGACCCCGAAAGTTTTATTAAACAATGGCGGCGCAAAGAGTCTGCGCAACGACGCCGAATAGAACAAGCACGGGATCGAGTCGGATTGGTCAGCACGCCAGATGAGGTTCTCGAATTTGCCGCCTCCCTGTGCCTGCAGCTGGGCACTGACGGCCTGCGCGGTGAGTTAACGCTATTGCGGGCGGGACGCGCCCTCGCCGCACTCAACAAAAAAGATCTGCTAACCTGCGCGGACATTCGCAGTGTGGCACCCATGGTATTGCGCCACCGACTGCGCCGCGACCCGCTGGACGAAGCCGGCAGTGATAGCCGTATTGCCCGCGTGCTGGAGTCCATGGAAGCCTCATGATGCCAACGTCGGCGTCGAGTCACTGGGCACTTGCCGAGGAAGCTCTAGCCGCATTTTCGGTAGCGCCCCACGCGCTGGGTGGGATATGGGTTCGCAGCTCACCAGGGCCAGTGCGAACCCTTTTTCTTGAACTGGCTGAAGATTGGCAGCTCAACAGGATCGCCAAGCGCATTCCTCTGCATGCCCAAGAAGCCCGCTTGCTGGGTGGTATCGAACTTACACAGACCCTCGCCACCGGCAAGTTACATTGGGAGACAGGACTTCTGGCCCAGAGCCATGGCGGCGTCATCACGTTAACCATGGCTGAGCGTGTTCAGCGTCAGACCATTGCGCACCTTTGTAGCGCCCTAGACACAGGAAACCTGCGATTAGCTCGAGAGGGGCTCAGTCAGACTGTGCCCGCGGCTTTTGGGGTTATTGCTCTCGATGAGGGTCTTGAGGGCGAACAACCTCAGACCGCTCTTACAGAGCGGTTGGGACTGCGAGTAGACCTCAGTAGCCTAAGCGTTCACGACGCCTTACCCAGCGATATCGACAGTGCACGTTTACTCAACGCCCAAGCCAACTGGACGTCAGTGACCCTTTCAGACGATCTGACCGAGGCGCTAGCGGTCACGACGTTAGCCTTGGGAATTGAATCCCCGCGCGCTATGGTTATTGCTTCTCGATTGATGAAAATTCTTGCGGCGATTAACGACCGCAGTGCCGCCACAGAAGCCGATTTAGAGCGCGCGGTCATTATGTCATTGGCACATCGAGCAACACGATTACCCGAACTCCCTCCCGAGGATGATGACAACGAGGCAAGCGAGCCTGAGCCTCAGGAAGCGCAGTCAGAGGAGCCGGAATCTCCCAGCAACAACGAACAATCCGAAGTAACACCTCCTCTAGACGCCGTCATTGAATCGGCCATTGCCCACATACCCGCCGGATTGCTCGCGTCGCTTCGTCAGGGCCACCAGCCCCGAGGAAAAAGTTCCGCCGGTGGTAAGTCAGGGTCACAGCAACGGCACAAACAGCGCGGGCGCCCAGTGGGTACTGAGCCCGGAGATCCCCGCAGAGGGTCCCGACTCAACTTAATGGCAACACTGAGAGCCGCCGCTCCTTGGCAGACTCTACGTCGACGACAAGCCAATCCCGGGCAGCAGGGACAGCTGCTCATTAAACCGTCAGACTTTAGGACAACGCGTTTTCGACACCAGCGCGAGAGCACCACGCTGTTTGTAGTCGACGCGTCGGGATCCGCCGCCATGCATCGAATGGCTGAGGCTAAGGGAGCGGTAGAACTGTTACTGGCTGATTGCTACAGCCGGCGTGATAGCGTTGCCCTCATTGCATTTCGAGGCGACAAAGCCGAGCTTTTACTACCGCCTACGCGCTCTCTGGTCCGCGCAAAAAAGGCTTTGGCAGCCCTCCCCGGCGGCGGCGGTACGCCCCTCGCCCACGCAGTAGAACTCACCACAGTGCTGTCAGAGCAAATCATGCGCGATGGCGCCACTCCCACTGCAGTTTTTCTGACCGACGGTGTGGCTAACATTGCTCGAGATGGCACGCCAGGTAGACAGCGTGCAAAAGAAGAGGCCATGGCCGCTGCGAAACAGTTTCGCGCGTTGAATAGTCGAGCCCTAGTAATAGACGCATCACCCCGAGCCCAAGAAAAAGCGCGAGAACTTGCCGCAGCTTTGGGGGGACGCTATCTCGCCATGCCACAGGCTGATGCTCAGGGGCTACGCAACATGGTTCGATCTGCCGAGGCTGTAAATTGAACGCCCTTGACCTCCCCAAATTTTGGCCCAATCGTCAGTACAGTCAGTTTATATCGGTGGACGGTGTCGAATGGCACGTTCAAACCCGGGGGGTGGGACCTGCGGTGCTGATGATCCACGGCACAGGTGCCTCCTCACACAGCTGGGCGGCACTCGCAGACAAACTGGCCGATCGATTTACCCTAGTCATGCCTGATCTGCCCGGCCAGGGGTTTAGCAGTGCGTTGCCCCCTGAGGAGGTCTGTATAGAGGGCTTCGCTCGCCGACTGCAGGGCTTGCTTCAGGCCTTAGGCATTCGGCCCAAACTTTTGGTAGGCCACTCAGCAGGCGCTGTTATTGCGACCCACCTGACCCTCCATGCACAGTTTTCACCAGCCGCTATCATTTCGATAAACGGCGCTTTTCTCCCCTTTGGGTCTGCGGCGGCGCCCGTATTTAACCGTTTGGCGCAGTGGCTGTCTAAATCTCGGTTGTTAGCTTATGTCACCGCCGCTCACGGCCTGTTTAATCGCCCTGTTAGGAACATGCTCGTCGAAACAGGCTCCAACCCCAGCGCTCAAATGATGCAGTGTTACCGAGAGCTGATCTCGAGACCAGACCATGTGACCGGAACGTTAAAAATGATGGCAGGCTGGGACTTAGGCAATCAGCGCCAACTTCTACCTAGCCTTCGCACTCCACTTCACCTCATTGCCTGCAGCAATGATCGCACCGTATCCCCCTGGCAATCTGAGCGCCTTTCAGAATTTGTCGCCTGCTCAAAACTGTACAAAATTCCTGACCTCGGTCACTTAGGGCATGAAGAAGACCCGGCTCCTTTTGCCGACATTATTCAAGCGACTTTATAGGCGCTATACCGGCGCTATTCACTGGCGCTTTGGACTGATAGACTGTCAGTGCTGCTTGACACAAAAGAGCGTCAAAAATAATGAACAACCAGCTTGATCTGACTAAGCTTGGCACCCAAAATCTCGGACCGCTTGATGAGCGCCCCCATGCCATTGTCATCGGAAGCGGCTTCGGCGGATTGGCCGCTGCAGTAAGACTGGGCGCAAGAGGCTACCGCGTCACCATTCTTGAGAAGCTCGATGCCGCCGGAGGCCGAGCCTATGTTTATCATCAAGATGGCTTTACCTTCGACGCGGGCCCAACGATTATTACAGCACCCTTCTTGCTCGAAGAGTTGTGGGAGCTCTGCGGTCGCAACCTAAGTGATGACGTTGACTTACGCCCCATGGATCCCTTTTTCAGAATTCGCTTCGACGACGGCCGAAGTTTCGACTACTCGGGTGACCGTGACAGCAACATTAAGCAAATTAAAACCTTCAATGAAGCCGACGCAGAGGGCTACCTTAAGTATCTAGACGCCAGCGAACAGCGCTACCGCGTGGGTTTCGAGCGACTTGGATTCAAATCTTTTGACAGCCTTTGGCAACTCATTCGGTTTTTGCCGCAGCTCATTCGATTACGCAGCGACCGAAGCGTTTACAGCCTTGTATCTAGCTATATTAAGGACCCTTATTTACGTCAGGTGATGAGCTTTCACCCCCTGCTAATCGGCGGCAACCCCTTTTCGGTGACCGGCATTTATTCGCTCATTTCCCACCTCGAACAAAGCTTCGGGGTGTGGTCTGCGATGGGTGGCACAGGGCGCTTGGTCGATGGCTTTGTATCGTTGATTGAGGGACAAGGGAATCATATTTTCTACAACACCGAAGTTGCTCAGATTAATACCGAGGGGCGACAGGTAACGGGCGTGACTCTGAAAAACGGTAGCGAATTAGCCGCCGATATTGTGGTGTCCAATGCCGACTCCGCTTGGACGTACAGACATCTGCTGCCTGAGAGCAAGCGCAAACGCTGGACCAATAAAAGGCTGGACAAAGCTGCCTACTCCAATGGCCTCTTTGTCTGGTATTTCGGCACTCAAGGTCGTTACGAAGATGTGCCGCACCACTCGGTCTTGCTGGGACCTCGCTATGAAGGTCTGCTCAAAGATATTTTCAAGCACAAAATATTGAGCGAAGACTTCAGCTTGTATTTACACCGACCGACTGCCACAGACAGCTCCATGGCTCCTGAAGGTTGCGATACATTTTATGCCCTCGTTCCCGTACCTCACCTTGATGCAGGCGTCGACTGGCAAGAGCACGCCGAAACATTTCGCCAAGCAATCGAAACACGCTTAGCCGAGACCGTGTTACCCGACATTTCGAACCGTATTATGACCTCTAGGCTGCTGACGCCTTTGGATTTTCAGAATCGCTTGAACTCCTTTAAAGGCGCTGGATTTAGCTTCGAACCCCGGATCAGTCAAAGCGCCTGGTTTAGACCCCATAACCAAAGTGAAGACTTTGATGGCCTCTACCTCGTGGGTGCCGGAACCCATCCCGGAGCCGGCATACCCGGTGTTATTTCCTCCGCCAAAGTACTCGATGAAGTCGTGCCTCATGCCGCTACACTCAAAACTCGCTGAACTACCTACCCCGCACACCGATCTGGCGCATTGTCGTCAGACGCTGTCTGGAGGAAGTCGATCATTTTGGGTGGCGTCCCAACTGCTTCCACCCACACTGCGCAATGATGCCTGTGGGCTTTATGCCTTTTGCCGCGAGGCTGACGACCTCATTGATGAAGGCGATGATGCTGACGCCGCCTTAGTGGAGTTGCACAGGCGTCTCGACGGGATTTACGGAGGGGAACCTCAGGAACGCACAGTTGATCGCGTGCTCCAACGCATTGTCACGCAACATCAACTTCCAAGAACTTTGCTAGAAGCGCTGCTCGAGGGCTTTGCTTGGGACGCCAGTGGCCGTGAGTATCAGACTTTGTCTGATGTATTTGCTTACGGCGCGCGAGTAGCCGGAGTTGTGGGCGTGATGATGGCGGTTTTAATGGGCGTTCGCGAGCCCAAAGCTTTAGCCCGCGCAGCTGATCTTGGGGTTGCTATGCAACTCACGAATATAGCCCGAGATGTGGGCGAGGATGCCCGTGCCGGTCGCCTGTACCTGCCTCGTCAACTGCTCAAAGATGCAGGCATCGACGCTGAAGCATTTTTACAATCGCCCGTATTCTCACCTGAGTTATTCAGTGTGATTGAACGGCTGCTGATTGAAGCTGACAGGCTCTACAAACGCAGCGAGAGCGGAATTGCGCTGTTACCTGTGGGTGCAAGACCTGGAATTTATGCGGCTAGATTGCTCTACGCCGAAATCGGACATGCGCTGCTCAAATGCGGCGGCAACTCAGTAGACAAACGCGCCTACATTGGCATGGCAGGAAAAGCCCGACTGGTTTTAAGCACGCCAAAATGGGTCACTCTCAATAAAGTCGGCTTGAATGAACCCGCCCTTTCCGAGTGCCAGTACTTGCTTGATGCCGTTAAACAGGCTCAAACGGAACAATTGACAGAGCTGCATCACAACTCGCTTTTTCGCCGCATTTATCGGCGAATGGTGTGGACCCTGGATCTGTTTGCAGCCCTTGAGGCAAGACAGCAAGCCGCAGCCGCGGGTCACGGGTCCGCCCTCAGCGAAGGGCACTCTTAAGTCTAGCGAGGCCTACCTAAATCGTTAACAACACTCCTGCAATGTGCTCCCGTGCCCTGAGTCACCGGCTTTAAATACCCCCAGCCGCACCTCGCTCTAACCAGCCCTGTCGCCATACGCCGTCATAAATGCGCAATGATCAGTGCGCCATTTAGGGGCGATGCAGAGGGCGACGAGGCATTCGAACAGGTAACATCATCTGCATCCACGGCCGCGTAAAACGGTCGAGGTGCAGGCTTTCGTGCATGACTTTTCGAGGCCCTAAACCGGTATCGAGCTCCACTACCGAGCGGGCATAAAAGGGCGACTCTTCAAGGGTCTGTTTGACGCGTGCTTGTCCAGTAACAGTGCGACAACGTCGCTGCGCCCGCCACAAAGGCGTCGCAACCATCGCTGTATCCTCCCCGGGGTTGGAAAGCTCAGAGCACGACATATCCGGGCCATACCCAAGACCTAGGAACCGTCGGTCACCGTTTAGCAGAGTCGCATCGTAGTGAATATGTCCTCCACCTGCCTCCGCGGCACTGCGCTGCCAGTGCCAGTTACGAAAGGTTTGCTCCAGCGGCACCACACCCGCATTGCAGTCTAGGTAGGCGGCGCCCTCCCAGCTAATATCTGGCCGCTGCATAGTGACGGTTACCCGGCCAGCGGGGGCCGCTGGCCACCACCGATGAAGCCCGCCTGGATCAAGTGCAAAGGATTTTTGCCCAAGTGCCGGCACGCTCAGCTCGATTTGCCCCTTAATGCGCGAGGGCCAGGGGTTACACATCTCATTTATTTGGAAGACAAACCGGCTCTCATCCTTTTGATCAACACGACTAGGCCCGATAACAATGCGGTCGTGGCCACGCTGGAGATCACCAGCCCCTCTCTCTGTTAAGGCCCACCTTCGGCGATCGGGACCATAAAGTATGGCGTTTACACTGCAAAAATTTTCGGGATTACCCTTGCTACGCCGCCTCGCGCTGAAGTAGTACGGCGAAAATACGCTGCCAATGAAAACGATAATAGTCAGGGCAGCCTTACCATCATCGCTAAACGCGTCCAGATACCACCACCGGTACCCATTATTGGGAACCCTCGCGTCAAACCCCAGTTTCTGGCCGGCAATTTCTGGTTGCGGCTCACTCTCCGGCAAAACACCCATGACACGTTTCCCGCACTCAAAATGTAAAATATCTTGAACATCTTATATGTCTTGTTTACTTTACAGCAAACCTTCCCATTAATGGAGGCAGTTACCATGGGGAAAGAGTCGCTGGATTGTGAACACACCCTTGGGCTTGCCATACGCGAGGCAACAGGGCCGACCTGCCCGCCGCTATTAGCTAAAGCGCTGGACTATGCCGTTTTCCCTGGAGGCGCTAGGGTGCGACCTCGCCTTTGTTTGGCCGTGGCACTCGCTAACGGCAACTCAGAACCTCGATTGGCCTCTGCAGCCGCAGCGGCTATCGAACTACTGCACTGCGCATCGCTGGTCCACGACGACCTCCCCTGCTTTGATGACGCGATTGAACGGCGTGGCAAGCCCTCCCTTCACGCTAAGTTTGGTCAGCGCATCGCAGTGCTCTCGGGAGACGCTCTCATCGTTGCCGCATTCCAGCAGCTGGCACAACTGGGCTCCAGCGTTACGCATCCAGTCCGAATGGCGCAAGTCACAGCCATTGTCGCAGCAGGCGTCGGCGGACCAATGGGTATCTGCGCAGGGCAGGCTTGGGAGTGTGAACCTCGGGTCGATCTCAAGCACTACCATCAGGCGAAAACAGGCGCTCTATTCGTCGCTGCAACTTGCGCTGGTGCGGCTGCAGCAGGAGTCGCAGCAGAACCTTGGCGAGAGCTTGGCAATAGTATCGGCGAGGCCTATCAGGTCGCTGACGATATACAGGATGCCATCGCTGATACCGCCACAATAGGCAAGCCAACGGGCATTGATGTTGCACTTGATAGACCCAGTGCAGTGCGTCAGTTAGGCCTAGACGGCGCAGTAAAACGTCTGGAGCGTTGTATCGAAAAGGGGCTCGACTCCATTCCTGAATGCAAGGGCCGCGCGCTATTGCACGAGGTCGTGCAACAACAATCAAACCGCTTTTTCCCTCAAGGTATTAAGCATACGGCGGCCTAAACTATGTCGGCACAGGGTCAGTTACTGAGCAATGAGGCACCGAGACACTTAACGTCATGGCGATTGCGTTGGCATCAATACCGCAATAAATTAATTGCCAATCCCCGCTTTCAAAAATGGGCAGCGCGCAATCCCATCACCCGAGTCATTGCCAATCGGCGGGCGACCCAGCTCCACCACATTACCGCCGGGTTTGTGTACTCCCAAACTTTGGCCGCTTTTGTTGAACTTGATATTCCAAACCTGCTAGCCGAGGGGCCCGTCCAAACCGCAAGGCTCGTTTCAGCAACTGGAATTGCCGAGCCTGGTCTGCTGACCCTGCTTAAAGCCGCGCACGGACTGGGCTTGCTTGAGTCCTACCAAGGCAATGTATGGGGCTTGGGTGAGTTAGGGGCGGCGATGCTCGCTAACCCCGGAATTGCTGCAATGGTCCACCATCACCGGCACCTGTATGCCGACCTCGCCGATCCTACCGCCCTCCTTCGCCAGCGTGACAATACCGCACTGGCCAATTACTGGGCGTATGGGGACGTTAAGACGGGTGACATTAGCCCCGCCGCCTACAGCGAACTAATGGCAACCTCTCAAGGAATGATCGCTGACTACGTGCTAGACGCAGTGAATTTCGGCGCGCGCAAGCAGCTTGTCGACATTGCCGGTGGCACCGGGGCCTTTGCCCGACGCGCTGTTGCTAGATTCCCCAACCTACAAGCCACTGTCTTCGATTTGCCAGCCGTCGCTGAGCAAGCAGCTGCCTCCACCAATGGTGATGATGAGGCAGTTCATTCTGTGCAGTACCGGGGTGGCGACATGTTTGAGGATTCACTGCCCCAACATGCCGACTTTATGAGCTTAGTGCGCGTCCTGCACGATCATGACGATCAGCCCGCTCAGCTTTTACTCAACAAGACCTATGAGGCGCTCCCCGCCGGAGGCCAGCTCATCGTTGCCGAGCCGATGGCAAATACTCGCGGATCAGAGTCGATAGGCCACACCTATTTTGGTTTTTACCTTTGGGCAATGGGGAGTGGCCGCCCCCGCAGCGCCGAAGAGATCACATCAATGATGACCAATGCAGGGTTTAACCGTATTCGAGAGGCAAAAAGCCCTATGCCCAGCCTTGTGAGGGTACTTGTGGCAGAAAAAATCAATACGTAATCTTTTGTTGACAGTTTGAATTGTCTCTTTAAACTGACACCTATTGAAAACAGAAATTTTCTGTCTTCAATGAGGCAGATAACAAGAAGCCAGGGGAGCTTAAAGCTCCGGAGCCTTTGAATGAGCCAGGTAGCAACAGCTGTAGTTTTTGAGTCACCCGGGAACCTCTCGCTACGCGAGGTTGGGCTTCCTAACTGTGACGCCGCTGACTGCCTCGTCGAAATAGATTGGTCAGGCATTAGCACTGGCACTGAACGCCTGCTCTGGGACGGGCGCATGCCACAGTTTCCCGGGCTCAACTACCCCCTCGTCCCCGGTTACGAAAGTGTGGGTCGAGTCATCGATGCGGGTAGTGAATCAAAAATAGCCCCTGGTAGTGTTGTATTCGTCCCCGGAAGTCGAGGCTTCGAGGATGTCGCTGGGCTCTTCGGGGGTGCTGCAAAGACCTTGGTTGTCGACTCAGCGCGGCTCATTCCGCTGACACCCGACACCGGATCTGAAGGGGTACTCCTTGCGCTCATCGCAACGGCAGTACACGCGATTAGACGTTTTGAAAATGATGAGCTACCTCAACTCATTATTGGTCACGGTGTATTGGGGCGTCTCGTCGCCAGAATTTGCCAATCCATGGGCGCTAAAGATTTGCGTGTATGGGAGCAAAATCCAGCCCGCCGAGAAGGGAATACGCCCTACTCCGTTATCGACCCCAAGGACGATGCAAACAATCGCTATGAGCGAATTTGTGACGTATCCGGTGACGCTTCAATCTTAGAAGCACTGCTGCCATGCCTCAGCAAAGGCGGATGGATTGTTTTGGCAGGGTTTTATCACAAGCCCATTCAGTTTGATTTCCCCGTTGCATTTATGGCCGAGGCGACGTTGCGCATCGCTGCAGAGTGGCAACCTGCGGACCTCGAATTTGCCCGGAGCCTGCTCACTGAAAATCGGATTGAGGTCCTGGATCTCATCACGCATGAATACACCGCACAAAACGCTGCACCCGCCTATGACAAAGCGTTTTCTGACCCCCATTGCTTAAAAATGATTCTTGACTGGAGGGCCGTATGAGTCCCAGCGAAGCACAAGTCTATGACCCAGGCCTAGAGGCTAGCGGCGAACGCGCTGACATGATTGCCAGCTCTACCGCAGAAGCCCCGAAAACCCAAATTATTGCAATTTATGGGAAAGGTGGCATTGGCAAGAGTTTTACGCTTTCTAACCTGTCTTACATGATGGCGCAGCAAGGCAAAAAGGTGTTGCTGATAGGCTGCGATCCAAAAAGTGACACCACATCACTGCTCTTTGGTGGCAAAGCCTGTCCAACCATTATTGAGACCGCGGCTGCCAAAAAAGCGGCGGGAGACGAAGTCAGAGTAGAAGACGTTTGTTTTAAGCGCGACGGCGTTTATGCCATGGAACTTGGTGGTCCTGAAGTCGGACGAGGCTGTGGTGGCCGAGGCATCATCCACGGCTTTGAAACCCTCGAAAAACTGGGCTTTCATGATTGGGATTTCGACTATGTTTTGCTCGACTTTTTAGGCGACGTGGTTTGCGGCGGCTTTGGCCTTCCGATCGCGAGAGACATGTGCCAAAAAGTGATTGTGGTTGCCTCCAACGACCTTCAATCCTTGTACGTGGCAAACAACGTCTGCTCTGCGGTCGAGTATTTCCGAAAATTGGGCGGGAACGTCGGTGTCGCAGGCATGGTCACCAACAAAGACGACGGTAGCGGTGAAGCTCAAGCGTTCTGCGAGGCAGTAGGCATTCCCGAATTAGCCTCGATACCGGCCAATGACGATATTCGACGCAAAAGCGCCAACTACGAAATCATAGGTACACCAGAAAGTGAGTGGGGATCCCTCTTTGCAGGTTTGGCCAGCAACGTGGCCGAAGCACCACCAGCCCAACCGGCTCCACTGACACAAGACGGCCTTCTAGAACTTTTCGATGGCGATACGGTTGGACGCAATGTGGTGTTGCAACCGGCAACCCTCGCAGACCTCTGCGATGTAACAAAGCTTGAGCAGCCTTCCCTTGAGGTCGTCTACGACAATGTCTGATCACGCATCAAATAGTCCGGAAACNNATTCCACTGGTGACAGAGGATGCGACCGATGCACCAGGCTGTGCTGGAAGCTCCCGAACCCTGCGTGATCAAGCGGCAGGTCAGGCCAATCAAGAAACACTCGATCAGTACGCTAAAGACTACCCCGTAGGACCTCACGACCAGCCTCAAAGCATGTGTCCCGCATTTGGATCCTTAAGGGTTGGCCTGAGAATGCAGCGCACGGCAACAGTCCTGAGTGGCTCAGCCTGCTGTGTCTACGGATTAACCTTTACCTCACACTTTTATGGCGCACGCAGAACCGTAGGATACGTACCCTTCGATTCTGAATCCTTGGTTACCGGCAAACTCTTTGAAGATATTAGAGAGTCAGTCCATACCTTAGCTGACCCTGCCAAATATGATGCAGTGGTCGTGATCAATCTTTGCGTGCCTACCGCATCAGGCGTTCCATTAGATCTGCTACCAAAATCCATTAACGGCGTACGGATTATTGGCATTGATGTCCCAGGCTTTGGCGTCCCCACTCATGCTGAAGCGAAAGATGTATTGGCTGCAGCTATGCTTAAGTATGCGCGTTCCGAGGTATCCGCTGGCCCTGTGGCTCGCCCCACGAGCCTTGAGTCCCGGGACAGCAAGCCTTCAATTGCACTGTTGGGCGAAATCTTTCCTGTCGACGCAATTGTGATCGATAGATTACTGGCGCCACTGGGCGCAAGCGCTGGTCCTGTTGTTCCCACGCGGGAATGGCGAGAGCTTTACGCCGCGTTAGACAGCAGCTTAGTCGCCATGCTCCACCCTTTCTACAGCGCCTGTAATCGAGAGTTCGTCGCAGCGGGTAAACCCGTTATTGGCTCCGCCCCTGTCGGTGCTGAAGGCACTGCCGAATGGCTTACCGCGATAGGCACCGCTCTAGGCACGCCTGCCGATGTGATGACTAAGCATCGCGACACGCTGCGGAAATCGATTACCGAGGCCATTGCTGCAAACCCAATCAAAGCACGCATGACGCTCTCGGGTTATGAGGGCTCTGAATTACTCGTCGGCCGCTTACTTGTCGAGAGTGGCGCGGACCTGCGTTATGTCGGCAGTGCCTGCCCCGGCACACAATGGAATGCGCACGATAAAGAATGGCTTGAGGCACATGGCGTCACCGTTAAATTTCGAGCTTCGCTCGAAGACGATACCTGTGCTGTAGACGCATTTGAACCAGACCTTGCCATCGGCACCACGCCGGTTGTGCAACACGCAAAGCAGAAAGGCGTGCCTTCACTGTATTTCACGAACTTAATTTCTGCTCGACCGCTTATGGGTCCTGCTGGAGCGGGTTCGCTCAGTCAGGTGATTAACACAGCGGTGAACAACAAAGCGCGCTTTGATGCCATGGACTCATTCTTTGAGGGCGTAGGGTCAGGCGATGCAGCGGGTGTTTGGACTGAAGACACTATCAACCGGTCGGGTCTAATCAAAACGAGGGAGGTTGCCTGATGCTCGTCTTTGATCATGACAGAGCGGGCGGCTACTGGGGCTCGGTATATGTGTTCACTGCGGTAAAAGGACTGCAGGTAATTATTGACGGCCCAGTGGGCTGCGAAAACCTGCCCGTTACCTCGGTGCTGCACTACACCGATGG
>ENA-UZWV01012740-UZWV01012740.1-metagenome-genome-assembly--contig:-Day-3-1m-contig-12740_pt1 | contig 24611 bp, 18 predicted proteins | sample MGYA00260342_ERZ794902 | MGnify/ENA metagenome assembly ERZ794902
CGACGCTAATATTGTCGATGCCAATATTACCTTCACCACAAATGACCAAATGACGTCTGTATCTGTGTTTGCTCGCAACCTGCGTGATGAGGTATCCCACGGCGGCGATTCTCAGCTGTCTAAGATCCCTCAATTTGGCTTCACTGAGGGAGGCGAGGATCCTTCATTTGCACCATTGGGCAAAGGCCGTACCTATGGAGTTGAGGCTACTTTTAAGTTCTAATGGATAAATTACGGGCATCCGATTTAATGCAAACCGGGTGTCCCGTACCTCTTTAGTTCACAAATTATTTCATCGAAAAATAAGATTGAATCAAGTAAGTCAAACGACGTGCCTGGGATTCATATGTCGTTATCCATTGAGGCTTGTGCGAAGGGTAATCGTTTAAACAAGACATTTCTTATGGGAAAGCGCCTTCCCGGCGTTCTAAGCAAGGAATCGATGAATCCCCAGGCGACACTCCGCAAGAAACTAGTTTCTCCCGATCACCATGGCCAATCAGACCAGAGTCATCTTCTCCCGATCGGTCGTCGGTGCTCTACCTGCCGATGATCCCCTTCGACGCGATCAAATGCTCATGCAGTGCCGTCGCTGCGGGCGAACGCGGGCGCGACCGAGACCAGGCAACGCCTAGGTTTAACCCCTTGAGGTCAATGATGTTATCGAAGACGTGGAGCTTGCTTCGCTTTCGGGCCTTCAGGTCACCCGTATAGAGCGTGAAAGCGATTGCATCGGTCTCAAGAAGGATCTGGCGAATGGTCGAGAAGTCGTCCGACTGATAGTGCGGGATCTTCGGTGGGAGCCCGTTCCTCAAATAGAGATCGGCCACGATCGTGCTCATCAGGGGGTCAGAGCCAGCGATGATCGGAAACTGTATCAGGTCGGCCTCGGTACAGACCGCAAACTTTGATGCTGGATGACCCCGTCTCGCGATGAAGTGCCTGCGGAGATCAGTCAGTGATTCGGTATGGACATCGGCCCACCGTTCGACCAGGTGCGTGCTTCCAATTGCGAGGTCGATCGCTTCGCTCGACAAGAGAGAGAAGATCTCCTGGATGCTGCCCGAGCAAATCTCGATTGCGAGCTCGGGATGAGCGCCGGAAAAGGCTCCGATCGCCCGATCGAGCAGAGGCTGGTAGGCAATCGGCGCAATACCGATTCGCAATCGACCGCCTCGAAGATTCTGGCGGTCCTGTAATTGCTCGAGGAGATTCTCGGTATCGGCGAGGATGCGTTTCGCGCCCTCCACGAGCTTCTGCCCGGCTTCGGTGGGGCGAACGCCTCGTGCGTGCCGCTCGAATATCTTTGTGCCCAGCATCGATTCGAAGTCGGCCACGCTCTTGGTCAGTGCTGGCTGGGAGATCGCGAGCATACGGCTGGCTGCTGTGAGGCTCCCAAGCTGGTCGATCATCACCACCTGGCGCAGTTTCAGAAAGGTCGGTGTGTTGTAATTCATAGGCTCAGATCCTCCAGGTTGACCGTCATGGCCGGACGGGCTACAAGTATAACATTTGACTTATATTGCATGTAAATAAAATGATTAGAGAGAATGGCTAGCCTCCGATATGTTAGTCCAATCGAGATCCAATCAACTTAGATCTCAAGACTGAGCCAGCCGCCTTGCTCTGCCATACGGTCGGTTAATCTCAAGTGTTTATTGAATCCTTTCTGACGCGACAATATAAAGGCTGCAAGATCACCAACCGACGCGTCGGGCACTGCATAGACGAGCCCACGTCCAATACGGTGACTTACGGCCTGCTGATTTTGTTCATTGCCCCAACGAGTATGCATGTGAATACGGGGCATATATTCATCCCGATATCGCGGCGATGCAATTCCAGATCGGCCGCCCACGCAATATGCATTTTATGCCGATGGAAGAAGATATCGAGCACCTGCCACTTGCGGAGAACGAGGTGCTCTTTGTGCCTCAGTCACTGGCGGCGAATCGGTATATTACGTATTACAGCAGCGGTTATATTCTTCAGGATATCGGAACGTTTGTAGATCCGAAGGGGGTCCAGAGCACCAAAGCGTTCAACGTCCCTCCTTGCTGGGGACGATGCAAGGTGTGTGAAGTCGACTCGACAGGTTTTATCGCTTACCACGACCTACCTAGCTTTACAGGCCCTAAAGAGTGGCTAAAGCTGATCCAGGTGAATAACACAGAAAACCTATATGCATTGGAAAACTACGAATACTGGAAAATAGGTATGACCTACGTTCGCGAACTGCAGGATATGAACTATTTTGGCGCTAAGCGACTGGTGATCAGCCCTGCTTCAAGTGCGTCTGGTCAATGCATTGCAATGAGCAAAAAGGAGCTCGATCCGTCGCTTACTGTGGTTGGATTAACATCAGAACGGAATCACCAATTCGTCAAACAGTTCTCGTTTTTCGACGAGGTGTATACTTACGAAGAAATTAAGTCGAGCCCGAACGAGAATAAGAGCCTGTATTTTGATGCCCTGGGTTGGGAGTCGGTAACGCAAGATGTGTTCGATCAATTCGATGTCTCACGCTGGTGGTCTTACGGCGAGGGCAGCGAGCGCACGTACCTCAAATTCCTTAAGCAGAATCTCAAAGGGACGTTCTACAGTAATCTCGCAGATTCCTACATCTATCAGATACGTAAGGGTATTACAGATGCCGATATGCTGGAGCAGTACCTTAATATGATCGAAAAGTATGACCTAGAGAAGCAATGGTATACCGGCGCTCGAGTCATTTCTTCAAGAAAAGAGCTATTCGATCTTTACCATGCCTACATTAATAACACCCATACCGGCGAGAAAATGATTTATCAGTCTCCATTGCTTAAGCGCTAACTGTCAGTTCAGTCGGTAAATCTGGCGGCTACCACTGGGCCTATTTGGACGAAGCCGAATCAACAGCCAAGCAGGACTGAAGCCAGTCAAAAAGGGCGTGTACAATTTTATTTTAAGGATCATAATCGATTATTCAATGTACAAAGGATGTAAAAAAGCGTGTTTTAAAACACATTAAAGCGCTATTAATCAACAGCTTAAAGTCTATGTACAGTTCCCGCCGCCTCCACCAATAACAAAACCTCAACCCGAAAGGGTTGGGGTTTTTTATTGGCCGTTGTAGAGGGGATGATTCTGCGGAGCGAGTTCACAAAACGTCAGGATTGAAGTTTTGGACGCCGAAGGCGGGCGTAAGCGCGAGGGCCATGGAAGGCCCGAGCCAATTCCCGCCGGCTCAGTGCATGGCGATCTTCCCGCTAGGAGGCTATGGGTTCGATTGATATTTTTATAAATTTAGTCTCAAATCTAAGACCCAAAGTGTAAAATTCAAATGTTCTGCTGTGCGCTCTCATTCTGTATAGTAAAGAAAAGCCATTTTTTCATGGCATCAGGCGATGCCCTCATAAGGTAAGTTATGTCTAAGCTACGCGAACAGCAAAAAGCACAACGCCGAGAACTCATAGAGATTGCAGCGAAAAATCTTTTTGTGGAAAAGGGCTTTGAGCTGGCCAGCATTGAAGAGATTGCAGCTTTAGCAATGGTCTCTCAGGCAACGGTATACAATTATTACCACTCCAAGGACGAGCTGTTGCTGGCCATTGTAGCCCGCGGCGAGATAGGTGTCGTCGAGAAAGACTCGGAATTTACTTATCGCGCAGGCTCTGAAAATCCAGTGGATTTGGTAACCGAAGTTATCATGTCTAATATCCACGATACCATTGCAACTCTCAGCCGGGAACTATGGGGCAATGTGATAGCGTATATTGCCACTACCCCCGACAAAACAGTAGCACCACGATATATTGAAACTATTGCTGGCGGCTTGGGCAGAGCAATTTTGCATGTGTTGGAGACTTGTCAAAAAAACGGCGCAATAGCAGAGACTGTTGACATAGCTTATCTAGCCAATTTCCTCACACGCAATGAAAGAATCCAGTTCCTAAATTTCATCTATCTAAAAGACATGTCGATAACAGAGCTCGGAGCTTCGATTCGTAAAGATGTGACATTTGTGTTGACGCCGCTACTCAAGTAGAGGCGCCATCTGGTAGGTCTCTTTATTTGGCTAAAAGTTATAGTTGACTTTATATTTCGCTGCAACTACATTAATCAATAGATCGGGACACCGGTGTGACTACGAGTAGAAACCTACTTTTGCCAGAATGTCTCTGCAAACTCAGCATCAAAGACTGCAATTTTTTTTAGCAACTTGGGGAGTTATCGAATGATCAATTTTAAAACCCGTAACAAATCCAAAATAGCCTCAGCGGTGGCTATAGCAACAGCAACACTTTGTCAGCCTGGTTATGCCATAGCTGAAGAGTCTGCATCACTAGAAGAAATTATTGTCTCTGCAACTCGGCGTGACATGAAGGCTAGTGACATACCTTTTAATATTTCTGCGATCACCGGCGATCAAATAGAAGAGGCGAATATTGTCGATATGCATGAATTGATGCGCGCTATGCCAGGTATTACAGTTGCCGATGGTGGTGGTCGCTTTGCTGAAAACAATAATGTCATTAGTATTCGAGGATTAAATGTTGATCCTTCCGCTACTGATAGACGATTCCTTTCTGATCCCACAGTTTCAACTTATGTCGGTGACACCCCAGTTTTTGCCAATTTTATACTGACAGATGTCAAAAGAGTTGAAGCGTTAAGAGGGCCGCAGGGAACCCTATATGGTTCCGGTTCATTAGGTGGCACAGTCCGGTTTGTTATGAATGAACCAAGTACCGAAGGGTTTGAAGGTCGTATAAATACGTCTTATGGTCAGACCAATGGTTCTGAGGGCGAAAATGTCAGTTTAGACGCGGCTTTTAACATCCCAATCAGTGATGACCTTGCGCTCAGGATTAGTGGTGGACTAATCGATAATGCAGGGGTTGTTGACTATGCCAATGTCTATGCGACTGACTCTAGTGGCACGCCCATTGCCGACGCCACAGGCACTATCTACGGCGGTCCGGTTTATACCAATAATCAAGACGCCGACACTGTCGACATTGACTACACTCGCGCCGCCGTAAAATGGACTCCGGGTGATGATTTTGAAGCAGTACTTACCTATATGAAGCAGGAGGGTGAGTATGGCGGTCGTCGTCAGGTTACATCCGGCCCCGACGGCTGGGGAGACTATTATGGCGAATATGAAATTGGTTCTGTCATCAATGAACCATCATCAAATGAATCTGAATTTACAAGCCTAGAAATGACCTACGACCTAGGCTTTGCAACACTGAGTTCCAGCACCTCAATTTACGAACGCAGCTACGAGGGGACCAGTGATAATACTGGGTTCTTCGCATCAAAAGGCTGGCTCACTTACTATGGATACGGCTATATGATGCGCCCGGCTATCGCGGCCGAACGCCAAAATTCTGAAGAAGCTTTCGTTCAAGAACTACGCCTGGTGTCAAATGGCGACCAACAACTTGACTGGACGGTGGGTGCTTTTTATATGGATCAGGAAGCCTCTGCTGCGCAACAAACTAGGGCGCTAGGATTCCAAGAATGGTGGTTGGCCGCCAGTGGTCCAGTATTCCCAGGCTACCTGCTTGATGATCCTTACCCTTATATCGGCACACTCTATGATCCAACCACTAATATTACCTTCGACTGGACCCATGAACGTGAGTTTAGAGATTTTGCGCTCTTCGGTGAGGTTACTTGGAATCTGTCTGAGACTCTAGCGGCGACTTTGGGTGCTCGTTATTTCGATAATAAAGATAAGGTGACCTCACAGACGTCCTACCCTATCTGGTTTACGAGTAATCCTATTGTTACTGATACTAACGAAGATAGTGACACCTTGCTAAGGCTCAACCTAGCATGGGACTTTAGTGACTCCGCTATGATTTACGGCACCATCTCTGAGGGCTATCGTCGCGGTGGCACAAATGCCGCGCCCGTAAGGCCTGATGCAGACTATCCCAATGATCCTGAGTGGAATAGTTTCGATAGCGACTCGGTTCTTAATTATGAAATTGGAATAAAAGGCCAAACTGAGAATCTAAATTACACCGTTGCAGCATTCTATGTAGACTGGTCAGACCCACAGGTTAATGTGGCTACGCCTTCTGGCGCCTACTATGCCGTTGCAAACGGGTCACAGGCCTCATCGAAAGGACTTGAATCAGAGTTCAACTGGGCTATTTCTAATGAAGCGACTCTCTTTGGCGGTTACACCTATGTTGATTCGTCACTCACAGAAGATTTGTACCTTCACGATGCAAATGACCTAACTGATGGACGGTCAGAATTACGCGCAACTGAAGGGGCAAAGCTTCCCGGAACGGCTAGAAACACTATTAATCTCGGTGCTAAGTATGAAACTGCTCTGGATAATGGCTTGCTACTGATTAGTCGTATTGATGGTTATTATCAGTCAAATGTTGAAAATTCTATCCTCAACATAGACCCTGACTGGGCCACTACTTTAGATGGTTTTGACCTGTGGTTTATGTCAATGAGTCTGGTCGGGGCAGAGTGGACGACATCACTGGTGGCAAAGAACATCTTCAATGAGCGAGGTACAGTGGCGACATACAAAGAAGAGTATATGACCAGTGATATCACCAATGGATTTTATGGCACAGGCCAGAAAGATTTCATAAGCCAACCCAGAACTATTAGCCTTTCTGCGAGTTATCGTTTCTAGCTATCGAGTTTTTACAGTCGCTGAATATCTTTCAGCGACTGTAAGAATATTAATACATTATCCTTTAAGATGTGTTGCTTTCACTCGAAATGACCCCCTCTATGCAACTAACTGCCTCACAGCTATATTCCCTGTCAAAAAAAGCGCTTTCTCAAAATGAGATTAAAAAGGCCGTAGATAGCTGTCGGATTCTTAATACAGAATTTCCGGATTTTTTTGAAGGTTGGTGGTTGGCGGGCTGCATCCATTTGCGCTTAAACAAACCTGAGGCCGGATTAATTTCAACCGCCCGCGCACTTTCCCTAAAGCCCAATGCGGCCAATGTTCTGATTCAACGAATTGAATGCCTATCCCTGCTGGGGCGACAAAAGGATATGCGGGAAAACCTGCTCTTACTCGCCGCACAAAAATTTGATAGCGCCGCTTTGCATGAGAAAGTAGCGATGATGCTCTCAGCAGAGCAGATGCATAACGAAGCTACGGAGCACTACATATCTGCCTTGGCCCATGAGCCTAATAATGCGTTGCTGCATTATAATCTAGCTGCCGCCTACCGATTTATCGGTGAGTTGGAAAAATGTGAAGACTGCTTAGCTGCCTGTTTGGCTTTAAATAAATTTGATGCTGAAGCTCAGGGTATGCGCTCATCGCTGCGGCGACAATCTATAAAAAGTAACCATATTGAAGAGCTACTCGAGGCATACTCGGATCCAAACATTGAAGATCAAGCCAAGTCCGGTATTTGCTATGCGTTGTCTAAGGAATATGATGATCTAGGCGACACTAAAAAGTCCTTTAAGTATCTCAAAAGCGGATCCGATATTCGTCGTAATGCGATGTCATACGACGTGAGTGCAGATGAGAAAATCATCCAACATATCAGGCATACTTTTGATGAATCTTACTTTCTACGAGATGCTCCCAGTCACGAGAGTTCGGAACCTATCTTCATTATTGGCCTACCGCGAACTGGAACAACGCTACTAGAGCGTATTCTAGACGGTCATTCTAAGGTCACCTCCGCTGGCGAATTAGATATATTTGGCTTAGAGGTCACGGCGTTGTCGTCTGATAAATGTAGCGTAAAAAGCACTTCTGCTATCGATCTTATACAGCTATCCCGTGAGCTAAATGTTAGCAGCCTCGCCCTGCGTTATTTAAAAAAGGCGCGGCCAATAAATCAAGAGGGCAGTCATTTCATTGACAAACTGCCTTTTAATTTTTTGTATGCGGGTCTCATCCATAGCGCTATGCCTAATGCAAAGATCATAAATTTAACCCGCCATCCATTGGCCGCTTGCCTAGCTATTTACAAGCAACAATTCAGGGATATTTATCCGTTTTCCTACAGTCTGTCAGACTTGGGGAGATACTATGTAGCATATGACCGGCTGATGCGTCACTGGCATTCAGTAATGCCAGGCGTCATTCATTCTATTGCCTATGAAAATTTAGTCGACAACACCGAAAAAGAAGTCAAAAAAGTTCTGGAATTTTGCAACTTGAACTGGGAATCGGAATGCCTAAAATTTTATGAGAACAAAGCGCCATCTACCACTGCCAGTGCCACTCAGGTGCGACAGCCTGTTTATAAAACATCAGTTGATCAATGGCGAAACTATGCTCTCCATTTGGAAGAGTTAAGCGCAATCCTGGTTAAGGCAGGTCTAGATGTTAGCTAATCGAAGGATTTTCCTAAGTGCTAAAAATTATTCCATCCAGTCTTTTTTAATGCTGATCGCACTCACTCTTCTCAGTACTCAAAGTTATGCAGATGCTGTTATTCGGGTAGTCATCGAAAAATCAACGGTTAAACAGTTTCAAGTATTACGAGATACATTTAACTACACCAGATCAACAGGTAATCAATTAGGCGGGTTACCCGCTACAAAAATTGATCTCGTTTTGGCTGGCGACGGCAAAGCAATTCCCGTTGAGAGAGGCCTTTCCGTAACAAGAAATAAATACTGGGATATGGTTGTGGAACCAGGAAGCTGGTATCTACGCGATAAGAAAGTGAGGATCATACTACCTATTTCTATAGTTGAAAAAGGCGCTAACTGCACGCATCAAGGCACGATTATTATCGAGAACAATCAGGCTGGCTATCAAATAGCAACGGAAACCTGCCAGTATCTGCAGTTTAACGCTCAGGGTATTGCTGAGACTAAAGTAACTAGCCTAGGAGCAGAATCAAGTCTTCAAATAATTACGGCCTATGACAAAGAGATAAAGGCTCGCTTACCGGAGAAATCAATTCTAAAGATTGGCGCCGACTACCCGGACTTTGACTCTCAAGTCTTTGCGCAGGCTGGGTATATAAAAAAAGCATCCATGTCAGCCTATGGCGCAGTTATTGACGGAATCCATTACGTCAGCAATTGTGACACTCGCGCAGCAAGATTAACTGATTGCAGTCATATGGTCCTGCCCAGCTATTCTCTGGCAAAGTCTATTGTGGGCGGCATCGGATTGATGCGCCTCGAAGCCCTTTATCCCGGCGCACAGAACTTGTTAGTAAAAGATTTGGTTCCGGAGTGTCATGCTTGGGGTGACATTTCATTGAAGCATCTTTTGAACAATACTAGCGGACGATACGGCAGTAAAAGTCCACACCGGGACGAGGACAAACACCTATTAGCCTTTCTTAAGGAGACCTCGACTGCTGACAAAACAAGACATGTCTGTAGCCGCTATCGAGTAAAAGATAAGCCCGGTGAACAATGGGTGTACCACACTACTGAATATTGGCTGCTGGGCGTTGCTATGCAGAATTTCTGGAGGCAACAGCGGGGTAACGAGAGAGACTTTTACACTGACCTGTTGGTGCCCATATGGCGTGACTTAGGCTTATCCCCCCTAACGGCTGTGCCCCACCGAGAACAAGACCAACCTTTTACCGGTTGGGGTCTCACACTACTGCGAAGCGATATAGCTAAACTTGCTAGCGCCTTATCAGCAAGTGATCCGATATTGATGGATCGTTTGGATAAATCAATGCTCGACAAAGCGATGCAAAGAGAAGCAGTGGATCGGGGTAGCAGAGCAGGTGCTGCAGACTTGAAATTTTACAATGGATTTTGGGCTTGGAATGCTGGCCCGACATTGGGCTGTACTAATAGTCGTTGGCTACCTTTTATGTCCGGTTACGGCGGGATTAGCGTGATCCTACTCCCCGATGGCAATGTCTATTACTACTTTAGTGACGGCGGAGTATTCCGATTCTCAGATGTAATCCAGCATCTGCATACCAGTAAACCGATCTGTTAAGGATTTATGATGACCATAGAAGATGCTACTCAGGCAGTACCAAGCCGATTCCCGAAAGTCTCAAATGAGGGCGTCGTCGTTGCTATTTTTTTAGCTTTTTTAGCCACCGCAGGACTATTTTATGTCAATTTGGGCGGCGCGTTCCTCTCCGCTTTTGTTGATGGTCTCGGCATCAGCAGGGAATCTGCAGGCTATATTACTAGTGCGAACAAATACGGTGCAGCATTTGGAGCATTACTCGCGACCTTTATTATCAAATATATTCCTTGGCGGCAGTCTGCCTATGCCCTTTTATTGACATTAATCAGTGTCGACATTTTGGCTTTTTCACTCAGTGATCCAAATACATTGATTATGGTGAGATTTTTCCATGGTACTGTTGGCGGATTTTTGGTTGGCCTAGGGTTTTCCATTATTGCCCGCACCGCAGACCCTGACAGAGTTTTCGGCATGTTAATTGCCGTTCAATATACCTTCGGCAGTATTGGTATTTTTACGGTGCCAAAATTAGTCGGCACTTTTGGCCCGGGCGCGGCCTTCGGCGCCTTGATTATCTTCAGTGCAATAACCCTGTTGATGGTTCCGTTTATTCCTGATTTTGACCGAGCTGATAATCCGCGGCAGGCTAAAAACGCAATCGCAGCAGCAACTAACTCGATTCAAATACTTTTGCTACCCGCGGCGCTGGGATTAATGGCATTGTTTTTCTTCCAAGCATCGAATATGGGCATCGCCGACTATGCGATTGAGCTGGGCAAAGATAGCGGTTACAGCATCGCTTATATCAGTAATCTTTTAACAGCGGCCAATATCATTTCTATAAGTGGAGCACTGCTGGTTTATGTCATTGGCACAAAATTTGGTCGCGCGCTACCGATCTTAGTGGGTTCATTAGTCGCCGCTGGCTTTACGCTTTTGTTTCACTGGTCTGAGTTGCCCGCCGCATATTTTTTGGCCAACGCGATCACCGGCGTCACATGGGCATTTACCGTATCCTACTTGTTAGGACTCTGTGCCACCTTCGACAGCCGTGGGCAGGTGGTTATTTTCGCCGGCTTTATTTCCAAAATGGGACTTGCCAGTGGTCCGCTTATCGCCGCAATGGTTGTAGGCAGCGGCAATTTTACATTGATTATTAACCTGGCTACATTGGGTCTGATTATCTGCGCAGTAACGGCATTTTGGCCAGCAAAACGAAGTGAATCACTTATCCCAGAATTGAAAAAAGGAGAAATAGCATGAGACATTTCACCATCGCCGGATTGCAGATAAATCACCAGGACCGCCAGAATTTCGACCTATTTCGTAACAAAGCGCGTGCCACTATAAGGCGATTCCCCTTCACCCAAATGATTATCGGTAGCGAGTTGTCAATCTGTGGTGCAGGTGTAAATTATGCAGCGCCTATGCTCAATGAAATAGAAGGCGATCTCTGTGATCTAGCAGTTGAACTGGGCATCTGGTTGGTTCCTGGGTCGATCTATCAGCGCCAGGGTGATCTTATTTTCAATACCGCGCCAGTTATAAATCCAGCAGGCGAAGTGGTTAATCGGTTTCAAAAAATCTGTCCATTTTTACCCTATGAGAAAGGTGTCGAAGCGGGATCTGACATCTGCTTTTTTGATGTACCTGATGTAGGGCGCTTTGGCCTTTATATCTGTTATGACATGTGGTTTCCCGAGTTAAGTAGAGCCATGGTAAGCCAAGGTGTCGAAGTCATTTTACATCCCACTCTCACAGACACCTGTGACCGCAGCATAGAAAAGGCGATGGTTCGCGCAACAGCGGCCCAACAACAGTGCTACATAGTTGACATTAATGGTGCCGGCGCTCTTGGTGTTGGTCAATCAATAGTCGCAGGTCCGGAGGGAGATATAATTCATGAGGCCCTCACTGGGGAGGAGATTATTTTGTTTGAGGTGGATCTGGAGCGTGTTCGACGTACTCGTCAACGTGGCCTTTTAGGCCTCGGCCAACCACTTAAAAGTTATCGCGATCAGATTGTTGACGGGCCTAAACCATGTCTCATTAATCAGTCTGATTATCTGGACTCTCTTGGCCCCCTTGAAGTTCCTATTAAGGAGGGGTAATTGACATAACCTTCTTAGCAGGAATATAAGTTAAAGACTTTATGTCAGAAATAACTGAAGACGAATTATGGAGCGTGTATGGGGTATGGGAACTCGTTCATGGAGAGAAAATTGTTTTAACTCAATCTCATTTAATAAGCTACGGCGGTGATGGTTGGGCTTTGTTCGAGCATCAATGACAAATCTTATATCACGCCAGAAAAAATATACCTCGGCACTGCCTCTCTAAGCTATTTTGGCTATCGATCTTGAAGACAGTAAAAAATTTATTGCGCGCTTTTTAATGTAACAAACGATGTAACAAAAGCGGATTTTTAAATCCATTAAGCCGATATTAATCAATAGGTTACCGTCTAACGGCAGTTCCTGCCGCCTCCACCATTAACAAAACCTCAATCCGAAAGGGTTGGTTTTTTTATTGGCCTTTCGATTTGGAAAGAATCCGCAAAGCGGGTTCAGCCGAACCACGAAGTGGTAAGACAACACGGGAGCGGAGCGACGGCGGCCACGAAGGGGTGAGGACGAGGGAGGAATAATTCCCGCCGCCTCTACCATCTATAGATATCTCCCTGTTTATGCAGGGGTTCTTCTCTCAAAAACGTTCAATTGAATACACTTTTTAACACAAAGGTGTTACACAATGAGAAAGTTATCAGTTCCGTATACCATCAGAAGAAACGGTATTTATTATCTAAATATACGAAACAATAACGAGTTTTTAGGCAGTCATTAGCTGCCACAGACCCTGTGGAAGCCATCTACAAGGCCAGCCAAATTGTCTCTATCTTTTGCTCGGCTTATATTCGGGCGCAAGCAAAATTAAATCGTCGTATATTCCTTGAGTCCTTCGATATCCAAAATTTTTATTTGCCCATAACCCACCTCCACAAATTTCTTTTTCTGTAGTTTTTGGAGATGTAATGAAAGTGTCTGTCGACTAATATTCAATGTCTGGGATAGACGTTCTTGGGTAACATTAATGATTTGTGAGTCCCTAAAAGAACTAACGGCATTATGGTGAAGAAGGGCCCGCCCCACTTTTTTAGCCCCTGACAATAGGTTATTGAACCACACCAATTCATGCATTAAATAAAATAAATAGTTCATCTCTTCAATGACTTGTAAATAGAGTTGAGGCCATTCCTGAGCGATCTCTCTGATCTTCGAACAGGGAATTGTGAGTAGTTGGCTATTTGCCGATACCCATATCTCTGAGCGGTATAGATCGGTAGAAGGATTGGAAAAAACACCATTCCATGATACCCAACGGCCCTTTTGTACAGGAAGTCCATTAGTTTCGAGGCCGGCGGCGGTTCTTCGGCGAGCCTCAATAAATCCAGACATAACAAAACATAAATTCTCCCAGGGTTGGGCGGCTCGAAGCAGCAGATACTCCTGACCATAATAATCATACCTTGCACTGTCAGCTAATTTATCCACCAGATTCGCAGGCAGATTTCGGAAAGTATGAGTAGATTTAATAATCTCTAAAGCATCCTCTTTTTTCATCATATGTCCTTTTAAAATCGCGGAAATTAATCAAATGTAAGATATCTGACAGTCTTGCAAGGGGAAAGCAGCATATCTTATGTCGAATCACAAAAACAAGGGGAGTAACGCAACATGAAATTACAATTTAAAAGCTGTTTTAATCCAAGCTTGATAGCGATGAGTCTGTGCACGCTACTTGCAGCACCGGCATTTGCCGAGCTAGAGGAAATCGTTGTCACAGCGCAAAAGCGCAGTGAAAGCGTTCAGGATGTTCCTATTTCTATCACCGCAATTACTGGTGAGGAGCTAACCAACCGTGGTCTTACCGACTTTACTGAAATTGCGCAATCTGTTGCCAACTTTGATTTGCCGGTTTCCAATGTTTCACGAAATGTATCCGTACGTATTCGCGGAATCGGCTCTAGCGGCACTAATCCAGGTATTGAATCCAGTGTTGGTGTTTTTCTTGATGGTTTGTACCAGCCCAGTGGCGCGCAGATTTTGGGTGAGCTGAGTGATATTGCAAGTGTAGAAATATTGCGTGGGCCCCAAGGCACGCTTTACGGAAGAAATACACCTGTTGGGGCTGTTAATGCCACAACACGGGCGCCGCAACAAGAATTTGAATCTCTTTTTCGAGGCGGCTTTGGCAACTATGAGCAGCGTTGGCTAAATGGCTATGTAGGCGGCAGTTTGTCTGAGAATGTATCTGGTAGATTGTCGTTTTGGAAACGGGATCGTGACGGCTATGATATGAATCTATCCACTGGTAAAAGAATTAACTCTGCTGAGACCAGCGGAGCGCGTACCAAACTGTTGTTCCAGCCGAATGATAATTTAGACCTTACTCTAGTTGCTGGTTACAGCGTTTCAGATAAAGAGTGCTGTATAGCTGAGCAGATCAATCCTACAGGCCCATTGGGGATAGCGACGCAAGGGTTTTTGGATGCCCAGGAGGCAGCTGGAACGCCATTTTTAAATTTTGATGACAGCGATCACGTAGTCAATGCTAATGAAACGCCAGATGACCACACAGAGACTAAGGTTCTGTCTCTCACTGCAGATTGGCAGCTGCTTGGAGGGCATACGCTAACATCAATCTCCGGCTATCAGGATTGGGATAATCTGGTAGAGGTCGCCACAGATTCACATACTGCCGATATTCTTAAGGTCTGGCAGAATCAACGCAATGAAATCCTTAGCCAGGAATTCCGCATAGCCTCACCTGGAGGTGAAAAATTTGATTACCTCGCTGGACTATATTTGTATCAGCAGGAAACCACCTTCACCGAGAAATTCTTAGTTACAGATAATATATCCTCACGTACCTTCGCTAACCCGAACGCTCCCTTTTGCTTGCCAGCAAACGGTGGTTGTTCGACGGTAGTCGGTGACAATGGTGGCTCCTTGTTTGAGCAGGATACGGATAGTGTAGCGGTCTATGCCAATGGTACCTACCACATCAATGATCAATGGAATGTCACTGGGGGACTGCGCTGGAGTCAGGATGAAAAAGATTTTGATGTAAACCACTTCAATGACCCTACTAATGGCCCCGTGATCAACGTATTTATATTTCCACCGATTGATCCTGATGCTGACTCGCGGAAAGAACAAAAGGTTACTTGGTCGGCTAATTCTCGCTATAACCTCAGTGATGATGTGATGTTGTTTGGCGCCATTTCTACCGGTTTCAAATCGGGAGGGTTTAACTCTCGCAGGTTGCCTGCCGGATCCTCGCTTGAATTTGATGCAGAATCAGCCACTTCCTACGAGGTTGGTTTTAAGGGCTTTTTCGCTGACCGAACAGTAATGTTGAATGCAACTGCCTACCATACAACTCTGGAAGACTTTCAGGAGACTGCGCTGGCACCGACAGGTACTGGATTTATCGTCTCCAACGCAGGTGAGCAACAAGTGCAAGGTATAGAGGCAGATTTCCGTTTTTCGCCCAATGATAATTTTTCCATGGACGGCGGCATTGCTTTTCTGGACTCAGAGTACACTGACTTTGAGGGTGCACAATGTGGTTTAGGTGAGACGCCAGATAATTCTGTCGCTAAAACCTGTGATCGAACAGGTGAAACGCCCTCCAATTCACCGGAGTGGTCGTTTAACTTGGGCTTGCAATGGGACCAAGAAGTAGGCGATGGATTAGGCCTGCGATTGCGTGCCGATTACAACTGGCGCGATGATCAAAACATTACCCGCGTTACTCAGGATTCAACGGCTGATATAGACGCTTACGGTTTGTTGAATTTGCGGGCAGCATTGGGTTCAAGCGATGGACGCTGGGAAGTTGAAGCCTTCGTTAATAATGTTGCCGACGAAGCCTATTTCGTCCAGGCGGCAAAACAACCATTGGGGGCTCTTATCAGTGCAGGTGGCTTTGCTGGCGCAACTGGTTCGGTCGGCTGGTATGGAGCGCCTAGAACCTTTGGTCTCCAATTTACTCTTCGCCCCGCAATGTAGTTACACATCCCCTAAGGATGTTTTTAAGCCGGGGCTCTCCCAGCAGGAGAGTCCCGGCATTTTTTTAAGGATTCATTAATGGAAAGTCAGTCCTGGCTCGAAATTTATAATGAGCTAAATATCAAAATGCCCCGCTTTACAGGACGTACAATCGGCTCTTATCTCGAGGCGCATGCACAAGTGAGGAGCGACGCAATAGCGCTCACAATGTTTGATAAGTCGATGACATTTGCTGAGTACAACGCCGAAGCGAATAGATTAGCCAATTCTCTCAGTAAATTGAATATAGGCCAAGGTGACGTCGTTGGCCTGCATATGCCCAATATACTGCAATATGTGATTGCTTTAGCGGCTATCAGTAAACTAGGAGCAACTGGCACAGGGATTTCGCCGATCATGGCGCCTGTGGAGGTCGCCAATCAGATTTTGGATGCCAATGTAAAAGCGTTATTGAGTTTGGAAGATTTAGGCATAACATTAGAAGGCATTGCCGAACTGCCATCCTGTTTAGAGCAAGTGATTATATGTGGTGTTCAAGATTACGATAGCTCCCCTGCTGTCTCTATTCCTAAACTTAAAGGTGTGGAGGTAACGGCGTTTAAAGAATTAATAAGGGATCAATCCGACGAATTTGAGCAGGTTGATGTAAATCCCGATGATATCTTTATGATCCAGTACACGGGCGGCACAACTGGTGCGCCCAAAGGCGCTCAGCTGTCTCATCGCGCATTAGTCTGCAACGTGCATATGGCTTTTGCGACAAATGATCAATCCAGTGAATGTGGGATGACACTGGGTTCCGCGTTTCCTTTGTTTCATGTTGCGGGTTTATCCAATGCTTTATTCTGCATAATCTTCGGCGGACGATATCTGCTATTTCCTGATCCCCGCGACACCGATCATATTTGTGCCGTTTTGAAAGCGATACCGCCCACCCATATTGTTGCGGTGCCGGCTCTATATGAAATGTTGTTAGCCAATCCGGCCTTCAAGGAAATCGACTTCAGTCATCTCCTTGTTGCACACACTGGTGCAGCACCAGTTACCCAAACGACACTAACAGCTCTGACTGCAGTGATCGGTAACAATAAAATCTCAGATGGGTTTGGTATGACTGAAACAGGGCCAACCCATGTGGTACATCCCAACCGGCGGTATAAACTTGGCTCAGTAGGGATTCCTATAATTGGTTCGGACCTTCGCATTGTGGATACGGATACAGGTAGCCATGTTTTGGGTGTTGGCGAAGCGGGTGAAATCATTACCAGCGGTCCGCATTTGATGACCGGGTACCTCAACCGACCAGATGCCACTGCCGAATCTCTACGAGAGATGGATGGTAAACTGTGGATGTATACCGGAGATGTGGGCTATTTAGATGAAGAGGGCTATCTATTTCTCTGTGATCGCGCCAAAGATATGCTTATTGTTGGCGGTTACAAAGTATTTTCCGTTGAGCTGGAAGATAAGCTCTGCTCACTACCTCAAATAGCATCTTGCGCCGTTATTGGTACCCCCGACGAACGCCGCCCTGGCAATGATGTCGTCAATCTATTTGTGGAGCTTGCCGAAGCCTATAAGCAGTCAAATCCGGATCAGCTGGCAGAACAAATAACGCTCTTTTGCCGCGCTAATATGGCGGCATTCAAAGTACCTAAAAAGATTCATTTTATTGATGCCATTCCGCTGACTGCGGTGGGCAAGATCGACAAAAAATCCCTGCGAAAATTAGGATAAAAAAGGAACCAAGCAAATGCATATTGAAAATGAAGTCTATCCAAGCGATATGAAAAAATTTATGGCAGCTGGTCCCGAAGGTCCAGTTTTTATGGTCAATCTCCTAAAATTCAAGGATAAAGCTGAGTATAAAGACGGTCGTGAAACACAGCTTACTGGCAAACAGGCCTATAAGCTGTATTCAGATGAAGTAGTCAATTTGGTCACCGACTTTGGTGGCAAAGAGATATTTTGGGCTGATGTATCAGATATTGTATTAGGTGTGGCCAACCCATTATGGGACACCATTGCAATCGTGATGTACCCAAATCGAGGTGCACTCGCAGCCATGAGTTCCAGTGAGGGTATGAAGAAAATTGCCCTGCATCGCCATGCAGGCCTACAAGGGCAGCTCAATATTGAGACGATCAATCTACCCGCTCGTTTGGCTGGTTTATTAACTGAAGAGGGAATCGACTAATGGATCATAAAACTCTAGCCGCAGGAATAGCGGCTGTTTTGCTGGTCGCTCTGAACACTAGCGCAGCTGAAAGCGAAATAGCGCCTAATCATCCAATTGAGTGGCAAAAGGGGCCGCATGCTGCAGCGCCCTTATCAGAGCGCCCGCCAAACATTATTTTTATTCTGGCTGATGATCTGGGTATCAATGATATTTCCACCTTTGGCGGCGGTGTAGCAAACGGTGCTGTATCCACCCCCAATATTGATCGCCTCGCTAAACAGGGCGCCACCTTTACACAAAGTTACGCGGGGAATGCAACCTGCGCACCCTCTCGAGCCATGTTAATGACTGGACGCTATTCCACCCGCACTGGGTTTGAGTACACGCCCACACGACCAAATTTCGGACGACTGGTCGCGAAGTGGGGCAATGAGATGGACAATAACTTACCCGAGTACAGCTATGATGCTGAATTGGATGCGACTAAGCCACATTATGATGAGATGGGATTGGACCCAAGCGAGGTGACCATTGCCGAGTTGCTTAAGCAACGGGGCTACCATAATGTTCATATTGGTAAATGGCACCTGGGCAATGAGAATGGATCACATCCAGCTGACCAAGGCTTTGATGAAAGCTTGTTAATGGACGACCTTTTACACTTGCCAGAAGATTCACCCAATGTTGTGAATGCTAAGCTCGAGTTCGACCCCATCGATAAAACCCTATGGGCAATCTCTAAATATGCAACCACTTACCGCACCTCAGCCGATGGCCCTGATAAGCCACGCATCAAATTCAAACCTGGGGGTTATCTGGCCGATTATTGGACCGATGAAGCGCTCAAGGTTATTGAAAATAATAAAAATCGACCATTCTTTCTCTACCTGGCCCATTGGGGTCCGCATACCCCTCTGCAGGCTACTAAACAAGATTTTGAAGCGGTGGGCGATATAAAACCTCATCGACTGAGAGTTTATGCGGCGATGATACGCTCAATTGATCGTTCAGTTGGCCGCGTGATGCAGAAGCTGGAGGAGCAAGGGCTAGCCGAAAACACCATCTTGGTGTTTTCGTCAGACAATGGTGGCGCAGGTTATCTTGGACTGCCAGAGGTTAATTCGCCTTATCGCGGATGGAAAATAAGCTTTTTTGAAGGCGGCATTCGAGCACCCCTGTTTATCAAATGGCCCATTAAAATTGAGCCCGAGACAAAAGTGGATATGCCAGTAGCCCATATTGATGTTATGCCGACACTGGCCGCTGCGGCAGATGCAGAATTACCGCGCGATGTCATTATTGACGGCAAAAATCTTTTGCCTCTGGCTATGGGGAGCGGCGCCGTAGCGCGAAAAAATGATGCCCTGTTTTGGCAAAGTGGTTATTTGAAAGTCGTTCGTGCAAAAAACTGGAAGCTTATCTATGAAGGCAAGCGTGACAAGCACTGGCTATTTGATTTACAGGCTGATCCTACCGAGCAAAATAATCTTGCCGACAAAGAACCGGAAAAGCTCAAAGAGCTCAAGACTATTCTGGCTGAGCATAACAGGGACGCAAGGAAACCGCTTTACCCGTCTACCACGAATTCCCCCATTATGATCGATAAAACTATGGCCGATCGTTACGAGGAAGGGGATGAGTTTCTGTGGTGGCCCAATTGAGACTACTTAAACTAAATCGCACCTCTGTATTGTGGATGCTCACGCTGGTTTATATGTTCAGTCTGGTGGACCGACAGATTATTGGTATTCTTTCGCCCATTATTAAGGCCGATCTAGGCTTTACGGATGCTCAATTGGGTTGGTTAAAAGGGTTTGCTTTTGCCCTGCTGTATACCTCTGTCGGTATACCCCTGGCCTGGCTGGCGGACCGTTTTAATCGCGTGCGTATCATCGCCATCTCTCTGGTTGTGTGGAGCGCCTTTACTGTATTGACTGGTATGGCCACTACCTTTGTGGCCATGTTGTTGGCACGCATAGGTGTCGGCATAGGTGAGGCTGGTGGCACCCCGCCGGCCCATTCAATCATCTCTGACCTCTATGCCAAAGAGCAACGCACCTCGGCACTGGGTATCTATGGCCTGGGAGTGCCCTTAGGGATAACCCTATCCTTTCTAGCCTCAGCGGTTTTGGTGGAATGGATAGGTTGGCGTGGCACCCTGTTTGTCCTTGGTGTCGGAGGTGTTGTCTTCGCCGCTTTAATGCTAATGCTGCTTGAAGAGCCTCAACGTGGTCAAATGGATTTGCAGGCACCTCAATCTGATGAGCCAGTTTCGATTAAGCAGTCATTAAGTATTTTAAAGACAATTCCCAGCTGGTGGGGTATGTGTCTGGGTATGGCATTTGTCTCCTTTGGGAGCTATGCAATCTCGGCCTGGGGCACCGATTATGTGTTTCGGTTTGACGCTAATTATATTGCCGGTGCAGAGAACTCAAAGTTTCAATCCTATATGTTGATAATGGCCGTTATTCATTTTATCGGACTGGGGGTTGGGACTTATTCCGGTGGCCTGTTGGCGGAGAAATATTCGCGCAGAAATATCGCTGCCTATGCCTGGGTGCCCATTACGGCCATTGTGCTGGGTGCACCCTGCTTGATGTTGGCATTTTGGGTTGACTCGGTTCCGCTGCACCTTATGTTTTTAGGTATCTATATTGCGCTCTCGGGCGCCTGGGTCGCGCCCTGTTTCGCGGCGGCACAAACCTTGGTGCCGGTCCGTATGCGCGCTATGTCAACAGCGATGTTTTTCTTGGTATTAAATATTATCGGGTTAGGCTGTGGCCCTACCTATGTTGGGCTAGTGAGTGAGATATTGATGCCAGCCTATGGTGAGTTACAGAGTTTACGTCTGGCAATCACCTCGCTTGCCGCTGTCTATGTCATTGGTATTGGTTTTTTTCTCTTGGCAGCGAAAAATCTGCGTCACGATTGGCCGACAGAGAGTTAATGCCTATGCACCCCTATGCCGGTTTGGTCGGTCAACTGAATATTGAAACCATTACCGACCCTCTGTTTGATATCGAAGAGTAGTCTCTCACTATCAATCAAACCCGAGCCAATCTGGAACAAATATTATGAAACTCCAATTTAGCGCAGCAGAAGAAAGTTTTCGGGTCGAAGTGAGACACTTCTTTGACGAAGAGTACCCTGCAGACATAAAGCAGAAAGTGCTTACCGGACAAAGCGCTGATAAAAGCGACTATCAACGGTCCGATGCGGCACTGGCAAAAAAAGGATGGTCAGCACCGCTGTGGCCGAAAGAGTACGGTGGTACAGGCTGGGATTTGACCCGAAATTATATTTTCGATCAGGAGATGGAGCGGGCCGGTGCGCTATTCCCCAATCCGTCAGGTTTGATTTATTTTGGTCCTGTTCTCTATACCTATGGTACACCGGAGCAGCAAGCAAAATGGTTGCCAGGGATTCTAGACGGCAGCACTCAGTGGTCGCAGGGCTATTCCGAACCCAACTCGGGATCCGATCTAGCTTCCCTGCGCTGCGCGGCAGATCTTGACGGTGACGAGTACCTAGTTACTGGAGAAAAAATTTGGACCAGTTTAGCGCAACTGGCTGACTGGATTTTCTGCTTGGTACGAACTGATAGCGCTGGGGCCAAGCAGCAGGGTATTACCTTTCTCTGTATCGATTTGAGCAGCCCCGGTGTTTCGGTTCATCCGATCCCTTCCATTGATGGCAAACACCATATCAACCGGGTCGTGTTTGACCGGGTGCGGGTGCCGATTGAAAACCGTATCGGCGAAGAGGGCCAAGGCTGGACTTACGCCAATTTCCTGCTTGGCAACGAACGGGTCTCATACGCCCATGTTGGGGCCAAAAAGCGTGACTTGAAGACACTCAGGGAAATTGCAAAGCAAACTTCGAGCCTTGAGGGTTCTCTGTTTGACGAGCCACTTTTCGCGAGCAAGTTCGCCCGGGCCGAGATTAATCTACGCATCCTGGAGCACACCACATTACGCCTTTTGTCTAATAGTAAAGAGAAGGGGCAGTTGGGACAGGAAGCCGCGATTATTAAAATTCTGGCAACAGAGCTTGCGCAGGAGATTAGCACTTTGTTTCTCGAAACTATGGGACATGACATCCTGCCGCTTTGCCAGGATGGGGTTGCCGAGCCCTGGGTTGATCAAGCAGGGGTTTTTGAGGGGGCGCCTGCCGCTACGTCGAAGTATCTCTGTGACCGTTCGCAAACAATCTATGGCGGCACCAATGAAATTCAGCGCAATCTGATTGCCAAGCGTATTCTGGGAATGTGATGTATGGATCTTACTTTTACTTTTGAACAACAGCAGTTGCGTACCAGTGTCCAAAAAATGTTGCAGGGCTGCGCTTCGCGCTCTCAGGGCTCTGTGTCGGGGCACGAAGTGCACACTGAATTAGTTGATATGGGTATTCTACAGCTGGCTCTGCTTGAAGAAGATTCGGGTGTTGAGGATGGCATGGCATCGATTGTTGCCGTGATGGAAGAATTAGGGCGCTACCGGGTGGCAGAACATTTTCTCTCAACATTTCTTGCGGCCAGACTGCTGGCACCTTGCATTGTGAGGCATGCGGGAGAAGTAGATCATTGCCTGGGCATCCCTGGCTCGGTAGCTATCTATGAACCCAGAGCGAGATATACTTTTGAAGCACCCTCGGTCGAGGCGCAGGAGCGAGAAACGGGTTATCTGCTTAACGGCACCAAAGTAGCGGTGTCGACCAGCGGTGATCCAGCCAGGTTTATTGTCTCGGCTCGTATTTCAGGGGCGGCGCAAGAAAACATCGGGCTATTTATAGTCAGCGCTGGGCAGACCGGGGTAGAAATGATCAATTACCCGACGATCGATGGTGGTCAGGCCTGTAGTCTGGTACTGGATGAAGTCGAGCTGAAGCCAGACGCACTGTTTTGTCGGGGAGACCTTGCGGAAAGTCTGATTGCAGATCATGTACAGGTGGCTTCACTGCTGCTCTCTGCGGAAGCACTAGGGCTGATGGAGCGTCTGTTGGAGTTAACCGTAGACTACTGTAATCAACGTCGTCAATTTGATAAGCCGATCGGTAAATTCCAGGTTATCCAGCATCGGCTGGCGGATTTGTATATTCACTGCGAGAGCATTCGTTCACTCCTCTATGCGGCCCTCGCAAATTATTCTGAGTCATCTCAAGACACCAAGGCATCGATTGCGGCGTTGAAGTTCAAGGTCGGCGAATTGGGTCGATTGGCAGGCGAGGTGTCCGTGCAACTGCATGGTGCGATTGGGTTTACCGAAGAGTATTCGGTAGGCAGATACTACAAGCGGCTAATGGTGATTGACGCCTTATATGGCAATACTGACCATCAACTGCAGGTTTATCTGCGAGCTGAATCCACGTTTCGCCCCACCACCCAACAGTAGCAGCGCAAGGGGCTGTTGCAATATCCAGTTCCGCGCGCAAATACAGGATTCCAGTAGCACAATTATGTGACCATTAGTTGACTACAAAAGCGTGGCACAGCGGATTGGTCAGAGACATAAACGCACATCTCCCCAATGTTTTAAAGACTAGGGTAGATATTTTGATTATTTTGGCATATTATCTGCCAAAATAAAATTGCTGCCATGGAGAATAAATCAATGAATTTTACTGAGTTTGCCCGGTCGCGAAAAAGTACTCGCGGTTTCCAAGATAAACCTGTTCCCAAAGAGGTCGTTGATGAGATTATCAATGCCGCTAAGTGGGCACCAACTTCCTACAACACGCAAACTTGGCATATCCATGCCGTAGCCGGTGAGGTGCTGGATAAAATTCGTGAAGGCAACACCAAAAATACTCTGGCAGGCAAGCCCCATGTCCGTGATTTTCCCTATAAAGAAGAGTACGAAGGGGGACATCGGCAAAATCAAGTTGATGTCGCTGTTCAGCTATTCGAGGCCATGGGTATTGAGCGCGATGACAAAGAAAAGCGTATGGATTGGATGCTGAGGGGGTTTCGCCAATTTGATGCCCCAGTGTCATTGGTTCTCACCTATGACAAGTATCTCGAGCCGGCAGCGATTACTCAGTTTGGCCTCGGGTCTCTGGCTTACGGTATTGTTCTCGCCGCCTGGGAGCGAGGCATAGGTTGCGTCATTAATGGCCAGGGCATTATGCAGTCTGATGTTGTCCGCGAACATGCCAAAATTCCCGATGATCAAAGTATTATGATCTGTATTGCAATGGGTTACCCCGATGAAAGTTTCGCTGCCAACGATGTGCGCTCAACACGCGCTGAAAATGATAGTTTTGTGAAATACCAAGGTTTTTAGCTAGATTTGGTGTGACTCATTTGCGCTAGGAGTTATAGGGCGCTCTGCTTCGAGTCCCGCCGGCTCCGACAAAAATAGACCTCAACCCGAAAGGGTTGGGGTTCTCCTCTTCAAAAAAACTATTACAAAAAGGTAAATTTAGCCAGGAAGATCGCCCCTAAAAACCAAGCACC
>ENA-UZWV01005728-UZWV01005728.1-metagenome-genome-assembly--contig:-Day-3-1m-contig-5728_pt1 | contig 24537 bp, 22 predicted proteins | sample MGYA00260342_ERZ794902 | MGnify/ENA metagenome assembly ERZ794902
AACTTGTACTAATAACTCGTGAGGCTTGATCATGTAACCTTAAGAAAGGTTCATAATTTGAGTAAAACATTATTGTAGTGAAAAATATATAAATTTACATACCAGTTTGCCTGATGACAATAGCAACTTGGAACCACCTGATCCCATCTCGAACTCAGAAGTGAAACGGGTTTACGCCAATGGTAGTGCAGGGTCTCCCTGTGTGAGAGTAGGAAATCGTCAGGCTTTTTATTTTAAAGGCTTCTAGTTAACTAGAAGCCTTTTTTTATATCTGAAGTATAATATTTTAATGATAGTAGGTTTAACTGGTGGAATAGGTTCTGGTAAATCAGCAGCTGCTAATTTTTTTATGGATTTAGGTATAGATATAATCGATGCTGATTTAGTGGCAAAAAATGCCTTAAAAAAAAATTCTAGGGGTTATAGTTTATTTATTGAAAAATTCGGAAATAAGTATTTAGATAATAAAAAAAACATTAATAGAGAACTGCTACGTAAAGATATTTTTTCTAATCAGATCAATAAAGACATTTTAGAAGATATTGTGCATCCAATTGTATATGATGAAATATTAGATTTTATAGCAAATAAACAATCTCCATATTGTATTGTAATGGTTCCTTTGATATTTGAAACCAATTCTTCAAAAAACTATGACAGAATTTTACTTATTGATTGTGATACTGAGACTCAGATTGCAAGATCCTCTAAACGCGATAATCAAAATCCTATAGATATTAATAAAATTATTAGCAAACAGGCCACCAGAGATCAAAGATTAAGCATTGCGGATGACATTATTTTAAATACATCTTCATTAAAAGATTTATATAATAATGTTTTAAAAATTCATAATAAATACTTGGAGTTACTCAATAATGTCTAATTGCCCTAGGTGTGAAAAAATTACTGATTTATCCACCAAAAATAAAAATAGACCTTTTTGTTCTGAAAAATGTAAGCTTATTGATTTTGGTTCATGGGCTAATGAGGATAATTCAATTTCACGGCCTATACAATCTGAGGATTTCTACGAAGATTAGATTAAATTTAAATTACTCTCCATTCTCCACTTTCAATAAGAGCTTGAGCTTTTTTATATTTTAAATTCTTTGTCTCTTTGCCGTTCGTAATATCCACCAAGTCATTTCTACCAATTTTTGGTTCATCTCTAACCAAAGTCTTTCGAGCCTCATTTTTGCTTTTAATTTCATTATCTTGTGATGGTTTAATGTCCTGACCAAATTCTTCTTTTTTAAGAACAATTTCATCCATTTCTTTATTTTGTGAAACAGAATTCATATCAGCGTCTGATGCCACTTTTAAAGAAAATAAGATACGTATTGTTTCACTATCTATTTCAGAAAGCATTGATTCAAACATTGTGTATGCTTCTTTTTTAAATTCATTTTTAGGATTTTTTTGTGCGTATGCTCTCAAACCAACACTATTTCTCAGATGATCAATTTCTGCCAAGTGCTCCTTCCAATGAACATCTAAAAGTTGAAGCATTACCTGTTTTTCTAAAAGAAGCCTGTTTTCACCAAGTTCATTATATTTTTTCTTATACTGTTCACGAGCAAGCTTCACAATCTCAGATGCAATAGATTCAGGAATAAGTTTTTTATTAGTGATGATTTTATTTTTAATATCAGTCTCAAGAGAATAATCATTTTTTAGAAAACTTTCTAAGTCTTCACTTTTCCATTGCGATTCAACAGAATCAACTGGTATATAAGAGTTTGTGATTAGGTTAAATTGTTCATCTATCAATACATTAATAGTCTCACTAATATCCTCTTCTTCTAATAATTGATTTCTTAAAGAATATATAGCTTGTCGTTGATCATTTGAAACATCATCATACTCAAGAAGATTTTTACGAGCATCAAAATTACGACTCTCAATTCTTTTTTGAGCATTTTCAATACCTCTTGAGAGCATCTTATGCTCAATATGATCCTCACCCATTCCAATTTTATCAAAGAGAGCTCGTCTACTATCTGAAATAAATAATCTTAAAAGGTCGTCTTCAAGTGAAAGAAAAAATCTTGAATAGCCTGGATCTCCCTGTCTGCCAGATCTTCCTCTTAATTGATTATCAATTCTTCTAGATTCATGCCTTTCAGTTCCAAGGATATGAAGTCCTCCAGAGTCAATAACTTTTCTATTACTTTCATACCAATCGTCTTGAGATTGGTCTTCTTTTTTACCACCTAAGACAATATCTGTACCTCTTCCTGCCATATTTGTTGCAATTGTTACCATTCCAGGTTTACCAGCATTAGCTATAATCTCTGCTTCCTTTTCATGATGTTTTGCATTTAATATTTGATGTGGAATCTTTTGATTTTTTAAATACTCTGAGACCTCCTCAGATGATTCTACTGAAACAGTACCAACTAATATTGGAGCAGATTTTAACCTCAATGACTCTATTTCTTTAACCAAAGCATTATATTTTGCTTGTTTGGTTAAAAATACAAGATCATTATGATCGTCTCTTGCCATAGGAACATTGGTTGGAATAATAATCACACTCAGCCCATATATTTGTTGAAACTCTAAAGCTTCAGTATCCGCTGTTCCTGTCATTCCAGATAGCTGAGAAAATAACCTAAAGAAATTTTGAAAAGTGGTTGAGGCTAATGTTTGAGATTCTCGTTGTATTGGTACATTCTCTTTACATTCCAATGCCTGATGAACTCCTTCGCTCATCCTTCTTCCTGGCATTGTTCGTCCGGTATGTTCATCAATAAGTAAGACCTCATTATTTCTAACAAGGTAATGAACATTTTTATTAAATAAAAAATTTGCTCTTAAGGTTGCTTGAACAAACTTCATAATTTTTAGATTTGAAATAGAATATAATCCACTTGAATCTCCAATTAGGCCAGAATCCTGCAACAAATCTTCAACTAAAATATACCCATCATCTGTTAGTTCTATAGTGTTATTTTTTTCATTAATAATATAGTGACCTTTTTCATGGTCCATTAACGGATCTTCTTCAGTTTCTTCTCTAGTTTGTCTAATAAGTTTTGGAATAAACTTTCTAATTTGTTTATACATTTCTGAGCTCTCAGAGGAGGGACCTGAAATAATTAGCGGTGTTCTAGCTTCATCTATTAAAATTGAATCAACCTCATCAATGATTGCAAAATCTAATGAGCACTGAACACGTTGTTCCACTGAATGCGCCATATTATCTCTTAGATAATCAAACCCAAGCTCATTATTTGTTGCATAAATAATATCTTTCTTATACGCATCAACCTTGTCTTCAATTTGCTGATTTGAAATAATTACCCCAACTTTTAAACCAAGAAATTCGTATACAGGTTGCATCCATTCAGCATCACGTTTTGCAAGATAGTCATTAACTGTTACCAATACAGCCTTATTACCAATAATAGAATTAAGATATGCTGGAAGAGTAGCTACAAGTGTTTTACCCTCTCCAGTCTTCATTTCTGCAATATTGCCTTCAGCAAGTGATATTCCACCAAGCATTTGTGAGTCAAAGTGTCTTAAGCCTAGCGTTCTTTTGGAAGCCTCTCTTACAGCAGCAAATGCAGTAGGAAGAATGCTATAAATATCTTTATCATGATCTAAGTAAATTTTCTCTAATTCAAATTTAAGGTCTTTAAAATAGTCATCAGGTTTCTCTGATAATGAGCTTTCAATACTATTTGCAGCTTTGACATACTGCATCATTTTTTTTATGACCCTATCATTACTGGAGCCAAATATTTTTGTTAAAGGGTTAAACATTTATTTATTTACAAGTAATGATTTCAAAGATTATTTTTATCTACTCCATATCTCCAAATGGAGGCCTTACGTATGAGATTGGGGCATTTTCTGAGTTTTCAAACTTAACAACTTCGTAAGCGTCATTATCTTTAATAATTTTTCTTAATAACTGATTATTCAAAGCATGACCTGATTTGTATCCTGAAAACTGACCAATTAGATTACCGCCGAGTAAATACAGATCCCCTATGGCATCTAACATTTTATGTTTAACTATCTCATCATTAAATCTCAAACCCTCATCATTAAGGATTTCCTCTTCGCCAAATACAATAGCATTTGAGACACTAGCACCTAATGCTAAGTTTTTTGATTGTAATAATTCCTTTTCGTTCCAAGAACCAAATGTTCTTGCCCTGCAGACTTCCTTTACAAAAGATGTTGAAGAAAAATCTATTATTGATTCAGCTGGAAGTTTTTTATGAACAGGATGATCAAAATGGACTTTAAATGCTACTTTAAAACCGTTAAAAGGCTTTATTGATGCAAAAGCATCTTCTCTGGTCACAGTAATTTCCTTTTTAACTTTTATAAATTTCTTTAATGCATCTTGCTCCTCTAAACCAGCAGACTGTATAAGAAATACAAAAGGACTTGAACTTCCATCCATAATAGGAACCTCTGGACCATCAACTTTAATAATACAATTATCTACGCCAAGACCAGCTATAGCTGAGAGAAGATGCTCAATAGTTGAAATTTTTATATTTTCTTTAATAAGAGCGGTAGAAAGACTTGTATCACCAACATTTTCAGCAATGGCAGGAATTAGAAAATTTTTATCAATATCAGTTCTTATAAAATTTATACCAGTATTTATCCCAGCTGGAATCAATTCCATGGTGATATTTTTACCAGTATGCAGACCGATTCCCACTGCCTTAATAGGATTTCTTAGCGTTCTTTGTTTTAACATTGGTTTATTTTTATCGGTTTTGTCTTTGTCTATTAGCTTCTGACAATATTATCCCAGTTGCAACAGAAACATTAAAGCTTTTAAACAACTTATTGCCACTCAAATTAATTTTATGGTCACATCTTTCGAGTGTTTTTTCTCTTATACCTGACTCTTCAGCGCCCATAATTAATGCTGTTGCAAATTTAAAATTACATTCATGATAACTTTCATCAGCATGCTCACTAAGACCATAAATATTTATATTTTTCTCGTTTAAAAATTTCAGACAATTAATCAAATTAGTAACATGAAATAGCTTAATTACTTCTGCACCGCCTACAGAAACTTTATGAGCAACTGCATTTAAAGGGGCACATTGATGCTTATTGATAATCATTGCATCTACACCAGCTACAGCAGCACATCTAATGCATGCACCAAGATTTCTGGGATCAATTACGTTATCTAATATTAAAATTAACGGTTGGATAACTAAATTTGAATTTAAGTACTTTTTTAAATCTTTAAAATTTAATTCAGGATCATTTGAAACAATGGCTTCAGGTTCTTGTTTCACTTTATTAGAAAATTCATAGTTAATACTATTTTGATCCAATGATGTTATTAGTTGATTTATGCGTAAATCATTCCTATTTGCAGGCAAAGAAATTTTTTTAATTTTATGTGGATTATGCTCAACAATACTTTTAATGCTATGAAAACCAATTCTTAAATCATTCTCTTTTTTCGTCATCTCTTATTTCCTGACCTTCGATCAGGTATTAAAGTTATTTTTCTTTCCTGAGGCGTTACGTTTGCTATTTTTATCTTTATATTTTGGCCTAGTCTATAAGTTTTTCCAGTCCTTTTGCCTTTTAATAAGTTTGCATCTCTATCATAAAAGTACCTATCACCTGGCAAATCAGTTACATGGATCAAACCAGACACATAAAATCCATCAATTTCAGCAAACAAACCAAAATCAGTTATTCCAGTCACTACACTATTAAATTCGTGACCAATATAGTTTTTCATATGATAACAAATCATCTGTTGAGTAACCTGCCTAGAAGATTTTTCAGCAATTCTTTCCAGTTCAGACATCTCTTTACAATCCCCCTCAATGAGATCCTTATCAATTACTACATTTTTATTATTTAGAATATTTTTTATGAGTCTATGAGTCATAAGATCAGGATATCTTCTAATGGGAGATGTGAAATGCGAATACCTATCTAGCTGAAGACCAAAATGACCAATTTCCTTTGTAGAATATTCTGCTCTTTTTAAACTTTGAAGAACAACTGTTTGCAAGATTTTACCCAGATCTTTTTTTGATGAATATTTCAAACATTGAGTAATTAAGTCCAATGGTTCTTTTTTAAAACTATCAGAAAAACCCTTTAAAGAAAAAAACATCTTTAGACTATCTAGCTTGCTATCATCTGGTTCTTCATGAACTCTATAAACACCAAACTTATAATGCTTATTCATAAAAGCAGCAGCACAAACATTAGCTGCTAGCATAGATTCCTCAATCATTTGATGAGCATAAAGTCTTTTTGGCAATGATATATTTTCTATTTGCCCATTTTTATTTATTTGAAGTATTGGCTCTTGACTATTAATTTCAAGTGCTTGCCTCTTACTTCTTTTTGCTAATAAATTTTTTGTGAGAATATTCAAAGAATCTAATGAATTCTTTATATTTTTTGATGCATTTGAGCTTCTATTTTTGACATAATTCTCAACTTCGCTATACGTCATTCTCTTATGAGACTTTATTCTAGCTTCAAAAAATTTATAAGAGGTTACATCCCCACTCAATGAAAATACTATTTCACAAACCAAAACATTGCGAATCTCATTTGGAACTAATGAGCATAAGTTATTTGATATTTTTTCAGGAAGCATTGGGATTACTTTTGAAGGGAAGTAAATCGAAGTACCTCTTTGCAATGCCTCTTTGTTTAATGCTGAATCTAATTTTACAAGCTCAGCAACATCAGCAATAGCAACATCTAAGATGAATGATGAATCATTGATGCTGCAATAAACAGCATCATCAAAGTCCTTAGCATCAGCCCCATCAATTGTAACAAAGGGCAGCTTTGTTAAATCTTTTCTTTTTAGACTCGTATCTAAGTTAAGGCCCTCAAGTTCCTTAACAATATTTTCATTCCACTCATAAGGGATAAAATTTTCTTCAATAATTTGAGAAATGGTGCTTTCAAGCTGATTCATTATGTGAGTTTAATTTATTTTTTGATAAAAAAGGATTATCAATCCTTTTAAGTTATTTATTTTATTTAGTGTCTGTATTCAAAATTGATGCCAAAAATTCTTCCTCTTGGATCATGAACTCTAGTATCAAAACTAAAATCTGGTGCATCGTATAATCTTGGAGCAGACTTATCGAATAAATTAATTATTGATACTTTGATATCAATTTCACCCTTATTTGTTTTTACTGGTTTTTTCACCGAAAGGTCATGAACAAAAAATGAATTCACAGAATTACTATATCCATAAGATATTCCGAGACTATTAATTGCACGTTGGTTGCTATATCCATCAATATATCTTGAATTAAAATTAATATCGTAATCTTGATATTGCCAATTTAAAAAAGCATTGATTCTATTTTTAGGAAGAGAGTGTGTATTAGTGTCGTAATTAAATTTACCAACTCTATTTATCATAGTTTTATTATCTTCATTCCCAAGAGCAGGTGTAAGAAATTCTATTAAAGTTGTTGAGTTTATTGATAGTGATACATTCCCAAAGTTATTTGAGGTCAATATACGTTTATTAAACCTCAGATCAATTCCAGAAACTTCTGTTGATTCTTCATTAAAATATGTTGTAGTAACTCCAATTAAGTCGCCGCTAGAATTTCTAGTAATACTTAAACCATCTGGGTCTGTATTTAGCATTACTTGAGCGCTTTGAGCTTCAATTCTATTTTTATAATTAATATTCCAATAATCAATACTAAGTCTTTGTTTTTGATTTTCAAAAATAAGCCCTATATTTAAATTCTTTGAAGTTGCGGGCTTAAGGTCTGGATTACCGATTTGTGCTTGCCTTACAAATGGCGAATCACCATTGAAGTCTCTCACACTCCCTAAATTGATATCACTTGAAAACATTTGTGCCATTGAGGGCATAGAAAAAGATGAGCTTCTTGAGCCCCTTAAAGTTATATTTTTAGAAGCAATATATTTAAAAGAAATTTTAGGATCAAATGATGAGTCATTCTCAAATTCTTCAAATCTTCCAGCAATTTTGATGTCAATATTTTTAATAGACTTTGACTGCATTTCAAAGAATCCAGCATATTTATTTCTATTTTTTGAAACATTTATACCTCCACCTAAGAAAAATAAGTCTGCTGATTTAATAATTTTTCCATCTGCATCAAATTCGGCTCTACTGATATCATCATATAATATTTCAAGTTCCTCTTCATTGAATTGAAGACCGTATGCTATTTCATAGCTATCTGCATTACTTCTAAATATAAAATCTAGAGTTCTTAAAGTTGCTTCTTTAGATGAAACTTCAGCGCCTTTTACATAGTTAATTAGTTCTTGAGAATTTTGACTTGAATCAAATATATTCCAATATGTAATATCTCCACTGGATTGCCCCATAGTAGTTCCGCTTAGTGCTTCTAAAAACCTTGAATCAATAATATCTGGTCTGTAATGGTCATTAGAGTGACTACTCATGGTCAGCGATACCTCTAATCTAGAACTTTCATTAATGTTGGTATTAATCGTCTGACTTAAATTGTACTGTTTTATATCCTTTGGAGAGTAGGGTGAGTCAAACTCAGATCCAAGAGGACGCCCATACCAAGTAACTGGAACATTAAAAGGATTTCCTCCTTGATTTGGTTGAATTTTTCTAGATAAAAACGGAAGAGCAGGATATGAAGGTGATTGAGGGTTATCATTAACTTCAACCATTGATCCTATAAAAGTAATCTCATAGATAAAATTACTTCTTTCAAAAGACAAGTTGGCATAAGCCTTAGCATGATCTTCATCATTAACTATATTAAACCTAGTACCGTATAGAAATTTGCATCGAGATCCATCTAATACACCTCCATTAGCCTCACATTGAGGATCGGGTACAAATTGATTAGCAACATAGGTCCCAGAATACATTCCACTATTTACAGTATCATCCGCAGAAATTTTAAATGTTTTACCTAAACCACTTAGGCCAAGCTCTGCTATACCAGAAATTTCAGAAGCGGAAAGGGCAGATCTGTCGAGGATATTAAGACCAAATACATAACTACCATTTTTATAATTAGATCCTATTAATAATCCTAGTGTTTTATCATTTTGATTGTAATTTGTAGTTTCAAAGTTACTAAATCTAAGTTTAAATCCTTCAAATTCTTTCTGAGTTAAAACATTCACAACTCCAGCAACAGCATCAGACCCATATAAAGATGTTGCACCTTCTTTTAGAATCTCAATTCGCTTAATAGCTATTTCTGGGATAATGTTTACATCAATATATCCTTCGCCTTGATTTGAAGGGGTTCCAGCAAATGTATGTCTTTTTGAATTAATAAGAAGAAGTGTAGATGAATGGTCTAAGCCTCTAAGGGTAATCGAAGCCATTCCTTGATCAACTCCACCAAGTGCATTTGTTTGAAAATGTGATCCAGATGATGAGGTTATGTATTTGCTAATTTCGGCAAAATTAGAGATGTTAAAATTTTCAAAATCTTCCTTTGTAAATACATCAACTGGTGATGCATCCTGTTCAGGATTGTTTACCAATGATCCTGTAGTAATAACTTCTTCCATATCATCATTTGCAATGATAAAAGGACTTATTAAAAATAAGAAAATTAGCTTTTTAAATTTGATCATGTTCTATTATAAATGCGCATTCTACAATAGATTTACATTTAAAGTAATTAACTGAGATTTATAGAATTAGTATTCTAGACTTGCTACGCCTCATGACAGTCACAATTAACTTCTTTACAGGTTATATAATTCCTGTAGTGACAATAAATAACCAATAAAGAACCGATCATGGTTAAAATCAGCTCTGCATTCTCACCAATATTTTCTCCAATAAGAAGTGCTGAGATTAGTATTGTTAAACCAGCAATACCCGTATAGATAATTGAATTATTTGAATGATTTTTATAACCTAAGCTTATTGCAAAGATGCTTACCGGGATTGTTAGTAAAAGAATGACTTTATGAATGAGCTCACTTTCTATTGTTAGAGCCAGGGAACTGTATGAAAGAATTATTAAAGATGGAGCAAATAAACAATGTACTAGGCATATTGCCGAGAACGACATTGCAAATTTATCTGAGGTTAGTTGTGATTTCATAATAAAAAAATGCCCCCAAATCTCATTTTAAGATTTGAAGGCATATGTTAATAGAAAAAACTTTATTTAGTAAGTTAAATTAAACTTAATTCCATAATTTCTTCCAGGAAGGGGTACTTCATTTTTAACAAATGATGCATGGTTTCTTGCCACCTCATCAAGAAGGTTTCTTCCAAATAATGATACCTTTAACTTACTTCCGCTTAAATCATAAGTTTTAGTTAATCTAGTATCCAGCATTTGATAAGCTTCAGTAGCAGTTTCACCTTCACCAATATCATTTTGTTTATCAACATCCTTCATGCTTAGCTTAAAGACAATGTCGTCTTGTTTGTAAGATAGAGAGTAAACATTTCTTGCTGGATTAATTCTAGGAACATTATGTCCATCAGCAAATTTTGCATTAACAACGTCTCTTCCAAAAGATAAAGTTAATTCACCAGAAGCTAGACTCATAGTTCTGCCGAACTCAATTTCATATCCATCAAATTCTGCGTCTTCCTGAACATAATCTGCATGAATTAGATTTCCATGCCCATGATCATCTTCATCATCAGCGTGATCATCTTCATCATGACCTTCTTCTTCTGCATGGTCGTCGTCTTCATCCATTAGAGTTATGTAATTATCAACATCATTTATATAAAAACTTGCATAACCATAATACTCACCACTTTCGTAGTTAAAAGTAATATCAAAATTATTTGAAGTTTCACTTTTTAGATTAGGATTACCTGTTTCAAGTCTTCCTGTTGCCATATGCGGACCATTCATAAATAGCTCAATCACTGTAGGAAGTCTTTCAACACTTGCATAACCAATATTCATATTTACAGTATCAGTAAGTTCTCTGCCTAAGCTAACTGCAAAACTATTAGTACTATCATCAATATTATAGAAATCAATAGTTTCTGAAGGCGGTGCAGTTACTAGATCTTTATCAGTAACACTTCCAGTTCTATCGATTTGATCTAATCTCATTCCAAAATCAATATTAAATGACTCAAGATCTTTGCTAATATAATACCCAAGAGTCAATTCCTCATTACTTGCCGGATTCATAAATGCCTCTTCACCAACTATCGAGGAATCCTCATCAACATAGTTAAATACAAACTTTTGGGTAATATTGTCATTAGACATATCCAAAATAGCTCCATATTCAGTAGCATCGGTCTTAAATAAAGTTGGTTCATGTTCTTCGTGAGGCTCTTCTTCATTCTCATCATGACCTTCTTCTTCGGCATGCGCCTCAATTAATGAGTAATCACTGTCCCTATAGGTATAAGAAATAGATTTTATTAAATCCCCATTTAAGTTATATAAACCCTTGATAGTAAAAGATTCTGAATCAGTTGTTGAAAAAATCCTTTCTTCTTCATGCTCTTCAGGTTCTGCATTTGGATCTTCAGGTTCATCATGCTCTTCTCCATGAAAGGGAATTCCATAAACACTTTTGAGATTATCTATTGAAAACCCTACATAACCCCAATCTCCAGTTTTTGAGATACCAAATTTTGAAGCTTCAGTAGCATAGTCAGAATTTTCTAGATAACCCAAATCTTCATCATTATGATCTTCATCTTCATCATGAATAATAGCTTCATTTGGAACTTCATAGTTACCAAATTTAGATTCTTTATATCCAACATTTACATTGAAGCCATTAAGATTATTTTTATAGTTCACTGCTTTTGTGTCACCGTCATTAACAGACTGATTTTCAAATGCTATATAAACCTCAGGATTCTCAAAATCTTTTGGTGCAACACAGTCATCAACAACATTAATGATTCCACCAATCGTTCCATTAGCATAAAGCAAGGAAGATGGACCTTTTACAATTTCAATTTGCTCAATGTTGTTTAGATCTAAATCATTTAGATGATCAGCACCCAAACCAGAAACATCACGATTTACCATGCCGTTCTTAAGAATTTTTACTCTTGGGCCTGACATACCTCTTATTATTGGTTGCCCAACAGCAGAACCATAGTCAGCTATTGATACCCCTAAATAACTATCAATGGCATCACCTAAACTTGTTGTTACATCATCATTGATCTCATCACCATCTATCACATATAGAGGATTTGTAGTTTCACTTGAGCCAACTAGAGAAGACGTCACAACAACTTCTTCCATATCTTCAGCAAGTGAAATATTAGTAAATACGCTAAATGCTATTAGCGATAATAAATATTTGTTCATATGAACTCCTTAAAAAAAATTAAATTAAAAAACTAAAATTTAAATTTTTGGCGGAGCTCTAGATTGATAGTTTGGAGTGTTAGAAGAAAAGAGATTTTTAGCAATCTCTTGATTAATTAAAGATGAGTGAATATTTTGATTTACTAGCGATTTAGCATTCTTGATATCAGCAGTCTTGTTTTCACAAAGCTGACATTCTATTAAAGATTCACTTTCCTCAAAATGATCATGAATAAATGGATCAGCATTTATAGAAGCGACAAAAAGAATTCCTGCTAATAAAGTAAATGTTTTGTTATTCTTAATATTTATCATAGTGTTTAATGCTTAAGACAAACCAATCCCTTAATTTTACCTGCCTTAAGGTCGGCTAGTGTATCACTTGCCTTTGATGCTGGTCTAGTTTCAACGGTAACTGGCTCAATTTTACCTTTTCTTACCAAATCCATTAGCTCCTTCATTTCCTGCATACTTCCAACATAAGTGCCAGAAAGTGTTCTTGCTGTGAATGTATGAAGGGGTAGTGGAAGATCAAATTTACCACCCAATAATCCAACTAAGATATATAGGCCCCCCTTATTTATACCAAATAGACTATAACCAAAATTAACAGATGCTTCTGAGCCTACAAAGTCTAAAACGGTTGTTGCTGCCCCGCCAGATAGCTCCATAATCTTAGCAGCAGCTCCATCATCTTTTGAATTTATAACTTCTGAGGCACCAGAGTCTTTTGCAGTAGTTAGTTTTTCATCATCAATATCAACAACAATAGCATTAACTTCAAAGGCCGCTACAGCAATTTTTAATGCAAGAAGACCTAAACCCCCAGCACTTATAATGACTATGCTATCTCCTTTTTTAGGATTAGCTTTTTTTAAGGCGCTATAAGCAGTAAGACCTCGACATGCATAGCTGCCAGCAAGTTCGTCTGGAGTATTGCCCGCATCAAAAAGATATTTTGAATCTTTAACTAGAACATATTCCCCATAACCACCATCGACTGAAACACCCAAATTTTCTGCAGTAAATGGAGCGCAGTAATGCTCCATATCTCTATTACATTCATAGCAATCGCCACAACCTATCCAAGGATAAACGACATACTTTTTTCCAATTTCTACACCCACAACGTCCTCACCAATAGCAACTAATTCGCCATAAATCTCGTGGCCCATAGTTAATGTCTCATTCATTCTTGAGGGAATATGATGATCATTTCCAAGATCAAAATAACCATCATGAATATGAATATCCGTATGACAAACTCCGCAAGCAATAGTTTTGATTAATACTTGTTTACCTTTTGGAATAGGTTTATCAGATATGCACTCTTCGAGAGGGGCTCCACTTGTTATTATCTTGTAAGACTTCATTATCAAAATTTATTTAATATACATAATTATAGTGTATTAATTTTTTTTATTTATACTGTGTAAATGAATAAATTTTACATATTAATTTCTTTAATTGCATTTAATATACATACTGCAGACCTGAAACCATATGAGTCATCATATCAGCCACTTCCCTATACAAATACGATATTTAAAAATGCAAATATTTATGATGGTGATGGAAATAAATTTGTTGAAACAGACATAATTATTCAGAATGGAAAAATTATTGCAATTGGCAAAGACCTTCCCAAATCTAATAATCTAAAGATAGTTGATGCAACTGACAAATGGATAACTCCAGGAATAATTGATATTCACTCACATATGGGCGTTTATCCAGCTCCAAGTGTTAAAACAAGTTCTGATGGAAACGAAGCTACAAGTCCTGTTACAGCTGAGGTATGGGCAGAACATTCTATATGGACGCAAGATCCACAATTTGCCTTGGCTCTCAAAGGAGGAGTAACAACTTTTCATGTTTTGCCTGGTTCAGCTAATTTAATTGGAGGCAGGGGAGTCACCGCAAAGAATTTACAAAGAAATACAATAAATTCAATGAAATTTCCTAATGCACCTCACTCATTAAAAATGGCTTGTGGTGAGAATCCTAAAAGAGTATATGGAAGTAGGGGGCAGGCACCATCAACAAGAATGGGAAATATTGCTGGATACAGAAAATCATGGATTAAAGCAGAAAGCTACTTAAGTAAATTAGATGAATATGAGGCTAAATCAGATGAGGCAAAAGAATTATCATACAAGCCAGTTAGAGATCTAGAGTTAGAGACATTGGCCGGAGTCCTTAGGGGAGATATTCTTGTTCATAATCATTGCTATAGAGCAGATGAAATGGCAATGATGATAGATGTTGCAAAAGAATTTAATTATAAAATTACAGCTTTTCATCATGCTGTTGAGGCTTATAAAATTGCTGATCTTTTAGCACAAAATAATATATGTGCAGCACTATGGGCTGATTGGTGGGGTTTTAAGCATGAGGCGTATGACATGGTTCAAGCAAATGTAGCAATTGTAGATCAGGCAAGAAACGGAACTGGTTGTGCCATAGTCCATTCTGATGATGCTATTGGAATTCAGCATCTCAATGTTGAGGCGTCAAAAGCCTTATCTGCAGGAATCAAAGCTGGTTATAAAATATCAAAAGCTAGAGCAATGAAATGGATAACCAGCAATCCGGCTAAAGCAGCTGGAATATATGATCAAACTGGTTCATTAAAAGTTGGCAAAAATGCTGATCTAGTTGTGTGGTCTAAAAATCCATTCAGTATTTATGCTCTAGCAGAAAAAGTATATATCGATGGAGCTTTAGCTTTTGACAAAGCAAGTGGCCTTGAACCAAATAGTGATTTTGATGTTGGTATTATCAATCCATCAAATAAGAGGATAGAGGAATGATCAAACATAAAATTTTACTAGTCTCATTGCTTATATTTTTTAATTCAAATCCTTTAGAAGCTGAAAGTATTGTTATTAAAAACGCGACTATTTTTGATGGAATTGTGGATAGTTCATTTAATGGACATATCCTCATTAAAGATGGATACATAAAAAAAATCTCAAAGTCATCTATGATTCAAGGTGATAAAGTTATTGATGTAAAGGGACAGATAGTAACTCCTGGATTAATTGCCCCTGATACCGAAATTGGTATAGTTGAGATAGGCGCTTTGAGTGTTACAAGAGACGATGAATCAAATATATATGATATTGGATTTAGTATTCATAGCGCTTTTAACCCTAACTCAACTTTAATTCCATGGAATAGATCAAATGGAATAACATCAGCAATTACTCTTCCAAGAAATACTTCAAGTCCAATAGGTGGATTAGGCTCTTTCTTTGTTTTAGATAGTAAAAAATATATTACAAGTAATGCTGATATGGTTCTCGTTGGAAGACTTGGAGCCAGTGGCTCATCATCCAGAGCCGAAACACTCTCATTAATGGATGATATTTTATCTTTTGGCTCGTCTTTAAACAAAAAAGATATTGCATCGGATTTTACTATTGATGAAATTATCGAAAGTTCATCTATTGCTACATACTTGAATCTAAAAACAAGAGATGTAAAAGCTTTGTTTAAGCTTTTTAATAAAAATCTCCCATTAATAATTAAATCTCATAGAGCATCAGACATTCTTAATTTGATTAATTTGAAAAAGAAATATAATTTAAATTTAATAATAATGGGCGCTCAAGAAGCATCATTGGTAATAGATGAGATTGCTCAAAATGATATTCCTTTAATAATTAACCCTATCAATAATATTCCTAACTCTTTTGATGAGCTGGCATCAAATATAAATCTGGCACAAAGACTAGAGATAGCAGGAATCACAATGATGTTCAATGCTTCAAGAGATCATAATTATCATCTAATCAGACAAGGGGCAGGTATAGCAGTGGCAAACGGTCTTTCTTATGGCTCTGCAATAAAAGCACTAACAAGCAATGTAGCCAGTGTGTTTAATATTGAAAAAAGAGGCTCAATAAAGGTTGGTAATTATGCGGATATTATTATTTGGGAGAACGACCCACTAGAACCATCTAGTATGCCTGAAAGGGTATTCATAAATGGTATAGAAACCGATTTAACTACAAGATCAACAAGACTTAGAGACAGATACATTAAGAATCTCGATAAACCAAACACCTATAGAAATTAGAAAAGTGGTGCCGGCACCAAGAGTCGAACTCGGGACCTACTGATTACAAATCAGTTGCTCTACCAACTGAGCTATACCGGCGCGAAAAGAATTTTACATTAATTAAATCATCCTTGGAACACCTTCAAGAATATATATAAAATTTTATGATCTCGAAAAGTTTCTTGTGATTCTTTTTATATATCTATAGCGCAGCCTGTTCCCCCAATGCCGCAATAACCATTAGGATTTTTGGCCAAGTATTGCTGATGATATTCTTCAGCAAGATAATAAGTAGGTGCTAAAATAATCTCAGTCGTTATATTGTTAAAATCTTGAGCTAGTAGAATGTCCTGATATTTATTTTTTGTGTCTTCACAAATTTTTAGGTCTTTTTCAGATGAGCAATATATTGCTGATCTATATTGAGTGCCTTTATCATTACCTTGACGCATTCCTTGAGTTGGGTCATGACATTCCCAAAACACTTTTAATAAATCATATATTGATATTTGTTCAGGATCATAAATAACTTTTACAACTTCTGCATGGTTTGTATTCTCATAACAGACTTGTTCATATGTTGGATTTTTATTATCGCCGCCAGCATAACCAACTGAAGTCAACCATACACCATCTAATTGCCAAAACTTTTTCTCTACACCCCAAAAACACCCAGCTCCAAATGTAATTTCTTTGTACTCTTCAGGAACTAATGAATTAAGAGCAATTCCACTTAAATAGTGATTCATAATTTTAATAAATACCCTCTATTGATATTTCTCCATGTTCATAATTAATAATTTTATTGTTAGCTAATTTAAGTTGCAGGCTGCCATCAGCGCTAATGCCATTAAAAAGACCTGTTTCAATAATTTTTTCGTTATGCTTTATTTTAATATTTGAATTCATATGAACACATAATTCATGCCATCTTTCTTGCCAAGAATCCATTCCATGTTCGCAAAATTGCATATAGTTTCTTAAAATATCATTTATTAGCTCATTTCGCATTGAGCTAATTTTATAGGATGATAAGTCTCCCCACCATTTCTCTTTATTGGGATGATTAAGATTAATACCTATACCAACAATATTGTTAATTTTAGCTCCCATAACCTCTTTTTCAATCAAAATACCTCCAATTTTCTTATTCGCAATAATAATGTCATTGGGCCATTTAAGACCTACGTCTTTAGTTTTAATCATTGAATTAATAACATTTGCACATATAAGACCAACAATTAAACTGAGAGGCGCTACATTAATAGATTCTTTAGAATATATAGACATATAGATATTGCCAGAACTTGGACTAGACCATGCTTTGCCTAATCTGCCTTTTCCCATGGTTTGATGTTCTGAAATGATTAAATGAAAATCTTTTTTAAGTTCAATTCTTTTGCATTCTTCATTGGTTGAGTCAATGGTATTAAAAATATCTAAAGTAACATCATCGTTAGGAAGATTTTTCAGTATTTTTTGTTTATTTAATGTATTCAATTTAAAAAACTTGTTGACTTAAATGCATTCTAGAACAAAAATAGCTAGCTTGATATGGAGAGGTGGGTGAGTGGTTAATACCAGCAGACTGTAAATCTGCCGCTTCGGCTACGTAGGTTCGAATCCTACCCTCTCCACCATGTCTATTTAGCACACAAAATCACTTATTAAATAATCTAATATTTATATTGAAAAAAGGTTGAGTTTATAACTTTTTAGAGGGATAATACGCCANNAGGTCACCGGTTCAAGTCCGGTTATGAGCTCCATTTTAATAAAAATAATTATTTCAGAGAGGCATAAAAAGATGGCAAGAGAAAAATTTGAAAGAACGCTTCCCCACGTTAACGTAGGGACAGTTGGTCACGTTGACCATGGTAAAACAACGCTTACAGCTGCACTTACTAAAGTTGCTGCTGAAGTATTTGGCGGTGACGCTGTTGACTTTGCAAATATTGATAATGCTCCAGAAGAAAGAGAAAGAGGAATAACAATTGCTACTTCTCACGTTGAGTATGTTTCAACTGCAAGACACTATGCTCACGTAGATTGTCCAGGTCACGCAGACTATGTAAAAAATATGATTACAGGTGCTGCTCAAATGGATGGAGCAATTCTAGTTGTTAGCGCTGCTGATGGTCCAATGCCTCAAACAAGAGAACATATCTTATTAGCAAGACAAGTTGGCGTTCCATATATAGTTGTATATATGAATAAAGCTGATCAAAATGATGACCCAGAAATGATTGAGCTTGTTGAGATGGAAATAAGAGAACTTTTAAACGAGTACGATTTTCCAGGTGATGACACTCCAATTATTGTTGGTAGTGCTCTTAAAGCTTTAGAAGGTGACACATCTGAAATAGGTGTTCCCTCAGTTCAAAAACTTATCGAAACTTTAGATACATACGTACCAGAGCCTGAAAGACCAGTAGATGGAGCATTCCTAATGCCTATTGAAGATGTTTTCACCATTTCTGGAAGAGGTACTGTTGTGACAGGAAGAATCGAAACAGGGATTGTTAATACTGGTGATCCATTAGAAATTGTTGGTATCAAAGACACATCTACAACTACATGTACTGGAGTTGAGATGTTCAGAAAATCTTTAGATGAAGGAAGAGCAGGAGAAAACTGCGGTGTCTTACTAAGAGGTGTTGAGAGAGAGGCTGTTGAAAGAGGCCAAGTTTTAGCTAAGCCTGGTTCTATATCTCCTCATACTAAATTCGAAGCTGAGATTTATGTTCTTAGCAAAGATGAGGGTGGAAGACATACACCATTCATGAATAACTACAGACCTCAGTTCTATTTTAGAACTACTGACGTAACAGGCGCATGTGAACTCCCAAGTGGAGTCGAAATGGTTATGCCTGGTGATAACATCAAGATGAACATTGAGCTTATCGCTCCAATTGCAATGGACGAAGGTCTTAAATTTGCTATTAGAGAAGGTGGAAGAACAGTTGGTGCTGGCGTAGTATCAAAAATTATTGAGTAATTATTGACTTTTTAGCCGAGGCCTTTGTGTCTCGGCTTATTTGTCTCTGAGGAATATAAAATTAGTTTTAGGCCAGTAGCTCAATTGGTAGAGTACCGGTCTCCAAAACCGGGGGTTGTGGGTTCGAGACCCTCCTGGCCTGCCAAGTTTAACTTGCTGCCAAAATAGGAAATATATGGCTAAAGAATCAGCTTCGAAAATGTTAGATAATATTAAGTGGTTTGCAGCGATAGCAGTCTTTACTGCGGCTGTTGTTGGCAATAGCTACTTTATTGAAATCGCTTTTCTCTACAGGGTACTTGGAGTTGTATTTCTTTTCATTATAGGCCTTGGCATCTTAGCGGTTACAAACTTTGGTTCTAATGCTATTAAGCTAATGAAAGAATCACGAACAGAAATTAGAAGGGTGGTTTGGCCGACTCGAATAGAAACAACTCAGACATTTTTAGTAGTATTTGGATCAATAATTGTCTTGTGTTTGTTCTTTTGGGCATTAGAGTCTCTATTAACATTTTTAACAAAATTGGTATTAGGTTAACAATATGGATTGGTATGTAATACAAGCTTACTCAGGCTATGAACAAAAGGTAAAGATTGCTCTTGAAGAAAAAATAGAGCTGAATAATTTATCAGAAAAATTTGGAGAAATACTTATTCCTACTGAGCAAATAGTTGAGCTTAAAGGTGGATCAAAGAAAACAACCGAAAGAAAGTTTTTCCCAGGGTATATTTTAATTCAAATGCTTCTTGAAGATGATTCATGGCAATTAGTTCAATCAACTGCAAGAGTATCAGGTTTTGTTGGAGGAACTAAAGACAGGCCACTTCCTATATCAGAAGACGATGTTAATAACATAATAAATAGAATCGAAGTAGGTGAGGATGCTCCTGCACCAAAAACTATATATGAACCTGGTGAAGTTGTAAGAGTTTGCGATGGCCCATTCAATGATTTTAATGGGGTTGTTGAAAATGTTGATTACGAAAGAAATATGGTAAAAGTTTCAGTTCAAATTTTAGGGAGAGCAACTCCGGTTGATCTTGAGTTTATGCAAATAGAGAAAACATAATGGCAAAAAAAGTAGCAAACATACTTAAATTACAAATTCCTGCTGGTGGAGCTAATCCAAGTCCGCCTGTCGGTCCTGCGCTTGGTCAAGTAGGCGTTAATATTATGGATTTTTGTAATGCGTTTAATGCAGAAACACAGAATGCAGAGAAGGGGCTACCATTACCAGTTGTTATTACAGTCTATGAAGATAAATCGTTTACATTCATAGTAAAGACGCCACCCGCTGCTGTCCTAATTAAAAAAGCATTAGGAATACCAAAAGGAAGCGGTGAACCAAACAGGGAAAAAGTTGGGAAACTAACAAAAGCTCAATTAGTAGATATAGCTAAACAAAAGGAGCCAGATCTAAATTCAAATGATATAGATGCTGCAATATTAATTATTGCTGGCACAGCAAGAAGTATGGGAGTTGAGGTAGATTTATGAGTAAGATAACTAAGAAGCAAAAAATTATTTTAGAAAAAGTAGATCCAGAGAAATCTTATACATTATCCGATGCATTAGAGATAATGCAGTCAGTAAAATCTGAAAAATTTGAAGAATCAGTAGATATAGCTATTAGATTAGGAGTTGATCCTAATAAATCAGATCAGAATGTTAGAGGCGCTGTCACACTTCCAAATAGTTTAGGAAAAGCTGTAAGTGTTGCTGTTTTTGCCGATGGTGATCAAGCAGATGCTGCAAAAGCGGCTGGAGCAGAGCACATAGGCATGGATGATTTAGCTGAAAAATTTTCTAAAGAGGAAATCAGCGTGGATGTTGTCATATCGACCAATGGTGCAATGAAGGTTGTAGGGAAACTTGGACAAATTCTAGGTCCAAAGGGGCTAATGCCAAATCCTAAAACAGGAACGGTTACAGATGATGTAGCTACTGCTGTAAACAATGCAAAGGCAGGACAAGTTAGATTTAGAACAGATAAGAATGGAATTATTCATGGAAGTATTGGCAAAGTATCATTTGATGTAGATAAGATTAAAGCCAATGCAACTGCATTATTGGAAGAATTAAAAAAATTAAAGCCAGCATCTGCAAAAGGAGTTTTCATAGGCAATATTGCGCTTAGCAGCACAATGGGTCCTGGTATAAAAATAAATTCCTCAGAGCTGGTATAAGTTTTAGCCTTGTAAGAATTTGCAAGGTTAGATAGTTGCGTTTACGCAGCCGTCAAAGACCGTAGGTGTCGAAAGACTTAATTTCCTACGTAGGTGGTGTTCAAATTGTAATTTTGCAATTTGTCGCCGAATGGCCCTAGGGCTTAAACAGGAGAATTGCTGTGGCGTTATCGAAAAGTGAAAAAGAGAAAATTGTTGGAGAAGTTAAAGAGGTTGCATCTAATGCATCATCTTTGGTTATTTCAGATGCTAGAGGCCTTAAGGTTAGTGAGTTATCTGAAGTAAGACAAAAGGCTACTCAGTCAGGCATCCATATTCAGATAATAAAGAATTCACTTGCTAAATTAGCATTTGAAGGAACTGATTTTGGTTGCTCTGATGAAGTCCTTGTAGGACCTTCATTATTTGCTTTTTCATTTGAAGAGCCAGGTGCAGCCGCAAAATTGCTCAAAACATATGCTAAAAACTTTGATAATTTAGAGATTAAGGCTTTGGTTGTTGAGGGTCAATTGCTTGATGGAGGTCAGATAGATATTCTAGCCAGCCTTCCATCTAAGGATGAGGCTTATGGCCTCATTGCAAATGTGTTGCAAGCTCCAGTAGGTAAATTTGCTACTTTATTGAATGAAGTACCAAGTCAGCTTGCTAGAGTTTTATTAGCAGTTCAAGACAAAAAAAAGGCTTCAGCCTAAATTATAAGGAGAATTAGAATGGCGACTAGTAAAGAGGATATTTTAAAAACTATTGAAGAGATGTCAGTTATGGATCTTGTAGATCTTATATCAGATATCGAAGAGAAGTTTGGTGTAACAGCAGCAGCGGCAGTTGCAGCAGCACCAGCAGCAGCAAGTGGTGACGCTCCTGCAGCTGAGGAAAAAGATGCATTTGATGTTGTTTTAAATGCAGCAGGCGATCAGAAAGTTCAAGTTATTAAAGCTGTTAGAGCTATAACAGGTCTTGGATTGAAAGAAGCTAAAGATATGGTTGATGGTGCACCTAGTACTGTAAAAGAAGGTGCAAGTAAAGATGATGCGGAAGCTATGGTTGCACAGTTAACTGAAGCAGGCGCAACGGCTGAACTTAAGTAAAACTATTAAACATATAAATATTAATTAAAAGGGCGCATTTATGTCATACAGCTATACAGAAAAGAAAAGAATAAGAAAAAACTTTGGTACCTTTGCTAAGGTAATGGATCTTCCAAACTTAATAGAGACCCAAACGAAATCCTATTCTGAATTTTTACAGGCTGATGTGGCACCTGATGCAAGAAAGAAACAGGGACTCGAAGACGTATTTCAGTCATTATTTCCAATTAAAAGTGTTTCAGGCAATGCTGCTCTTGAATATGTTTCATATGAACTTGGTAAGAACACCTATGATGTTCAAGAGTGTCTTATTCAAGGCCTTTCTTACTCTGCACCTCTTAGAATTAAAGTAAAACTAGTTCTTTATGATAGAGAGTCTAATTTTAAAGAGGTTAAGGATATCAAAGAAGGCGAAGTCTTTATGGGTGAAGTACCATTAATGACTTCTGATGCATCATTCGTGGTTAATGGCACAGAAAGAGTTGTTGTATCTCAACTTCATAGATCACCTGGTGTTTTCTATGATCACGATAAAGGAAAAACTCATTCTTCTGGAAAAGTTTTATACTCTGCAAGAATTATTCCGTACAGAGGCTCATGGTTAGATTTTGAGTTTGACCCAAAGGATATTTTATTCAGTAGGATTGATAGAAGAAGAAAGATACCAGCAACAATAATGCTTAGAGCTCTTGATATGGGCACTGAAGAAATTCTATCTGAGTTTTATGAAGAAGATCTTTTTACAATAGATAAAGATACTGTAAAACTTGCCTTAATTCCTGAAAGACTCAGAGGTGAAACACTTCCAGTTGATTTAAAAGTGAAAAGTAAGGTTTATGTTGAGGCCGGTAAAAGGATAACAGCCAGACATATCAAAGAACTATCAAATGCAAAAGTTAATGAAATTACTTTGGCTGAAGAATTTCTCATTGGAAAAGTTCTATCTAAAGACATTTTTAACAAAGAGACTGGCGAAGTACTTTTTGTGGCAAACACCGAAATAGATGAAGCTGTCCTCGAATCACTTAAAGAAAATAATATAAATGAAGTTTCTTGTTTATTTATTAACGAATTAGATAAAGGCCCATATATTTCAAATACACTTAGAGCAGACCCAACTTCAAATCGACTAGAAGCATTAGTTGAAATATACAGAATGATGAGACCTGGAGAGCCACCTACCAAAGATTCAGCAGAAACATTATTTACCAACCTCTTTTTTAATGGAGAAAGATATGATCTTTCTGAAGTTGGAAGGATGAAATTTAATAGAAGGCTGAAATTAGATTCTGAAAAAGAAAACCCACATATTTTAGATAAAGAAGACATTATTGAAGTTATGAAGGGGATAGTTAATATCAGAGATGGTCATGATATTGTTGATGATATAGATCATCTCGGTAATAGAAGAGTAAGGTCCGTAGGTGAGATGACTGCAAACCAATTTAGAGTTGGTTTAATAAGAGTAGAAAGAGCTGTAAGGGAGAGACTGAGCATGGCTGAAGCAGACGAGCTTGGCCCACAGGATCTTATTAATGCTAAACCAGTAACAGCTGCAATTAAAGAATTTTTTGGATCCAGTCAATTGTCGCAATTTATGGATCAAAATAATCCTCTTTCAGAAATCACACATAAAAGAAGAGTTTCTGCACTAGGGCCTGGCGGCCTCACAAGAGAAAGAGCTGGATTTGAAGTAAGAGATGTTCATCCAACTCATTATGGAAGAGTTTGCCCAATTGAAACTCCTGAGGGACCAAATATTGGTTTAATAAATTCCTTTGCTTCATACTCAAGAACAAATCAATATGGATTCATAGAGACCCCATATAGAAAAGTTGTTAATGGCAAAGTTACTGATGAAATAATGTATTTATCTGCTATTGATGAAGCTGA
>ENA-UZWV01001598-UZWV01001598.1-metagenome-genome-assembly--contig:-Day-3-1m-contig-1598_pt3 | contig 23858 bp, 32 predicted proteins | sample MGYA00260342_ERZ794902 | MGnify/ENA metagenome assembly ERZ794902
GGTGGATTTAGTGGAAGTGTAATAGATAACATTACTGATGTATATCAAGATGTTGCAGATATATCACACGTTGTATCTTTAACATCAGCATCTTACGAGGCATTGGCAACTAAAGACCCTAATACATTATATGTTGTAAGTGGTTCTACATCTGCAGCAACTCTATCACCATATACAGGTTCGATTAGAGGTAACGTAGAAAATGTAGTAGAATCAGGTGGAGATGTTGCATTGGATTTCTCAACTTCAAACTTCTTTAGTTCTTCTATTGATGATGACACTAACTTTGTGATAAGTAACATAGAACCAGGTCAAACTGTATTACTAAGAGTTGACATTACAAATGCTACACCATCTGCATCATTCTCAACGAATGTATTACAACCTGAAGGAAGTGAATACACACCTTCTGCTAATGGTTCTATTGATGTGTTAACGTTTACATCATTTGACTCAACAAATGCTCTATTAGTAGCAGTAAATAAATTTATATAAACTATGCCAATATTTGCACCATTTGGATTTTTAAAACAAAAAGTTGAACCAATATCAGGTTTTATTTTTGATACTGTACCAGGATTTTTAGGGTATTCGGTTAGGAAATTAAAATCGGATGCTACTTCTGCAATGAGAGTTGAAAGAAGTTCTGATAGTAGTCAGCAAGATATAGGATTTGATTCTAATGGAGATTTAGATACATCAGCATTGACTAGTTTTGTTGGTAGTGGAGATGGTAAGATAGTAACGTGGTATGACCAAAGTGGTAACTCAAAAGATATTACCTTAAATAGTGGAGCTCCTAGAATTGTAATTGGAGGTACTGTACAAAATTCTAATGGAATTTCAGGTATTAACTTTGATGGTAATGATTATTTACAAAGAAGTGCTATTGGTCTTAACAATGCTGTAGCTAAGACAGTATATATAACATATACACCAATCCAAACAACTGCTAACCAAGCTGGTGTTATAGTAGGTGACTTAGTAGAAAACAATACAGGTACAGGTACTGCATGGACAATAACCGCAGAACCTGCTCTTAGATGTAGAAGTTACGTATATGTTACTACTCAAGGTACTAACAACACACAATCATTATTAAACATTGTTCAAGCTGGTTCTTCAATGTCTGCAGATTTTGATATGTACTTAAATGGTACATCAATTGCAAAAGAAAGTGGTGGAACAGGTACATTACCAGGAACTACGGGTAATATGATAATTGGATATTCTCCTAATGGTAATAAATATTTCAATGGTAATATACAAGAATGGATTATATTTGATTCAGCACTTACTACTGATAGAACAACTGTTGAGGATGATATTAACAACTACTATTCAATATATGCAGATATAGATCCCGATGCACAAGCATTCTTAACTGCAACAGGTATTGCTGATGCAACTATTGTATCTGCTATTAATCAATTAGTATTAGATGCAAAATCTATTGGTGTTTGGACTAAGTTAATTGCGTGTTATCCATTTGTAGGTGGAACTGCAACTACACACAAATACAATTTGGTAGACCCACAAGATACGAACGGTGCACATAGATTAACTTTTGTAAATGGAGCAACACATAGTTCTGATGGTATTGTATTCAATGGTAGTAATCAATATGGTAATATGAATTTTATACCTTCTACTGCATATTCAGTTGGAGGTATTAATGATAATCATATTTTTCAATCAATATATTTAAATCCTGGCGATAATGGTGCTAACTTTGGTACACAAACTAGTGGCAATAATGAATACTTTACTGGTAACTCAAGAAATGCTAGTAATCAACTGAATGGTAGAAACTACGGAAGTACAATCAGTTCTATTGCAAACACAGATACAAGATTGGTATATGGACAAAATAGAAACTCATCTACTTCTTTTGATTTAATTAAGAACAAAGCAAAAACATCGGTTAGTTCTACAACATTAGTACTTCCAAATGATAACTTATACTTATCAGCATTTAATACAGGTACAGGTGTAAGTGGTCATGTTAATAGAGGATTTAACTTACTATCTATCGGTGCTGGTTTAACTGATACTGAATGGGATGCATGGGTTGATGCTAATGATGATTTCCAAACAGCACTAAGTAGAAACTAACAATATAATAAATTAAGATATGGCCGAAGTAGGTACAGGATTATTTTTAGGAGACAATAAGATACAACTAATACAAAACAATAACTTTGTATTTGCTAATCCATTTTATGCTGAAGACCCATCTCCATTACCAGCAATTGATGAGACTAATATTCTTAGATGGTATGATGCAGAATATAATGCAAATGGTACTACTTGGACTGATAACACAGGAACACAAGATGCAACAGTACAAGGTAATGTAACTTACGATAATACTGCATCTCCATTCTATTATGACTTTATAGGTGGAAGTGGTACAAATGGTATTGGTCATAGTGCAACTTCTGATATGTCAGTAAGTGGTATGACTATTCAAATGTGGGTTAAACATTCTACTAGTAGTAATGTACAATATTGTGTTGCTTCACAAAGAAGTGGTACAGGTACTTCTAACGTTAGATATTCTTTACACTTAAATCCTCAGAATAATACAGTAGGTATTTACAATGGTCAAAATTTCTCAACAGTTAGTGGTGCAACACAAAATAGTGGAACTTGGTATTTCTTTGAAATGTTAATGACTACATCACAAACAACTGTTTATCAAAATGGTTCATTAGTAGGAACTATTAGTAGAGGACTTACTACGGGTGCAGGTAATCAACCATTTGGTATAGGTACACCTAACTATAACTTATCAACATTTAGTGGTGAATTCTTTAAAGGTGATATTGCTATGTGTTTAGTATATGACTCATCTTCAAGACCAACAGGTAATTGGGATGCAACTAAAGCAAGATTTGGATATTAAGAAATAAGATATGGCTATAATTAAATTAGGAAATAAAACATTAGGAAAGATTGCAGTAGGTAGTTCTACTATTGGTGATAGTAGAAAGTTGGATAAACAACAAATACTAAAATCAGTATCGTTAGATAATCATCCTGATGATAAAGAAGTTGTAAATCTAATTAGAGCATACGAATTAGTTAGAGATAGTATACCTGGTGCTGGTACTGGTGTTAGTGGTACTTGGTTACTAAGTAATGATACTTGGAACGATAACGGAGTATGGGATGATTCCCAAACTTGGAGTGAATAAAAAATAAAAAAAAATGAGCATAAATAATATTGAAAACGGAGATTCTGCAAGTGGAATCAGAGAAAAACTAAATGAATTAATTTCTATTGTAAATCATTACTCATCATCTGCCTTTATGGGTGGTGGAGATAGTGGTGGAGCTGGAACTGATGGTGGTGCAGGAACTGACGGCGGTGCCGGAGGTGGTGGTGCTACATATGATTCTATTTCTTTATATAGTAGTGGAGTTGCAACTTTAAATGCTGAATCAACATCTGTTGATGCATGTGGTACTATTGCTACTGGTTATCCAAACAATGCATATATTTCAAAAGACCCTACTAATATGGGAGGTTCTACGGTAGCAGAAGTAAATGATACTTTATATGTAGATGATGCAGGAACTACTCAATTAAGTGATGGTCATTATGGTTACTATGATATGATGGCAATGACTAACAAATCAATACAAGTATATTTAGGACAAATTAGTTCAATAGATACTTGTGCATAAAAAATAAATTATGGCTGAAACACAAAAGTTATACTTAGGAGATGATGAAATCGGAATCACTAGATTTGGTGAGGATGGTAACCTTATTAGAGGTGCATTTCCATTTTCTTTAGGTATCGATTACTTAGTAGTTGGTGCCGGAGGTGGTGGTGGTACTCGTGATGGAGTAGAAGGTGGCGGTGGTGGAGCCGGTAGATTTCTTTCTCAAACTGCTAACTTAGCAACTGCAAATACATTATCTATTGTTATTGGTAGTGGTGGTTCTCCTAATAATAATGGAGGAGTAACTACATTAATAGGTTCAGGTATTACTCAAAGAATGCCAGGTGGTGGTGCTGGTGGTTCTGGTCTAAATGATGACGGTAACAGTGGAGGTTCTGGTGGTGGAGGTGCTAAAGGAATAGATGCTGACGGTGGTACTGCTGCAGGAGCAGGTATAGGTTTATCAGATGACCAAGGTACTGGTGTAAATGGTAGTGATGGAGATGCAAATAACGCTGCTAATGGAGGTGGTTCAGCTACTCAATGGTTAGATGGTATTACATATGCAATAGGTGGTGCTAGAGGAGATAATGGTGGAACACCAGAAACAACAAAAGGTAGTGGTGGAGATGGTGAAAATGACTCTGCATCTGTACCTGCAACTTCAGGACAAAGTGGTATCGTTAAAATCAGATATGCTGGAAATCAAAAGGCAACGGGTGGTACTATTACACAAGATGGAGGATACACCTATCATACATTCACAGGTAATGGAACATTTACAGTAACAGGATAAATTAATTATTATGAGAAAATTATATCACAATGGATTTGACGTATCTGCCGCTTTACAACAAAGTGGAAGTTTTGTTTATGTTCCATTTCCACAATCAATTGATGTAGATTACTTAATCGTTGCCGGAGGCGGTGGCGGTGGAGGTAATGATGCCGGTGGTGGAGGCGGGGGTGGATTCATTAGTGGGTCTACTACCTTAACTAATACTGGATACGCTATAACCGTAGGTAATGGTGGTAATGGTGGAACTACTTCTACTGGAGGCAATGGAGGAAACTCTACTTTTAATGGTTTAACATCCATTGGAGGAGGTGGAGGTGCAACTCGTGGTAACAACGGCCGTGATGGTGGTTCTGGTGGAGGTGCAGGAGGTCATGATAATTCAGGTGGTTCGGCTACTGCTAGTCAAGGTAATAATGGTGGTGATACTAATTACTCAGCAGAAACCGTAGAAAGTGGTGCCGGAGGTGGTGGTGCTGGTACTGCCGGTCAACCTGCAGGTAGCAATTTGCTTGGTGGTAATGGTGGTAATGGATTACAATGGTTAGATAATGCAACTTACTCCGGAGGTGGAGGTGGCGGAGGTAGAACCTCAGCTGGTTCTGGTGGCTCTGGTGGTGGTGGTAGAGGTGGTATAGATACTGGTGGATACCTTGCAGTTGATGGAACTGACGGACTTGGTGGAGGTGGTGGAGGAACAACTGCTGCACTTGGAGAAGGTGGTTCTGGTGGTTCTGGTGTAGTTAAAATCAGATATAGAACTGATGACTATATCTTAACTAGAATTACAGGTGGTACAATTACTACTGCTGGTGATTACACATATCATACATTTACTACTGATGGTGTTTTTTCAATACTAGGATAAAAAATCAAACACATTTGGAAGTAATCCAAAACAATTGTTATATTATTAACATTTAAATACATATATATTATGAATTCAAACACTGTCTTAAAGAAAATCCTTACTCTTTTGTCATCTGACTCTAAAGAAGAAGTATCTTTCGTGACTGCCGACTTGGTAGATGGGACTAAAGTTGAATCAGCTACATTTGATGTAGGAGAAACTGTCGAGGTAATTGCCGAAGATGGTTCTAAGTCTCCTGCACCTGATGGTGAACATGAATTATTCTTAAAGGATGAAGAAGGAAACGAAGTACGTATCCGTGTCATTACTGAGAATGGAATCATCACCGAAAGAATGAATGTAGAAGAAGCAACTGAAGAACCTAAAGCCGAAGAGGAAATGGCCACTGAAGAAATTTCTGACGAAGCATCAGAAGAACTAGAAGAAGAAGGTGATTCGGAAGAATCTAAAGAGGTATCAATGGAAGACGTTGTAAAAAGCGTTGAAGAGATGTCTTATAGAATCGAAGAATTAGAATCTAAAATTGCTGAAATGCAAGTGGAAGATAAAGTAGAGGAAGAAGTTGAAGCTGAGGAAGAAGATGTTCCTAAGTTAGATGGAGCTCCTATACAAGCATCTAAAGTAAATGTTTCATCAAGAAAAAAAGCCACTAGAAAAAACAGTCAAGCGGCTTTCCTATCAAAACTGTATAATTAAAATTAAAAACTGATTAAAAATGAGAAAAAATCAAAACTTTTCACTTCCTTCAGTAACATCGACTTATGCCGGGGAATTCGCTGGTAAGTATATCGCTGCTGCTTTATTGAGTGCAAAAACACTAGAGAACGATTTGATACAAGTAGTACCAAACGTTAAGTACAAAGAAGTAATCCAAAAATTGGATGTTTCTGGTATTGTACAAGATGCAAGTTGTGATTTCACAACTTCAGGTTCAGTTTCTCTTTCTGAGAGAATCTTAGAGCCTAAAGAACTTCAAGTTAACCTTGAACTATGTAAGCAAAACTTCGTAGATTCTTGGGAAGCTTTACAATTAGGTTTCTCTGCACACGATGAGATTCCTGCTAACTTTAACGATTACCTAGTATCTTACGTAGGTGGTAAAATCGCTGAGAAAACTGAACAAGACATTTGGGGTGGTGCTGCTGCTTCTAATGGACAATTCAAAGGTTTCTTACCTGCAATGTCTGCTTCTGCAGCAGTAGGTGGAGCAACTGATGTAATTCAAGGTACTGACTCAACTGGTTCAATCGATTCAAGTAATGTAATTGCTGCATTGACTAACCTTTATGATTCAATTCCTGATGCTGTATTTGGTAAAGAAGATTTACTTATCTACGTTCCAACAAACGTTGCTAAGGCTTACCAAAAAGTATTAGGTTCTGACTTTGCAAATGGATACAACAATCAAGTTACTGTTGGTGAAAAACCAATGAACTTTAATGGTATTGATTTAGCACATTGTCCTGGTATGACTAGTTCTTACTTGGTTGCTGCTGAGAAATCTAACTTATTCTTCGGAACAGGTTTGATGTCAGACTACAACGAAGTTAAGTTGCTAGACATGGCTGATTTAGATGGTTCGCAAAACTATCGTGTAATCTTCAGATATACTGCAGATACACAATTCGGTATTGGACAAGATATCGCTATTCACATTCCTGCATAAGGAAGGATGAGTTTAATAGATTGAGAGGGGAGTGAGAATCTCCCCTTAATATCTAAATTTGTTTCAAACTAATATTAACAATTAAAATTATAAGATTATGTCATGTGATTTAACAGCTGGAAGGCAAGTAGTCTGTAAAGATTCAGTAGGTGGTTTACAAGCCGTTTACTTCATCAACTATGTGAGTGGTTCAACATTCACTAGACCAAGCGATGGAGAGATAACTGATGGATTTTCAGGTCTAACTGCTTACAAGTATGAATTAAAAGGAACATCTGCTTATACTGAAACAGTTAATAGTAGTAGAGAAAACGGAACAACATTCTTTTCGCAAGAGTTAACTTTGAATTTGAAGAAACTAACTAATGAGATGACTACTGAATTAAAAGTACTCGCTTATGGTAGACCTCAAATCGTAGTTCACACGAATGCTGGAGATGCCCTTTTAGTGGGTCAAGATAGAGGAGCTGATTTAACGGCTGGTACTATTCAAACTGGTGGTGGTTTAGGAGACCTTTACGGATACTCCATAACTATGTCTGGTGAAGAAGAACTACCTGCAGGTTTTATCTCAGGTTCAACTGTTGATAACCCATTTGCAGAAGTAACTGCACCTACTATTGTAACTTCGTAAGTATAACGATAATATGGACTTTTAAAGGGGGTGAGAAATCACCCCCTTTTTTTATGCCCTATCACTACATTTTATCTATTGATTGTTAAAGTATAGATAATGAGTAGATAAAACAATATGCAATCATACTATTTAAGCGGAAGTAATCAAAATGTGTATAGAATAGAACAAACTAGTTCTCCTACATTCACAATGTATTACGAAAACATGCAAACTTTAACGGAAGTTTCACAATCATTAACAGCCGAATACACTTCGTCAGAATCTATTATTAAATTTGATGCAAGTATTAGTGGTGCAATCGATGGTGGAGAATATAGAGCGTACTTAGAGGATGGTTCTTCTAACAAGGTATGGTTTGGTACATATAAAGTATTTGCGTCATCGTCAGTTAACACAACAGAGTATAACTCGCACTTGGATGATGATTATAAATCCAACGTAACTACAAACGAATATATATTATATTAAATATGAAGAATAAAACAGAATTTTCAGTACTAAACTTATCTTCACAAGATATTCCTATCATTACTGAGGATACAAAAACAAGATACTCTTGGGTGCCTTTAGGAATAATGGACCAAGATGATTTCTTTCCTATTATAACAGATGCATTTAATACATCAACAACTCAGGCAGCGTGTATTGATGCAATTGCAGATTTAATCTTTGGTAAAGGTCTTTTTAGTAAGAATGAATTATTTGATGCTGCATTGGCTAGAATAATTTCACAAGAAGATGTAAAAAGAATTGCATTTGATTTAAAATTATATGGTAACTTTGCAACACAAATAGTTTGGAATGATGACCATACTAATGTCAAAAGAATCTATCACGTACCTGTACAACATATTAGAGCAGAGAAGTTGTATGACAAACCTAGAGTAGAGTCTTACTTCTATTGTACTGATTGGCAGGATGCAAGAGAACAAAGAAGAAAAAAGGTAATACCTGCATTTGGTACATCTGATGAGAAGATAGAAATATACTATGGCAAGAATTATTCGCCAGGTACATTCTATTATGGATTACCTGATTGGATTCCATCACTACAATTTTCATTTGTAGAGGCTGAATTATCTAATCTTCATATAAACAATATTGAAAATGGTTTCCTTCCTTTAGTAATGGTTAACCTAAACAATGGAGTGCCTGCACCTGAAGAAAGACAAGTCATAGAAACTCAGATTGAGAACAAATTTACAGGTACTAGAAATGCTGGTAGATTTATGTTATCATTTAATGATGATGCAGTAAATAAACCAACAGTAGATACAATTACTACTGAGAACTTACATGAGAAGTATCAGTATGTTGCAGACTACGCTCAAGACCGAATCTTAGTTGCAAATAGAGTAACTTCTCCATTACTATTTGGTATACGTACCGATAACAATGGTTTCTCCTCTCAGAGCGAGGAAATGAAGACTGCCTTTTCAATTATGCAGACCATGACTATACAACCATTCCAAAACACAATTATCACTTGTTTAGCGGAGGTATTTAGAATCGGAGGATATGGTAAAGATTTAGAGTTATACTTTGACCAATTAACTCCACTAGCAATCTTATCTACTACTGCTGAAGAAACTGATACAACAGTTGAGGAAGTAGAAGAAACTGTGAATGATTCAATGGAGGTTACTGAAGAACAAGAAAACGAATTAGAACTTAATACCGAAGAATAATTATGAGCGCATACGCATTATTTATAACAAGAAATGATATCATCAAACAAACTCCATTACAAGGAGCAATAGATGCTGATAAACTTCTACCCTTTATGAGAACGGCACAAGACAAGTACATGCTAAATCTTTTAGGTACTGTATTGTTTGATAAATTACAAGATGATATTACAAATGGTGATGCATTCACAGGTGTATATGAAACTCTAGTAGAAGATTACATTAAACCTACATTGATATGGTACGCTTGCGTTGAATACATTCCTTTTAGTGGTATATCTTTTAAAAGTGAGGGTTCATTCAAACATCAATCAGAAAGTTCAATATCACCAGGTAAAAACGAAATAGATTATTTACTAGCAAAGGCACTTAACAATGCTGATTATTATGCAACAAGATTACAAGATTATTTAATTGCATATTCCGTACAAATTCCTGAATTCTTAGAATCAGTAGGAAATGCAACTCAGGTATATCCTGACCAAACTAACCAATACTACGGCGGAATAGAACTTTAACCTATGGCAAACGGAACGAATTATACATTATACTACAATGTTCTAAATTATCTTAAAACGATAATGAAGAATCACCCATCGATTAATTTTGTATCGCAAGGTGATGCATTTTCTATTGATACAAAGGAGTTCCCTCAGTATCCATTAGGAAACGTAATCATTACAACTGCTACATTCGATGATAAATCAACTGACTATGGTGTACAAATTACAATAGCAGATAAGACTAAATTAAAGTCAAATGAATCATCAGGTTCTAATAACGAGCAAACAATAGAGTTTGAAGGTGTAGATGATACTGTTGATATTCATGCAAACACTTTATCAATTGTTAATGATATCCTTTCTTATACGGATAGAAAAGAGGAAGGGTTTGAAATACAAGGTACAACTTCTTGTACTGCTTTCAAAGAAAGATTTGATAATGGATTAGCAGGATGGTCTGCAGACTTTGTACTTAGAGTACACAACGATAGAAACATTTGTTTATTTGATTTAAATCCTAACGATAATATAGACGCGTATAAGGTAACGAATACACAATCATCAGATTCATTCTATGTTACCTTTAGAGAAACTATTAATAGTGGTACAGGTTCTTTCTATACATCTGAAATAGAAGGAGAACAAACACTTTACAATATATCAGGTTCAGAATCAATTGATGAGCAATATTTAGATTTTGAAAACATTGACCCAACTGAGTTTACATTATATGATGATACACAGCCAGGTAATAATGGAATATATAAATGGTTTGTAGATGAATCAGATGCTGATACTAATTACACATATGGATTCAGTTACATTACTCCAGAAACGATAAGTTATATTGATGAAAATGGTTTATTTACTTCTTCATCAGTAACCTCAACAACTAACTTATGTTCTAAGGGTATACTTTACCTAGGTGAAAATATTTCATTTGATGATGTAAGAACTAATGGCTGTGCATAATGAAAACATTACAAGATGTAGCTAAATCATTTAAGAAGGCAGCAGGTAAAGCCATTTATCCTGGTATGCCTTATAGTGGTTATAAGACAGGTTCATCTAAAGCATTCAAGACAGGTAACTTACTTTCTAAATTTGTAACATCTCCTCAGAATACACCACAAGCAATTGGTAAAAAAATTATCAATGGTTTTCAGTTAGTTCTTCAAGTAGGCCCTGCAGGAGCAGAATATGGTGCATACGTACATTATGGTACATCTAAAATGAAAAAGAGACCTTTTGCAGAAATAGGTGCTGAGGATGTAGAGTTTAATAAAGTTCTAGATGAATTTTTAGGAGAAGAAGTAGATGATGTAGTAATGGAAGAATTAGGAAGTATGGATGCACAATTTAGAAGTGCAGGATTCGAGGTATCATAGACTTCATTACAATTACCAACAAAATGGTTAAAATATAAAGAATTAAATAATGGCTTTAACAATAAACCAACAACCAGCATCGGCATCATTGGCACAATCACCAATGATTTATACTGTTGACGCTAATGATGTAAACGTAATCGCTTCATCATCAATGCAATATATATGTGAATTAAATTATTGGACAGGTAGTCTATTTGTATCGGCTTCTGCTCCATTTACAACATATACATTAGCTAAATACCCTAATCAATCTGATGTGGGTATCTTTGATGTTTCTAAAATTATTAATTCTACATTAAGTGATAAGTTAGAAAGTAATACATCCAATACGGTATGGTATAAAGGAGACTTTTATATTCAATATATACCTGAAGGAACAACTGCATTTGTAACAGGTTCACACGTTGAATCTGATACTAGAGTTGCAATAGATGGATATGGATTATTTCCTACTGCCATTGGTGCATCAATAAACGCTGGTTCTGACTTCTTTCCTATAATGACTGATGGGCCTGTAACACAATCTACATTTACTGCTGATTATGGTGAAATGGGAGTATGGGCATCATCTTCAATAGATGCTGGAAGATATGCAACTGAAATAGCATATACATCTTCAGTAGGTGAAAAAGAAACTTTTACTCTTAGTTCCTCACCTTCTTCAAGTGGACAGATTGACCAATTCCCTATTGGAGAACAACAACCAGGCTTTCCATTGGTTAATGAATGTGAATGGTTTAATGTACAAGCAAAGGATGATAATGGATATATTGGTGATTCTATTAGATTTGAATTCAAATGTGAGCAGAAATATCCTAACGTAAGAATCAAATGGAAGAATAGATACGGACAATGGGATTACTTTAACTTTGATATGGTTAGTAGAGAAGCATTCTCTGCTACTAAGAGAACATACCAACCACAAATAGGTAGTTGGGGTGGTTCTACATTATCTTACAATAACTATGATAGTTCTATTGAGAACTATATAGCTGATTCATCACAAACTCTAAAGGTTAATACTGATTGGGTATCGGAAGATTATAATGACATCTTCAAACAACTATTAGTATCTGATGAAATTTATATAGTACAAAACAATCCAGGCCAAGATGTTACGCCTATTACAATCAGTACATCAAATCTAGCATTTAAAACAGGTGTAGTAGATAAAGTAATTAAATACTCATTTGATTTCAAACTAGGACAAAATTATAAATTAATATTATAATATGGGAGTTGTATCAACACAAGGATTATCTTTTCAACTTGTAGCTAATGATGTAACATTAGATTTATTTAAAGATGAAGAGATTAAGGTATCCGACAATATAACAGGTTTATTCGATATAGGTGATTTACCATCTGACTTTACTAGAGAGATTACATTGCCAGGTACGAAGAAGAACAATAGATTCTTTGAGCACGTATATGACATATCGGTAGTAAATCCTTTTTTGTTTTCTACTAATAGAAAAGTTGATGCATATTTTGACTTTGGTGGTATCTATGTATCATCAGGTTATCTACAACTAAATAAGGTAAATGTAATTGCTAATAAATTTATTGATTCTTATGAGGTAACTGTATTCGGTACTCTTTCATCATTTGCAAGAGAAGTTAATAGAAGTAACCTAACTGATTTAACTACATTATCACAATACAACCATACAGCATCATACTATAATATTACAAGTAGTTGGGATGGTAACTTATTTAATGGTGATATCGTTTATCCTTTTGCTGACTATGGACAAAATATAAGATACGATTACGATGAGTTTCCAACAGGTATAAACTCATCATCAGGTTCGTTAGGTGTACAAGATTTTAAACCATCTATTAGAGTTAAAGCAGTATTAGATGCAATATTCGAGGAATATGGATATAGTTACGAATCTACTTTTATAGATTCAGGTGTATGGGATGATATCTACATGCTGTGTGATAATGATTTACAATATCCTGTTTTTAGTGGTGTTGATTTAAATGGATTCGGTCAATTTGAGGCTGCTCCTTTGAGTGGTAGTGATACTGATATAGCAATGGCTGCAGGTAACTATCTTGCTCTGACTTATGATAACGTTATAAGTAATCCACAATTTGATTATGAAGGTGGACAATACACACTATCTAGACAACAATCTTTAATTAAAGGTAGAATTAAAATAGTAACTAATGTATCAGGTTCAGCTGGATTCCCTCAATTTACATTACAAGCGTATAGAACAACAGGTACGCCAGGTCAAATAGATGCTAAACCATTAGACCAAACTAATAAATTCTTTAGAGAAACAAAATCACAATCATCATCAACTGGCGATAGAGAGTATACGTTAGAAGAAGAGTTTACAATGAGTATTACTACTGGTAGTTATCAGTTCAGACTAAAGTATGAGAACTTTGAAGGTACAAACTTTTCAGTAGTTAATAATCCTGAAGGAAATACTAATGGGTATATTGCAATTGATGAAGTTGTTAACTCTGCCGATTTTAGAATTATGGAGATTGGTAGAAATATGCCGTTTGGTGAAAATGGTATAAAACAAATTGACTTTATAAAAGGATTACAAAAGAAATTTAATTTAATCATATACCCATCAAAAACTAAACCAAGACATTTCATTATTGAAACGTTTAACAATTGGTATAAACAAGGACAAATTAAATCATTTAATAATTTTATAAACTTAGATGAGAAAATACAAGTAACACCTGCTAATAATTTAGCAGTTAGAGAAGTTAACTTTGGTGATGAGTTAGGTAAAGACTTTTTGGCACAACAATTTGAGAAAGCAGCCAATAGAGATTTTGGTGTAATTAATTATGTTGATAATCAAAACTTCTTCTCACAAGGTAAACTAGATGTACTAAGTACATTCTCTGCATCTCCTTTACGATATGTACAAGGTACAGGTCTTAGTGGTTCATCTGCTCCGGCTGTAGGTTATGCTGAAGATGTACAATTAGGTAACTTATCTCCTCAAGTATGTGGTGAACCAATAACTGAAATCTATTCTGACCAAGCTACTTTCTTTGGTATTGGTGATATTGTTTATAGTGATATCTATCTACAAAATCCTGTTACAGGTTTTGGATTTATAGTTGACTCAGGTGGATTTATATTTGAATTAAATTCATCAACAGGTTTAGTTGAGGGCCCTTATGGACTTTGTGGTACTGGTACATCTTAAAAAATAGAATATGGCTGATAATAAAATATACATACCAACGTTTATTGCAAATGAGAAATTTGATTCTGCAAGAATACAACCTAGACTATTATATTATAATGGTAAGATAAGTGCACCTGATTATAAGATAGATGCATGGACTACTAATTTAGGTTTTACTAGAGCTGTATTTGATGAAGTAGAGATACCTTACTTTGACCATTACAATACAGGTTCATCATCTGATGGTGTACCTACTACTGATTCTAAATCACTTTTATTTCAGAATGAGGCAGCTGCATATGGTTCAACACCATCAAATACTTTATTCTCAGAATATTGGCAAACATATATAGGATTATTATACAATCCTGTAACTCGTTTAATTGAGGCCTCTGCAGTTATTCCTTTATCAGAATACTTTGAGTTAGAACTAAACGATGTAATCGAATGGAGAGGTAATTACTACCATCTAAGAGCGATAAATGATTATTCTTTTACAACAAACGAATGTAACATTCAACTTTTAGGGCCTATCATTGCTGATACACTATCTGATATTATAGGAGATACTTGTTATTCTTATGATTTATATGGTGATAATGAAGCTATAACAACATTTAATTTTATATCATGCCCATCAGGTGCACCACAATCGGTACAAGTACAAGCACAAGCAGTAGGATTTATTACTTGTGCAGTAAGAGGTAGTGTAACTAAGGATACACAAGGTTCATCAATTGTTGAGAATAGTCCATGTGGTACAGCACCAACAACTACAACAACCACAACAAGTACAACAACGACCACAACAACAACGACTACTACTACAACAACGACTACAACAACTACTACTACACAAGACCCGTTCTTGTATTATGAAGCAGAACAATTTGAATGTTTAAGTGGTGATACTTGTGAGGTAACTCCAGCTGTGGTTACAGTTAAATCAACTGTTTCTCGTTCACCTGGTAGATTCTATAATAATGGTGATGGGTATGTATATAGTATAACAGGTATTACATCAGGCCCTTCTTCTATTGATTTATCAACTGCTGCATCTGACTTTAATTGTGACCTAGCTTGTGTAATTTAAAAAAAAGTTATGAGATACATTTGTGCACAACCTGCCAATAGTTATTACCTTTGGCAAGTTGAAGTTATGATTAATAACTTTCTGAGAATGGGTATCAATCCTAATCAGATGGATATTCTATTGGGATATGATACTATTATACCCGAGGAATGGAGTATCTTACAACAACATTACAACACAGTTAGATTCTTTTTTTATAAAGATACTAGAAAAGATAAGTCATATATACCTTCTATCTATTTTAATTTAATGAAGCAACATTTGTTAGCAAATCCTGAGTTAAAGGATGAGGTGTTGTTTACACATGATTCAGATATTATATTTACTAAACCTGTAAACTTTAATTGGTTAGCAGAAGGTGACACTTGGTATGTATCTGATACTAAATCATATTTAAACTATGATTACATACAACAAAAGGGAAACGATATATACGAAGATATGTGTACAATAGTAGGCATAGATAAACTAATACCTAAGTTGATGAATTCAAATACAGGTGGTGCACAGTATATTGTTAAGAATACTGATTACTCTTTTTGGAATAAAGTAGAACAAGATAGTATAAAATTATATCAATACTTTTGTAAAAAAGAACCATATTGGAAAGGTGAAGGATATCCTATACAAAAATGGACTGCAGGTATGTGGTCTTATATTTGGAATGCTTGGATGTTAGGGAATGAAACAGTAGTAAGTGATAAAATATCATTTGCTTGGGCTACATCTCATATAGATGAGTTAGATAGATATCCTATATTACACAACGCAGGTGTAACTAGTGATTCTAAGGATTTATTCTTTAAAGGAAATTATATAAATAAATTACCATACGATGAAAATTTAAATTTAAATTTAGATTCAGCATCTAATTTTTATTGGGAAGAGGTACAACGAACTGCTAAAGTATCTCCACTCCATTATAATATGGTATAGAATTGTTAAATTATTATGATAAAGACGTTAATAGATATGTTGACCTTAGATGAATTCTATGGAATATCAAAAAATGTAGATATTGCAAAAGGGTTACACAAGAAACCAGCTACTTTGAAAGAAGCAAAAGAACTAATAATCAGAATTTACAATGGCTGATAATCAAAAGACATACAAAGCTACCGTTGAAGTGGAAACTAAGTCTGCTGCTACTAATTTAGAACTACTTAACAAAACAGTTGAGACATCATTGGGTGACTTTGAGACACTTAACGAAGCTATTGGTAAGATGGAAGATACGCTAGGTAAACTAGACCCACAATCTGCTAAATTTAAGGAGTTAAGAAAAGAATACAACCAACTACAAGACCAATTAGAAACTACTCAGTTATCATCTAATAGATTTGTTGATGCATTGGCTGAAACAAGTGGTGTAACAGGTATTGTTGGACAATCTATTAAAGGTTTAGGACAAACTATGAAGGTATTTGCTGCCAATCCTATCATTGCAGCAGTTACTTTATTATCAGGTTTATTCTTATTATTAAAAGAATCTTTAACTAAAACATCTGAAGGTCAAGAAACTCTTAATAGAATAGGTGCTGCATTTGGTAAAATAATGGGGCCAGTCTTTGCTTTAATTGAAAAAGTTGCACTACCAATATTTGAAGGGTTCGCTGCTGTCCTTGAGAAGGTCGCTAGTGGATTCAATAGGTTTGCAAGGTTCTTGGGTATATCTCAAGAAAAGATTGAAGAGGCGTCTATTGCATCATCAGAGACACTTCAAAAGGCAAAAGAAGAAGAAGATACAAGACAAGAAGAACAAACTAAGAAATTAGAAGAAGAAACTCAGAAAAGAATAGAGGCTGCTAAGAAAGAAGCAGAAGAAAGAAAGAGAATACAAGAAGAAGCAGAGGTAATACTTCTAGAGGCTCAATTAAGTTTACTATCAGATAGAGATAGAGAACTGAAAGAAAGAGAGATGAGGTATCAAGAAGAGTTAAAGGCTCTTAAGGCTGCTGGTATAACTGATTTAACTAATTTTGAAGCAGAGTATAAACTTGACCAATTAGCAATTAATGCTACGTATGATGAGGAGATTCTAAAACAACAAGAAGAACAAAATAAAAAGAAAGCAGATGCTCAGAAGAAAGCAGATGAAGATGCGTTAAAACAAAAAGAAGAGTTTGACCAATTCATGATTGACTCTGAACAGTTTAAAACTGATGCACTTGCATTTATACAAGACCAACAAGTTGCAAATGTAGCTGGAGTTGGACAAATCCTAGGAATGATTGCTGGAAAGAATAAGAAACTTGCAATTGCAGGTTTAGTATTAGAACAAGGTGCCAATATTGCCAAAGTTGTTATTGATACAGCAAGAGGTATATCGGCTGCAACTGCTGCCGCTGCACCCTTTATAGCAAATCCTATTACAGCTATACCTGCTACTGCAAACTTAGCTAGAGTTATTGCTGGACAAAAGATTTCTGCAGGTATATCTATCGCTGGTATTATTGCAGGTGCTGCACAAGGTATCTCGGCAATTAATGCTGCAGACATACCTGGTGATAGTGGAGGTGGAGGTTCTGCTGGTGGAGGTGCACCTTCTATACCAACACCATCTATTGAAGGAACTGCCGCACCTGAATTTGTAGGAGGTGGAGAAGCAGATACAGGTACACAAGTTGCAGGAGCAATTGGTGCCGCACAACAACAACCTATACAAGCGTATGTAGTTTCTACTTCAGTATCTTCACAACAAGCATTAGATAGAAGAACAAATAGGGCCGCTACATTTAACTAAAAATACAATAAAGATTGTTAATATATTATGAGATTATATGAATTAATTATATCGGATGAAGAAGTAGATGAGGTATTTGCTATATCAATGGTAGATGACCCTGCAATTGAAGCGTACGGTAACTACTTTGATAAAGAAGAAGTCCACTTTAAAGAAATCAAAGAAGAAGGTTTATTTATGGCACCGATTCTAATACCTGATAAGAAGATATTAAGATTAGATGGACAAGGTGTACCATACGAAGTTTACTTTTCACCAGAGACTATTAAAAGATTATCTCAGATGTATCTTGAAAAGAAGTATCAAGACTCTGTAACGATTGAGCATGAGAACAAAGTAGAAGGAATTACATTAGTTGAGAGCTGGGTTAAAGAATCAAGAGAAAAAGACAAGTCTAAATTATATGGATTAAACGTGCCAGTTGGAAGTTGGTTAGGAACTTTTAAAATAGATAACGAAGAGATGAGAGATAAGTTCCGTAAAGGAGAAGTATCTGCAGTATCTATTGAAGGAATCTTTGAACACTTAGAAAAAACTCCTAAGCAAGAACTAGAAACAGCAATGTTAATGGAATCATACGGTTTACAATTCATGGACAAGGATGTAGAAGAATTAACTTCAGTTGAAGCTGACTTAGTTCTAAAGACATTAAAAGATGCTATTCTTAATAAAGAACATTTAGAATTAGAATCGTATTCTGATTATGGTAGTGGTATAAAGAACAATGCTAAGAAAGGTATTGAACTAAATGAATCTAATGGTAACAAATGTGCTACACAAACAGGTAAGGTAAGAGCACAACAATTAGCCAAAGGAGAATCTATATCATTAGAAACTATTAAGAGAATGCATTCGTACCTAAGTAGAGCAGAAGGAGAATATGATAAGTCTGATGAATCTTCAGATTGTGCAAATATATCATACCTACTATGGGGAGGTAAGGCTGCACTAAGTTGGAGTAGAAATAAATTAAGAGAGTTAGGTGAGTTAGAAGAAGCATCATATATTGATGACTTAGATGATGGTGAAGCTAAAGATTTACTTAATAAAATACATTCGATGTTAATGCCAAACGTAGAGTTGGCAGAACCATCTGTATCATCAACATACCCTGGCGAGTCTAGTGGTTCTATATCTCCGGCTACAATATGATAAGTGGTGTAAACAAAAATATATTAAGAAAACTTCATAAGTTTGCTGAGAATGAAATATCATTCCAACAAATGAAGGATATGGTAATGGATAAATACTCACCATTAAAAATCTATACTAGAAGATTAGATGGTACTAGATACATAGGTGATATGTTTACTGTTGCAGGCCCTAGTGGAAATGTAAACTATGATTATTCTGCTAAAGGATATATGATTGTATATAACTCAGATGCAGTAGGATTTAGAACTATTGTATTTAAGAACGTTTATAAGATAGAAAAAGACGGACAAACTTATTTAGTAAGATAATGAAAGAGTGTAATTGTAAAAACTGTACTTGTAATAAAGATACAAAATAATAAATTTAAAACTATGAAAAATAATTCAGTATTAAATAAAATCAATAAGTTCAAGAAACCATACGAAGGAATTAATTTACATCCTGATGGTGAAGTTGATATGAAAGAACCTTGCTGGAATGGATACGAGCAATATGGTACAAAGATTGTTAACGGAAGAGAAGTACCTAACTGTATACCACAAGACTAAATCATGGAAAAAGATTCAATTGCAAATTTAGCATCCTTTGGTGCACTCGGAGCAGTAATGGCTAATATAGAAAGTATTCTAACAATAGGGCTATTAATATCTGCTATCGTTCTTAATCTAGTAAGAATGAGAGTTGTATTGAAAAATAAAGAAACAAAAAAAGAGGAGTAAAACTCCCCTCTTTCTGCTAAATAAAAGTAAAATGACAAGTAATCCTATAAAGGCGATTACGTTCCTGTTGTAATATCTTTTGCTAAGATAAGAAAATATTTTTACATAACCAAATTATTTTTAATTTTTTTTATATTGTCTAAAATATATACGTATATATGTGGAAATATATATTTTAGGTTGTTATATTAGTGTGCAGACATATTCTTCGTACTGTCATACGAGTCTGTAACTATTATTACTTTTACTAATACAAGAGGGCCTCCACGGCTCTCTTGTTGTTTACAAAATAATTTAAATATGGAATTAGATTTTTATGCAACTATTGGGGATGTTAGTACAAGACGTGCTTGGAGAAGACCTAATTTAATATCGGTATGTGATTGGTGGAAAGAATTTCAGTTTGAACCTGATTTACATTTGTTTGAAGTATGGTTAACAGGTAGCTATATGGAAAAGAAGCTGGGGATATATAGTGGTTTTTGTAATGACCTAGATGTGGTGCTGACTGGCCCTATTACAAATAATAAGAAACTCAAACGTTTATTGGATAGAGGAATGGAGATTGGTTTCCAAAATGGTGTATTAGTTGATATCTTTTGGTCATCAGAGATAAATACGGAGATGACTGAGTTTAAACCTTATGCTAATGTTCGTAATGGATTAGGATTAACAAAGTATAGTAATGGAAAGATAGAACAGAATAACTACACAGGCGATGAGATATACGCACTAGGCGAGGGATTGCATCAATTTGTATACTATGACACATCTAAATCTTTTAAAAAGATGCAATACAGACAAAGTGCTGGACAATATCTAGGCTTATCAATGAAGGCAGAAGAGTTCTTTTCATAAAATTACGTTTTTATTTTTTCGTTATACTTATATATAGTAGTGTGTATTTATTCACATTACATTTGGATATATGAGATATTTTTCGTATATTAGCAATAATAAAAAGTAAAGTAATATGAATTTGAAAAGGCTAATCAGCAACAAGTCTCATTGGACTATAAACAAACATCTAGCCAAAAAGATAGGGCTAGAATCTACACTAATACTCCAACACTTAATTGATTATAGTGAGTATCACAACAAAGAAACAATATTCCAAACTTACAAGCAAATACAATCTGCACTAAATTTATCAGAGTATTCAGTAAAGAATGGTGTTCCTAAATTAAAGGAGTTAGGATTTATTTCTACTGAAAGAAAAGGTATGGGATATAAGAATCATTATACAATACATCCTACTGCCATTATTGATTTTTTAACACAACCCGCCAGTGAGGGTGAAATCACCCCCGCCAGTGAGGTGAGTACGAAATCACCTTTAAGTGAGGGTGAAAACAACCTATCTAGTGAGGGTGAAATCGACCTACCTAGTGAGGGTGAAAACACCCCCGCCATTAATAAGAATATAAATAATAAGAATATATTTAAAAAAAATATTATAGAAAAGTATAATAGTAACAGTACAGAGAGAGCTCATATGGATAAATTTTTTACTCAATCTAAACCTTCTCAGTATGAAATAAACGAATTGGATAATTTAATTTAAAATAATATGAATAAAAAATTTAAACTACATGCAGACCCTTATGGTTTGTTATCAGAACCAACATCACAAGAAATGAAAGAGTGGGAACAATCTCCACACGTATCAGATAATCCTTACACATTGTTCGGATGGTTAATTAATAAAAGAAAAAACGAAATACTAAAAACAATAAAATAATGAGAAGTTACGAAGAATTAGGAAAACAATTTGACAGCATAGAAAAATATAAAGATGAACCATATCTAAGAGATTCTTGGATTCAGAATCAATTAAGATTAGATGTAGAAGAACTAATGATTAAATCTCAGACACCTGAAGAAGTTCTTGCAAGAGATTCGGTGGATGGCTATAAATTTAAAATGCCTAATCTAAAATAATGAAAGATATAATTTTATATTGTAAGAGTTACAGAGGTGATTTTAAAAGATTAGTTAATTTATCGCTGTCTATTAAAGAACACAACAGAGATAATATTCCTTTTTATATTTCAGTTCCTAAGAACGATTTAGAATTAGCCAAAGAAACTATCCCTTACTATACTGAAATCATCGTAGACGAAGACTATGCACCCTTAAATGAAGGATGGCATGGTCAACAATTTACTAAAGCAATGTTTTATAAAACTAAGATTAGTAGATTCTACGTTTCTATTGATTCAGATTCTTATTTCTTTAAGGATTTTTATAAGAAAGATTTTTTAGTAAATGATGATGTACCTTATATGGTGATGCACGCGAATGAATCATTCTATAACTTTTGGGATAGGTACTCATATAAGTTTCCTTATGATGCTAGAAAAACACATGAGGAGGAATATTTATCTATAAAGAAGTTCTTCGGTAATAGTGGCAAGATATATGACTTTTCTCCTTCTCCATTTATATGGGATACTAAAGTGTGGGAATGGTTAGATACTGAATATGGTATACCTCAGTTATTTAATAAACATTGTAATGAATTAAAGTGGTATGGTGAAGGAGCAATAGCAATGGGTGCTTCCTTTTATCCTTGTGGCCCTTTATTTGCATGTATGCACTACAAAGAACAATATAAACTATATAAAGAAAAATTAGATTACTCAGAAAAACATTTTCATCCTCAATACTTAGGTATGGTAATGCAAAGTAATTGGAATGCACCTTTAAAATTTGATTAATATGGAAAGAATAAAAATTGGTGATTGGGTAGAAGCCCTAATACACGTAATAACATTAGGATTTGGTAGTAGATTATCAGAGTGGATAGCAATAGATTTGTTAGGTTACGAATCTTGTGGATGCTGTGAAAGAAAAGAATGGTTAAATCAATTAACTAACCCATCTTATGATGGTAAATGTGATAGAATAGAATTATGATAACAGACGAAGAAATAAAATATCTCTCAGATAACATTACTACGTTCATACCAAAACATCTAATGTCTGATGTATGGACTGCTTACAAACAAATAGAACAAGTTAACGAACCCCAACCTTGTGGATGTAAATCATCTGCTAAACTTTGGTTAAAAGCTATTAATGTAATAAACAAGTATGTCAAGGAGAGAAAATAATAAAAGATTAGAAATCCTTTATAAGAAGCACGATAAGTGGTTAAGACAAGTCTGTTATAATATTTGTAAATCTGCAGATATGACAGATGAATTAGTAGCCGAACTTTATTTGTATCTTGCTGAGAAAGGAAATGAAAAGATTTATTATTTAGATTCCTTTAACACAATGTATTGTAGAAGTTTCTTGCAAAGTAGATTTTATAACAAATGTAAAGTTAGTAATAGATACTCAGACTATGAACCTGATGAGAACCAACCTGAGAACATATACAACGAAGAATTTGATGAAAGTATAGATAGTACATACAACGATATAAAACTATTCCTTAAATCAAAGAAAACAAATAAGGATTGGGTTAGTGCTAAGATTGCAGAACTCTATTACTTTGGTAAAGGATTTACAATAGAAAGTTTGGCAAAAGAAGTAGGAGTATCTAAATCAACAGTATTCTTACACATTAAATCAATGAAAGTAGAAATAAAAGAAAATATAGAAAATCCATTTAAGAGTTACGATGAAGAAATATAATACAGAGAAAATACAATCTCGTGAAGAATACGAAGAGATAAAAAAAGAAAATGCAAGAAAATTAGATGCCATATTTGCTACACCTAATTGGTTAGAGGTA
>ENA-UZWV01019223-UZWV01019223.1-metagenome-genome-assembly--contig:-Day-3-1m-contig-19223_pt1 | contig 23440 bp, 23 predicted proteins | sample MGYA00260342_ERZ794902 | MGnify/ENA metagenome assembly ERZ794902
ATTAAAAATCAAAAGTATAAATTTAAAAGTTAAAAAAAGACATTATTATAAAGTTTGCAGTCGCCATTAAATGGACATCAATTAATTAACAACACACAATGAAAAAGCAATTAGAGTCGGAATTAGTCAGTATCGCTCATAGAATTCTTAAACTTACAGGGAGAGAAGATCTTAATAAAATGCAAACCGAAATAGCGTTGCTTTATCAAAAAATAACGGTTTTGAGGTTTTTAGAAAGTAATAATGACGGACAAATTCCAGAGACATCTGGAATGGATGCCTCTTTCTTTGATTCGCTTGACGGTGCTTTCAACAATACTGTGACGGACGCCGTAGAAGTGGAAGACAAAACGTTTGTAAATATAGACACCGAAGATACCGAGGCAATTATGGAACCTGCGATCGAAAAAATTAAAGATATCGTCGCTCAAATGCCTGAAGAAACTTTAGAGGTTGACTCAATGCTAGCCGCGATAAACCAACCAAGCGAAGCTATTGAACACGACCTAAATGAGCTTTCGCCAAGCTACGCTGAGCTTCCAATTTTTGAAGCAGTTCCGGAGTCTTCACAAACGTCTTTAAACGATCAGTTAAAAACCCAAGGATTTCAAGTGGGATTGAACGACCGTCTCGCCTTTGTAAAAAACCTATTCGAAAATAGTAACGAAGATTATGACCGAGTTTTATCACAACTAAGCACCTTAGGTTCATTTGAAGAAGCTGCTGATTTATTAAACACGATTATTAAACCAGATTACAATAATTGGGAAGGCCAAGAGGATATTGAAACACGTTTTTTAGAAATTATAGAAAATAAATTTAAGTAAGCCGGATGGCTTCCACGTGATGAACGTATTATTTTCAGTACTTTTGAACCGCAAAACAAAATTTAAATGTCTTCAGAGTTAAAATACGCAGTTTTTGGAAGTGGAAGTTGGGCAACAGCAATTGTTAAAATGCTTTGCGAAAATCGCGACCAGGTTGGTTGGTATGTTCGAAGCCCTCAAACGGTTGACTATATTCTTTCTGAACAACACAACCCATCTTATTTAAGTGCTGTTGAATTTCAAGTGGATCAACTGTATTTAAACAGTGATATTAATAAAATAGCAGATTACGCCGATGTGTTAATTTTTGCGATTCCATCTGCGTTTATAGAAACCGAACTCGATAAATTAAATATTGATATTTCTTCTAAAATAATTGTATCAGCAGTGAAGGGTATTATTCCTGTATCGGGTCTTTTAGTTGGGGAACATTTTCAACAAAAACATGCAGTTGACTTAAATAACGTGGTTGTTTTGGCGGGTCCCTGTCATGCCGAAGAAGTCGCTTTAGAACGCCTATCGTACCTAACGTTTGCTTGTGCGGATCTTGATATCGCTAACGAAGTAGCAAATCAGTTTTCGAGTGATTATATAAATACCAGAACAAATGATGATGTTGTGGGTGCCGAATATGCGGCTATGCTGAAAAATATTTATGCGATTGCTGCTGGAATGGCGCATGGTTTAGGCTATGGCGATAATTTTCAAAGTGTGTTGATGAGTAATGCAACTCGAGAGATGAAACGATTCATAAAAAAGGCTCACAAAATGAAACGAAATATTAACGAAACCGTTTATCTTGGAGATTTATTGGTAACGTGTTATTCGTTGTTTTCTAGAAACCGAATGTTTGGAAATATGATTGGAAAGGGCTATACCGTTAAATCCGCTCAAATGGAAATGAGTATGATTGCCGAAGGTTATTACGCTACAAAAAGCGCTTATGAAATAAATCAAAGCAAGGAATCCCCTGCCCAAACTCCGATTATCGATACGGTTTATGAGGTCTTATACTTAAACAAAAACTCCAAAAAAGCGTTTAAGAAACTAACAGATAAATTAAGCTAGACTTAAGATTTTAAAACGCCTTTTAAATTCATTAACGGAACCTCTTGAAGTGCTTTTTCGTTAATTGTATTTTTTCTGAATTCAAAAGATTTTTCAAACAGTTGATTACCGTCAAAAAAAGAGACATTAAAAAGATTGTTTATCGCCAAGACTTCTTCTAATAGCATTTCGATTTTCGCATAGCTTTTAGCAGGTAGCGATTCTATTTTTTTTCGAAAGGTCGCTGTTTTTTTGTCTTCAGAATAGCCTTTTGTGACGATAATTACCATTTCCAAAGCGACGGGCTTATCGTTTATGATATACGCATTCCAGTCAAAGACTTTGTAGTCGTTATTGTACTCACGAACGACCGCAACGTGTACATTTTTAACTTCTGGAATAAGAATGTCTTTTTTCAAAAAAAAGGGATTTAAAGCGCACTTTTAAATTGTTCTAAAAAGCGCACATTGTTTTCACTTAACAATCGGATATCACTAATTTGGTGGAGGAGTAGCGCAATTCGATCAATCCCCATCCCAAAAGCAAAACCAGAGTATTCTTTAGAGTCAATGCCACAATTTTCAAGAACATTTGGATCGACCATCCCACAGCCCATAATTTCTAACCACCCCGTTCCTTTAGTCATTTTATAATCTGTTTCAGTTTCTAAACCCCAATAGACATCTACTTCGGCACTTGGCTCGGTAAAAGGGAAGTAAGATGGTCGAAGTCTAATTTTTGACTTTCCAAAAAGCTCGGTAGTAAAGTACTGAAGTGTTTGTTTGAGGTCTGCAAAACTTACATTTTTATCAATATACAAGCCTTCTACTTGATGAAAAAAGCAATGAGAACGTCCCGAAATAGCTTCATTTCTATACACTCTGCCCGGCGAAATCGTTCGAATGGGAGGTTGGTTATTTTCCATATAACGCACTTGTACTGAACTTGTGTGTGTTCGGAGTAAAATATCGGGATCTGTTTGTATGAAAAACGTGTCTTGCATATCTCTTGCCGGATGATGCTCAGGTAAGTTTAATGCGGTGAAATTATGCCAATCATCTTCAATTTCAGGCCCTTCACTAACGTTAAATCCGATTCTTGAAAAGATATCTGTAATTTGATTTTTAACTAAGGATATCGGGTGACGTGCGCCAACATTAAAAGGTTCTCCAGGTCTCGTCAAGTCACCAAAAATAGCAGAATCACTCGAAGTGTTTTCTAAGGATGCTTTTAAGGTATTTACTTTCTCTTGAGCAACGCTCTTTAATTTATTGATGGCTTGTCCAAAGTCCTTTTTTTGCTCATTTGGAACCTCCTTAAATTGGGCAAATAAATCAGTTAAAAGCCCTTTTTTTCCAAGAAACTTAATTCGAAAAGCCTCTAGTTCTTCTAAGGACTGTGTCGAAAATGCTTCAGCTTCTTCTATAAGTTTATGGATGTTTTCTATCATGATAATATTAAATAAAGGCCAAATTTAAGAAAACTTAGCTAATAAACTTCGCCTCAATAAAATAGTTTACAATGGCGTCTTTCATAAGAATGCTTTGCTCACCAGCTTTAAGATTTGGTAACGCCTCTTTAATGGTGTAATGTGGCCAACCTTGTTCATCGAAATAGTCAAATGCATAATAGCCATAGGGCTCTAAAAGCCGACATATTGCAATGTGCATAAGGTTGAGTTTTTCGTCTTTTTTAAAGGTTCTGTGTAGTTGCCCAAGCTCCTGTACGCCAATTAGATAGATGATTCCATCTAGGTCTAAAGGGTCGCCATCAGCAAATTGAGCGGATAGTTTTTTGACTACTTCCTCCCATCGTTTTTTAAGTTCTTCGTCTCGAGCCATAATTATTTCGTAAATTTAGGGTGTATTAAAATAGAAACGAAACATTTGTGTTGTTATGTTAGGATTCATTGTTAATTTTAAAAAATCAATTAAATAAAATACCATGGTGATCATTGATATTATTTTGGGCGCGCTTATTCTATACGGGTTAATAAAAGGGCTTTCTAAAGGTTTTTTTGTTGAAGTAACCTCCTTACTTGCATTATTAGTAGGAGTGTATGGTGCTGTTCATTTTAGCAATTATGCGGCGGCGTTTTTATCAGAGCGTTTTCAGTGGGGTGAAAAAACAATCAACATCACTGCGTTTGCGATTACATTTGTAGTGATTGTATTGGTAATTTCCCTGGCGGGGAAAGCACTGACAAAGTTGGCCGATTTTGCCGCATTGGGTGTGCTTAATAAGTTGTTAGGTGGCCTCTTTGGAGGACTAAAAATTGCTTTAATTCTGAGCATCCTTTTGTTAATATTCAATACTTTAAATAAAACAATCTCATTTGTCTCCGACGAGGAGATCGAAGCGTCCGTACTTTATAAGCCCGTTAAATCCTTAGCTCCGATGATTTTTCCAAATTTCATAAATGAAGAAACACCACTAGAGCTTCCGAAAATTCTTGATTCATCTGAAGACAAGGAGTGATTTATCGCTAAGACAACTCGTTAATACACGCTTCAAAACTATCATAAATGTGTGATTCCGGAATAAAATCTGGAATAATGTCAATTCGCTCCATCATGTAGCGTGGTTGTTTTAAGACGTTCACAAATAAAACCTCCACATTTCGTGTTTTTAACTCTTGAATCATATCTTCCATGGCATATAACCCCGACTGATCCATATATTGCATGCGTTCTAAACGCAGAATCACGCTGGTAGCCGTCTCGGGAATTTGTTTATAGAGTTGCTGAAAGTCAGAAGTTGATCCAAAAAACAACGGCCCTTTAATATGTTTGATAAATACGGTTTCTTTTAAGTGTTCTGGAAAGTTTTTCTCATCGGGCCACGATTTTTCTTTTAATGGTTTGACATCTGAATATTCGGTGGTAAGATCGCCTATTTTTTTCATAAACATCAGGCAGGAAATAATCAAACCAATTCCAACGGCAAATATTAAATCCCAAAAAGTAGATAACAATAAGACCATGAGCATTATTAAAACTTCAGAACTTAACTTAATGGGTCCAAACGAAATATCTCTAGGTAAGGCTGGTATTGCTTTAAGCCCTTTATAGTCCATCACTCCAATCCCAACGGTTATTAGAATCCCTGAAAGCACTGCTGTCGGTATTTTAGACGCCACAGGTCCTAATGCCAATAATACAAATAACAACATCACCCCGGCAATCATCCCAGAAAGTTTTGTTTTCCCACCAGAATTTATATTGACAACGGTTCTAATGGTTGCACCAGCGCCTGGAATACCACCAAATATAGAGGCAATACTGTTTCCAATACCTTGCCCAATTAACTCTTTGTTTGGATTGTGCTTTGTTTTGGTCATATTATCTGCCACAATGCTTGTAAGAAGTGAATCAATAGCGCCTAATAATGCAAGGGTAAACCCAGTAAAAATATAAGGCGTAATCGTGGAGAGTTTAAAACTTGTAAAGATTGCTAACTGCGGAATGGGCAATCCGCTAGGAATTTCTTCGATGGGTTTATAATCTAAGCCAAATCCGATGGCGGCTCCAGACATTACTAGCAGAGCAACAAGCGTACTCGGTACCACCGTGGTGATGCGTTTAAATCCGTAAATAATAATAATGGTTCCCAATGCCAATAACAACTCTAGCCAATTGATGTTTTGTAAGGCTCTGGGCATTACTTTAAGCGCTCCAATCGTTCCAGAAGCGCTCTTGGTTGCCAATATTTCAGATTCTCTTTTTATGTCTTCTTGAGAGATCAACGAGGCTCGGTCGATTGTTTCTGTAAAATCTTCTAACACCAAGATGCCGTCACCTGCTTCGTCCCTTAAAATATTTTCAAGAATAACCTCTTCAGCTTGTGCTTTGAATTGATTGACATAGTCTGCATCTTCTTTAGGGTTGTACCCAAGAGAAGGTAAAATTTGAGTTAATAAAATAATGACTCCAATTGCTGTCATAAATCCAGAGACCACGGGATACGGAATGTATTTAATGTATTTTCCTAAACCTAAAACACCTAACCCTACTTGAGAAAGCCCTGCGATCAAAAAGACCGTTAATATGGCGGGGAGCGCGATGTTAACATCGCCGTCATTGGCTGCAATAATTCCAGAAATTACCACCATACTCACCGCTGTCATTGGTGCAGTTGGACCAGATATCTGAGTGTTGGTACCCCCAAAAAGGGCTGCGAAAAAACTAATAAATATAGCGCCATATAGACCTGCACTAGGGCCCAAACCAGATGAGACTCCAAAAGCCAAAGCTAAGGGCAAAGCGACGACGCCTGCGGTAATACCTCCAAAAGCATCCCCTTTAAAGTTTGAAAAAAATTGTTTCATTGAAATAAAATTTAGATTTAAAATTTACAAAGAGAAATTCTTTGTTTATAAACTCGGGGTTTAATCTAAATAAGCTCTGGAGGCGGTGAGGTGTTTTCTAAATGAATTTCGCTCAGAGTTTTATTGTGAAAGACAAATGATAACAACTGGTGCTTTATAAATAAACACGCATTGTGAGTATGTGTTTGGTCAAGAACAAACTCAATAAACTCCTTAACATCCTCGATGTCTTTATTTTCATCTTCTAATGAAAACACAATAGTTGCTACCTCTTCATTTGAATTTAAGAACACAATTGTGGGCGCAACTAAAATGAATAGAAAAAAAAAGGAAAGCAAGATTGCAAAATATGTTTTGATAGCCATTTAGTTTAAGAAATCTTTGTAAATATAGGCTAAAAACTAAAAAATTAGCACTATTTCACCAATAAACTAAAGATTTCTTAATATAGAGCTGGAAACCCAGCCCGTTTCTCCATTGCGTAATTTTATTTTTGACCAGTCCAAATTATAGTTTTCTATGATTTGAACTTTTGTGCCCTCGTGAAGAGTAAACGATGTTTCTCCCCTAAGGTTTGGTTCGGCCTTCACTTCTGTTTGCTTTGCAAAAATAATCGCGGGACGCGAAGACTGATCTAGGCTGTCTTTTTTGAAAAGTAAGGCTAAAGAGCTAATTAAGAGGACTAAAACAAGGCTGCTAGAGACAAAAAACAGCCGCTTTTTTGATTCTGAACTTGAGAGATAGTAAGATAGGAATAATACCACAAAAAGAAATACTAACCCAACACACCTAACAGCCCATCCATCGACACTAAAGGAGTTGACGGTTTTATTTAAGAGTTTTGAAACCCCATTTTCTGGAACCTCTTGAATGGCATCAATGGTCATCTTTTGTGCAAAACTCAAATTGTTTAGAACGTCTTTATCATTTGGAGTGAGTTGAAGCGCTTTTTCATAATAGAAGATACTCGGAGCGATTTCATTGAGTTTGTAGTGACAGTTTGCTAGGTTGTAATACAGCGCTGCGGAATGCTGATTAGAGTCTAATATAGAGGTATATCGATCCATTGCCTCTTGATAGTAACCAGAATTATAAAGTTCATTTGCTTGCTCAAACGGGGTTTTAGTTTGTGAAAAACCAACCAAACAAATCAACCAGAAAATAAGAAAATTTTTCATTGTTTTAATTTAATTGTTTGTCTAAAGTGTTAATGACCTCTGCGGCTTTATCTAAATCATTTTGCATGTCAACGGCCGAAAGCGGGGTGTATCGCGCCAGTTCACAGGCTGTTAAAAGAGCGATGAAGCCCTCTAAAGTTGAGTTATTAACATTTTTATTTTTAAGGATTTCTTCAATTTTTTCTTTATTAAAGTCACTGGTTTCAATCCGTAATTTCGACTTTAAGTAATTATGTAGTGCACGCTCAAGAGCATTGTAAAACGGTTCTTTATCTCCTAATGATTTTTTAGCTTGACTTAAATATTTTCGCGCCAGGCGATTTGTTTTTCTGATTTTATTTCCCGACACATCTAATGCTCTAAGGTTTTTATTTTTGACTAGAAGCATCAGAATAGGAATTAATAAAAAAGGACACAACAACACTAACCAGAACAGGGTAGAGTTAAAAAACGGCTTAGATTCAATCGGCTCGAACTCTGTTGTTGTTTTGAATGAACTAAATTGATTTAAATTTGGGGTAATTACATTTTCAGAAATGGATCCAGAATTGCTATTTCTAGCTCCTAAAGGCCCCTCATTGACATCTATAACCAGGCGTTCTGAAGTTAAGGTTTTGTAGCGTTTTGTTTTTAGGTCAAAATAAGAAAAGGATATGTTTGGAATCGGATAATTCCCTTGGTAATTAGGGACGACCGTGTAGGTGTCACTAATGGTTCCACGCATTCCAGAAGTTCGAGTTACGACGTTTTCTGAGTGTTCGGGTTCATAAACTTCTAGCGCACTAGGCAAGACTAGTTTAGGCAGTTTAAACAGTTTTAAATTACCTTTTCCAGAAACAATAACTTTTAATTCCAGCGCCTCGGTGGCCTTTAGCGTCTGTTTATTAGATTCGAGTTTAAGGTCAAAATCACCTACTGCTCCCGAAAAGTCAGTTGGTTTTCCGTTTTCAGGAAGTGGTTTCACGTTAATCGTGCGGTTCCCTGCCGAAACAGTCCGATTCACAGTACTGGTAAAGAGTCGTCCAAAAACATCACGCCTGTTAGAAGGAACTTCAACGGTCACGTCAAGGGATAAGGGTTCAATATTTAATTTACCGGTTTTTTGTGGATATAAAACGGTTTTTTTCAGTACAACATAAAGATAATCTTCGCCTTTATAAGTTCCTTGCTTTGTTTTATATTCTTTAACGTCTAGGTTTTGACTCCAGAAATCCCCATACCTAGGCTTATCAAGTTCTCTCCAATTTCGAATGCCTGTATTTTGAGCGACATAAAGCTTGTAAACCACCGTAATGGCTTCGTTTAAGTATGGATTTGAATTTGAAACTTCAGCGACTAGATGAATTGTTTGTGATGCCACATAATTAGGGTCGTTTGGGTTTTTAGGCTTATCTATCGCAGCTGTAACAGTTATGTTTATTGGAAGGGTCTTGTAGGTTTCTCCATTAATGTCAATGGAGGCTTGTCCAACAACAAACGTCCCTCGTTTTTTTGGTGCTAAAAAATAACTGTAACTTTTTGAAAACGATCGCACCCCATTAACCCATGAATTATTAATAGATTGACTAGGACCGCCAACTACAGTAAAATTTTCAAAGTTTGGAGGTTCAAAATCATCACCGTCTTTGTTCATTGTAAAATCAACTCGAAGTCGCTCATTGATCCCTAGTTGTTTTTTACTCACTTTTGCAGTAAAAGATATCTGAGCAGAAACAAACCCTGAAATCAAAAACATATATAAAAACATTTTTAGTTTCATTCTTTACCAGTCTTTTTCTGTTTTAATATTGACTCCTTTGGTTTTTGAGGCATTCATTTTTTCTTGCACCGTCTTTTCTTCATTACTCATGGCTTCAAGTAAGTTTTTTACTTGTTGAGGGGATAGTTTTCCTTGTTGAGGTTGAGGTTGTCCTTTATCGTTTTTTGGGTCCTTATTTTTCTGATCACCTTCCTCATCTTTAGGTTTTCCGTCTTCATCTTCCTTGTCATCGCCCTCTTTTTTATCTTCGTTTTCGTCGCCTTCGTCTTTGTTTTTTTCGTCTTTATCTTTAGTGTCGTCGCTGTCCTCTTTGTCGTCTTTATTTTCGTCCTGATCTTTATCTTGGTCTTCATCGTCGCCATCACCATCGCCGTCCCCTTGCTCTTTAGCACATTCTTGAGCGAGTGCTAAGTTATATCGACTTTCATTATCTGAAGGGATATTTCTAAGGGCATTTTTGTAAGCTGAAACGGCTTCCTTGCACCGTTCCGGTTGCATTAAAGTATTTCCAATGTTGTGATATGCCTTGTGTTTTTCAGTTTTAGAATCGCTGTTTGTTACCGCTTCTAAGTGCCGAGACATTGCTTCATCATATAGCTCAGAGTTGTAGTAGGCATTTCCGAGGTTATACGACCCAGCAGCGTTGTTTTGTTTTGTTGAAACGCCTAAACGGTATTTTTTTTCAGCCTCTATAAAATCGGCATCCACTAGCGAATTTCCTTCAAATACATAATTATTGGATTCTGCTAACTGAGGATCAACTTCTTGTGCACCCCCACTGAATGCGATCATCAACAGTACGGTCAGGCAACAATAAGCGCGTTCAAAAGTTGTCTTTAGCGTTCTTTCTACCCTTAGGTTGTGTCGTATGTTATTTAGGCCTGTCATAAGTTTTCGTTAAATAGGTTTAGACGTTTTAACCATCCAGTTTTTCGTTCTAAAAACAAAACATCCAAAATTAAAAAGAATAAGCCAATCCCCAAAAACCACTGAAATTGGTCCTTGTATTCTGCAAATTCCTTTGCTTCAAACTCTTTTTTGTCCATTGCATTTAAAATGTCTCTAATTTGTTCCACAACAGCAGCGGTTGAGTTTCCGTAAATATACTCGCCATTTGCTTCCTTGGCAATCAACTGCAACGTTTCTGCATTGAGCCTCGTGATCACGGTCTCATTGTTTTGATCTTTTTTGTAACTCATCACAACGCCATTTCTTTTTAGAGGTATAGGGCCTCCTTTTTCACTCCCCACCCCAATTGTGAAAATTTTTATACCTTCTTCAGAAGCAGCCTCTGCAACTTCAGTACTGAGATCGTTATGATCTTCTCCATCCGAAATTATAATTAAGACACGATTTGTTTGTTCTTCATCGTCGAAATAATTTCGAGACAATTGGATGGCCTCATCAATTGCGGTTCCTTGTGAAGATAACATATTGGTATTCATGCTTTGCAAAAACATTTTTGCAGCAGCGTAATCTGTAGTAATCGGCAATTGAGGAAATGCTTTTCCTGCATACGCAATAATTCCAATCCGATCACTCGCTAAATTATTTATGATCTGAGTCACTAGTTGTTTGGATTTTTCGATTCGATTGGGCGCAACATCTTCAGCAAGCATACTTTTTGAAACATCAATTGCAAAAACAATATCAACCCCTTCGCGTTTGATGGTTTCAAGTTTTGTGCCAATTTTAGGGTTCACTAACGCAATGACCAGGCCGCTGATAGCCAAGCAAAGGACACTAAATTTTAAGGCCGATTTAAAAAAAGATAAATCGGGGCTCAATCGCTTTAAAACAACCGTACTTCCAAAGGCTTTTTGAACTCTTTTTTTCCAGAAAACAGTCCACAAAAAAACCACCAACATCACTGGAACGATGAGTAATAACCAAAACCAAACTTTTTCTTCTAATTGATACATTTAAATAAAGCTTCTAAATAAGGTGAATCGCAACAAAAACTCAAATAATAATAACCCCAAAGCCAGAAACACCAACGGTCTGAATTTTTCTTCATAGTTATAGAATTTAAACTCTTCTACTTCTGTTTTTTCGAGCGCATCGATTTCTTTATAGATTTCTTTTAACTTTCTGTTGTTCGTCGCTCTAAAGTACTTTCCGCCGGTAACCTCTGCAATTTCTTTTAGGAGTTTTTCGTCAATTTCCACTTGTGTTCTTCCATATTGAAACACGCCATTTCTGATGGCTATTGGGGATAACGCCATGCCGTTGGTGCCAAGTCCAATGGTGTAGGTTTTCACCCCATATTCAACGGCAAGCTCACTCGCCGTTTGAGGATCAATAAATCCGGCATTGTTTACGCCGTCGGTTAACAAAATAATGATTTTACTTTTTGCTTTGCTGTCTTTGATCCGGTTCACAGCTGTTGCCAGTCCCATCCCAATAGCTGTACCACCTGTTATGACAGTATTATATTTTATGTCTTTTAAAGATTGAAGCACAATACTTTTGTCGCTAGTAATAGGTGTTTTTGTGTAACTTTCTCCAGCATATTCTACAAGTCCAATTCGGTCATTAGGACGTCCTTTAATGAAATCTCCAGCGACGTTCTTTAACGCTTCAAGTCGATTGGGCTTTAAGTCTTTGGCTAACATACTTGCAGAGACATCAATCGCCATAACGATATCAACACCGCGTGTTGTTTTCGTTTTTGACGACACATCCACTGTTTGTGGGCGTGCAAGAGCAGTAATAATTAGGGCCATTGCAAGCATTCGCAAGCCAAATAAAAGATGCTTTAAGGTGGTCCAAATACTCGTTTTACGAAAGCCTTCAACACTAGAAACACTTAGTTGAGCGGTTTGTTTTTTATGCTTTAGGACATACCAAAACACCAATATAGGCAGCAGCACTAGGAGCCAGAAAAATTCTTTTTGCGTAAAATCGATTCCCTTAAACATTACTTTTCTTTTTCGGTTAGTTTAATCAGTTCGACAGAATTTAGAACCCGTTCTATAATTTGATCCGCATACACATCGTCCTCTTTCCAAGTTAAAATAACTTGCTGTAATAGATTGGGGGTCGAAAATCCTAAAATGACATACTCACCCTTTACGAGTGTGTCTTTTATGAGAAAATCCCCCACACCAAATGTTTTGAGCCCTTCTTGTCCATTTGGTGTGATAAATTGCTCACTTTTGTTGAGGATATTTTTGGTGCCTTGTTTTTCAAAGGAATCCAAAACGCCTTCAGCGGCTTTTACCAAATCAATGGCCGGCTCTTTTTCTTTTTCTTCTTTGGGTTGACTGGCAATCTTTGAACTATTTACCACCACGTCTATTGGGGTATCACCTCCAGCGTATGTAAATGTAGCCATTTCAACTTTGCCTTTCAATTCTTCTGGAAGCTCAACAGCTTGTCTTTCTAAAACCACGGGTGTTGTCAATATAATTCCTGGAGCCCCATATTCGCTGGTGACCCAAGCGGATCTTTCTAATAATAGCTTGCTAGGGTTTCTAAGCACGGTATCTTTTGTCGTTGTAAACCCATTTCTGATAATTAACCCAATCATCGTCATTAAAATCACCCCGATTACTACGGCTATAATTTGTTTGATTTTTTTTCGTTTTTGTTTGCGAGCGACTGCCTCACGATAGGCCAAATCTTCTAATAACTCTTCTTCTGTGGGTTCCGGAAGTCCTTCTTTTACATGATCAATTTCTAGTTCAATAGTGCTTTTATCGAATTTGGCTAATTCAAAATCAGGCTTAGATTTTGCGAATTTAACCAAATCAGCACGTTTTAAAATCGTTTCAATATTTCGAATTGTTTCTGGACTTAGCTCAATTTGATTGGCATCCTTTAAGGTTTTCAAACGCAGTACTAATTCGTCTGTGGTACTTTCTAGCGATTGTTCATAAACCTTTTCATCGAGATACTGTCTTAAAATCAAAGTTAAATCCGAATAATACGTTTTGACCTCTTCGTTTTGAAAATAATGCGCTTCGTCTAGTTTTTCCAAGGCCAATTTAGCGCGCTCATACGGAGGTAAAGCTGCAATTTTTTGTGATTCAGTTAATGGTTTTTTACGCCAAATGAACCAGTATAGTACTCCGCCAATTAGAAATAAAAGGAATAGAAACAACGCAAAATTTCTCCAGAACCCAGAACCAGTTTTTTTAACTTCTATAATTGGTTTGATGTCAAAGAGTTTTTGCTTGGTCGTGTCTACTACAACGGGGTTCACCTGAACCTGTAATGAATCGGTAAAAAAGGTTTTATCTCCAATTATAATTTTTTGTTTTGGAATGGTATATGTTCCAGAGTCAAATTGCGTCAGACCATAGGTTTTTGTGAGTTGATAATACCCTTCTTTTTTAGCCGTGTCAATAGGGTAGCTATTGATCATTTCTAGTGGCTGAAATGTTTGTTCATCAGAAAACACTACCAGCGTAGTCGAATCTGTTTCTACTTGAACTTTATAGAATAATTCAGCGCCAATTTTGATGGCGGTTGAATCGATACTGGTTGACACTTGACCATATCCTAAAATCGAAACAAGCATACAACAAACACTCCAAAGCAAGCTTTGAGACGTCAGGTTTTTTATTGTTTTTATGCGCTTCATTTTGTGCTTATCCTCGTTGTTTAAAATAACCTAATAATTTTTTTACATAACTTTCATCAACCCTACAATCCAGTGCTCCTGCACCCGATTTTTTAAAGCTATCAGAAAAGTAATTGACCTTGTTTTGATAATTTGCTTGATAATCTTTTCGTACGGTTTTCGAAGCGGTATTCACCAAAAAGGAGACTCCTGATTCTTGGTCTTCGACTTGAACCATTCCTAAATTCGGAATCTCAGCTTCGTATTTATCATACACTCTGATGCCAGTAATATCGTGTTTCCCGGAGGCGATTTTTAAATTATGTTGATATGCTTCTGCCATAAAATCGGACAAAAGAAATACAATTGCTTTCTTTTTCATCACATTGGATAAAAACTTTAGCGCTTCCGCAATGTTTGTTTCTTTGCTTTTAGGGGTAAACTCAATCAGCTCTCTAATAATTCTTAACACGTGTGAACGTCCTTTTTTTGGCGGAATGTATAATTCAATTCCATCCGAAAATAAAATCAGTCCAATTTTATCATTGTTTTGAGTGGCCGAAAATGCAAGCGTTGCAGCAATTTCAGTTACAATTTCATTTTTGAATTGTGCTTCGGATCCAAAAAGTTTTGAGCCAGAGACATCGACCATTAACATCATGGTGAGTTCACGTTCTTCTTCAAAAACCTTAATATGAGGCTCGTTGCAACGTGCAGTCACATTCCAGTCAATATTTCTTACATCATCCCCGTATTGATACTGTCTGACTTCAGAAAACGTCATACCGCGACCCTTGAAAGTCGAGTGGTACTCGCCTCCAAATACATGGTCGGAGAGCCGCCGTGTTTTGATTTCTATTTTTCTAACTTTTTTTAGTAATTCCTTGGTATCCATTTGATGCGTGTGCTGTTATGTGCGTGTGATTTACAAACCACACAAAAAAGTCACTATGAATTAAGGTACCTCAATGACATTGACAATTTTACTGATAATGTCTTCGGATGTTACATTTTCAGCTTCCGCTTCATAGGTAATTCCGATTCGATGACGGAGTACGTCATAGACGATCGCCCGCACATCTTCAGGGATGACATAGCCACGTCGTTTAATGAAAGCATAGCATTTAGCGGCAGTTGCCAAATTGATACTTCCTCTTGGCGAAGCGCCAAAAGCGATTAAAGGTTTTAGCTCTGCTAAACCATATTTTTCTGGGTAACGCGTCGCAAATACGATGTCTAAAATATATTTTTCAATCTTTTCATCCATATAAACCTCTCTCACAGTAGCTTGAGCGCTCAAAATTTGCTTAACAGTTACGACAGCATTAATTTTTTCAAATGCCCCTTTTAAGTTTGCTCTCACAATAAGCTGTTCGTCTTCAATTTTTGGATAATCGATAATTGTCTTTAACATGAAACGATCGACCTGTGCTTCGGGGAGTGGATAGGTACCTTCTTGCTCTACTGGGTTTTGTGTCGCCATGACTAGAAAGGGTTTATCCAGTATAAAAGTTTCGTCGCCGATGGTGACTTGTTTTTCTTGCATCGCCTCTAAAAGTGCCGATTGTACTTTTGCGGGTGCTCGATTGATTTCATCTGCCAAAACAAAATTGGCGAAAATAGGCCCTTTTTTAATGGTAAAGTCGTTGGCTTTAATGTTGTAAATCATGGTACCTACCACATCAGCTGGTAAGAGGTCTGGCGTAAATTGTATTCGACTAAAACTACCAGCAACGGCTTGTGACAAGGTGTTTATTGCCAGTGTTTTAGCAAGACCAGGAACGCCTTCTAAAAGAATATGACCTTGACCCAAAAGGCCAATAAGCAAGCGTTCTATCATGTGTTTTTGCCCAACAATTACTTTGTTCATTTCTAAAGTAAGTAAATCAACAAAGGCGCTTTCTTTTTCAATTTTCTCATTGATTGATTGAATGTCAACCAGGTTCTTATCATCTTCCATCGTAATGTTTTAAATAATTGTTTTTTGTTCCAAAAAATTCTGTTGTGCAATTTGTTAAAATATTTCCGTTCACCTTGTTAATAATTGGTTAAAACTTAGGTTCATTTTGCCACTTAATGAATATTATGTTTATTATTTTTAAATTCCATTCCACAAAATGAAAAAACTAAAGTTTTCCAAAATTATTGCTGGCACTATGTCTTGGGGTTCTTGGGGGCGTAATTTTAGCGCAACGGACATGCAGCGCTTGGTTGAAAAGTGTGTGGACTTAGGGGTCACCTCATTTGATCATGCGGACATTTATGGCGGTTATACAACTGAAGCTGCTTTTGGAACAGCGTTTTCTAAAACAGCTATCGTGCGCTCAAAAACTCAATTTATTTCTAAATGCGGAATTCAACTGATGAGTCCAAACCGTCCAAATAAAATAAAGCATTATGATTGCTCTAAGGCGTATATTATTGCGTCCGCAGAATCTTCATTAAAACACTTAAAAACAGATTATTTAGATGCACTTTTGATCCATCGCCCCAGTCCGTTGATGCATCCTTATGAGATCATGGAAGCGATTCAACACTTAAAAAAAGACGGAAAAATTAGCAGCTTTGGAGTGTCGAATTTTACACCCTCACAAGTCGATCTGATTTCTAGCGAAGTGGCGATTGACATCAATCAAATTGAGTTTTCCGCCGTTCAGCATCAAGCCTTATTTAATGGAAGTTTGGATCAACTGTTAAAAAACAAAATCACTCCCATGGCTTGGGCGCCACTTGGCGCGGTGTTTTCTAGCGAATTATCGGCTCAAAAAAAACGTATTAGAGAGCAACTCGACGTTTTAGCTCAAAACTATAATGCCACTCCAGATCAATTATTGTTGGCTTGGATTTTGAAGCACCCTTCTGGGATTCATCCTGTGATTGGAACGACAAACTTAAAACGCATCGAAGCATCTATAGCGGCTGATTCAATAAATCTCACATCTGAAGATTGGTTTAAAATATTAGAAGCCAGTCAAGGCCACGAAGTTCCCTAAATTCCTGCAAAATGATTAATAAACGACTGCTTATCAAAAATCTTCTTGCGCATAACGACGAGAGTAGTTTTTATGATAAAAAGTTAAAAATTAATATCGGTAATAAAGAGGGCAAAGCGAAGTTTCTAAAACATATTTGTGCGCTATCCAATAGCAATCCGAACAACAATTCCTACATCGTCATTGGGGTGGACGATCAATATAGTCACATCATTGGCGTTGATTTTTTTGATGACAGTAAGATTCAAAATCTTGTGAATGCCTATTTAAGCCATCCACCGATTATTCAATATGAAAACATTCCGTTTCCACATCTGGGTGATGATAAGGTGGTGGGGCTGGTTACCATTCGACCCAAAGAAACCCAAGAAATTACGTCGCTTCGTAAAAATATTTGGAAGTATTATGGTGGCAATGTGTTTTTTAGAGAAGGCAGTATGAGTATGCCCAAAGTATTTGACATTGAACTGACAGATTCCAATTCTGAAATTGTAGCCTCTATTGAAGCGCATTCTCGAAACAATATTAAGTATACTTTGGACGGGGTCTTTGATTTTATGGCACAACGGAAGGATTATGAACCAAAATATAAAGTTTTCAAAGAGTATTTTGTGATCTGTTGGTCAGGCCAAAAAAAGACTCTAAAAACGCAAACGTTTTATTCGCGGGTGGACATTGCGTTGATTAACGAACAGGTGCGCTTGTTTTACTCGACTTTGGATGCCGTTGAGATTTCTTATGACAACGATTCTTTTAAGATTATTGAATATGTTAATTTAGGGTTGAATGGCCAAAACACGTATTATCAACTTGAAGAAACTACGATTACTTTTGGGAACAATGCGATTTACAGCATCGACTCTCAATTGCTTTTTAAGCCACCTCAATACGACAAAAAAATTCTGCATCATATTTTTAATGCCAACAATGCGCTCATGGACCGCCTTAGGCAGGGAAAATCTCTTACAGCGTCGCAGCTCAACGATTTAAAAAATGTTCCTGCAACGTATTTAATCTGTTATTTTAATGGATTTGAAGCCGCGCTGATACAACTCCAAGCCGCAAAGCCGTTGTTGTATAAACATAGCGATGAAGTGTATGCGCTCTACAAAGAGAGCATGCGAATTCTAAGAAAAGCGAAGTATAGTTAAGGGTGTTGTGCTGTGGAGCGACCACTACGCTAAAGTGAGAATAGTGCGGTTTTGTATGCGAGGATTTTCCGAAGGAAAATCAGCAGCTAACAAAAAAGCACTAACTCTTGGTTAAGCACCAGAACCAAATTTGTCGGAATAGAAATGGAAAAAGTCCAATTACAATTCCGATTATAAAATTCAGTTTTTCCGCTTTTAAATTCCATTCAGATTGGTTTATTCGAGTCAGATATTCAGTCAGTTTATATATTCCGAATCCAATTAATATTCTGATTGATAATTCTGCTAACAATTCCCAATTAAAAATATAGTCCGTAATTCTTAACGACAAAGCAAACGCTAAATTCGTAATTATTCCAAGTGTTAATATTTTCATTAAAGTCAGCCAATTTTTATTATTCACAAAAATCAGAATTCCGGAAAATAATAGTAAAACACCAAAAATAAATTCCGCTATAATACTTGAATTCGAACGCATAAATACAAAAAGAGCTGTCGTGAAATTATATCTAAAAAAATCGGTTAAACTATGATAAATAAGTCCGATTCCAAATATTAGGAATATCAAACCATAAATCCAGTTAATATTTTTCTTTCGTAGTTCTGTTTTCAAATTGGTGGTAACTTGTTATATGGAGAACAAAACCCCTGTTTATAGGGGTATATCGGTTCAGTATATGAAAAGTAGGGCAGTTGTAAGCGATACTTTTCGGATTAAACTAAAGCCGAATTTTTATATTTTGTTATTTATCTTTTCTCGTTTTAAATATACCAAATTTAAAAATTTGGCGACTTGGCAAATACACACAGACTTTTCGATTAAGCATTTTTTGCCTTATTTTTTTTATACATTGTTGCCAGTAGTTATTTTTTCAGCTTACTATTTCTGGTCCAATTCCACCAATCCATTTCCATTTTCCATTAATCTTTTTATAAATATATGTTCCCGAATTCGCACACAGAGAACCGCAAGAATATGAATATCTGAAAAATGCAGTTTTTTTGTCTATCGAAAATAAAGGAAGTTCCAAACTGTAATATCCTTTTCCCATTTTATAGATTTCATTCCAATAAGTCTCCAAATCTACCTTCTCAATTAATTCATCAATGTACTTTCTTTCTATTTTTTTTCTTGGAATATATTTAGGTTCAATCACTATATTTTTTTGTGATTCAGTTTGGTCATAAATGAATTTAATATCATTTTTATCAATCAGTTCGTTTAAAGAACTATCTTTTGATTTTTTAGTTAGTCTAATCAAATCGGCATTCCAATATTCCGATTCCATTGGGAAAATTTCTACCTTTTTATTTATTACCATTCCGTCTTTTCTTAAAACATCTTTAAAAAAGTTTATGTAATCTGATTTTTTAATCGAAGGCTTTTTTATTGTGTTATAATCCGCTATTATTTTTTCAGTTTCTGACTTGATAATTTCTTCGGTTTGAACTGTATCAGCTTGAACCCGAATTGATTCGGCTACTTTTTCGTTTTTCGAATTTGATTTTTGCTTGCAAGAAGTTACAATGAATATCAATATTAATATGATTTGCAGAAGTTTTTTCATAATTACTGGCAACTCCGGATAATAGGAGCTTTTGTTCTCGTTTATTATTTCCCGCCGTCCAGTTCATCTTGCCATTCCAGCAATTTTTTCCACTTACCGTCGTATGCTAAGCGGGCTTGTTTTGGCCATGTTCCAGGGACATGCATTTTAAAGGCGTCTCCACCACTGTCTAAGATTGCTTGACACCTTTCAATGTTAGAATCCGCCAAAGCTTTCCAGCTTCTCACGCCATTGTTGTGAAATAGTTGTTGGATTTTTGGCCCAATTCCCTCAATAACCGTCAGGTCATTTTCTTTAATGGGTCTTCCAAACACACTTTTAGCCAAGGCTGCATTAAATAATGATTTAGTAGAATCCACTCTTTTGAAAGAGGCGTCTGTACTTGTTTTTTTATTCTTGCAAGCTTTTAGTTCTGCTTCAAGGCGTTTAATTTGTAATTTATAGTCATCACAATTTTTAGACTCGCTTTGTTTGTTAAGCAATCGACCTAGAAGGTAGCCGAATAACGCAGATAATAGTCCAACGATTAAGGGGATTAGTATACACCAGTTCATAATGTTTTATTTTTTAGTTAATTAATAATTAGTTCTGTTCTTCTATTTTTAGCTTTTCCAGCAGCGGTCCTGTTGGTTGCAATTGGAGCAGATTCTCCTTTTGAGGTCGTTTTGACTTTGTCCCCGTCCACATTCAATTTCAATAACTGTCGTCTAGTGAAATCGGCACGACGCTGTCCAAGTTCCATATTAAATTTGTCTGACCCGTCGCTATCACAATGCCCAACAATGGTGCAAGAACGATCTTCATACGAGTTGAGGTAATCTGCCAGTGCTCCAAGATTAGTATTTTTCAAAGTCAAGTTAGATGTTGCGTGTTTTCCAGACCCAAAATTCATTAAAGTAGGCGATTTTAATAAGTTGTTTTTTAGTGCAGCATTCTGTTTAGAGAAATTTTCAGCGAGTAAAAGCGCGTAAGGACCGTGTAAAACTCCAGAACCGTCCGGTTGAAGACCTTCATTCATGACGCCAGAAGGGAGAATTTTATCAGCTGAAATCCCTTTGGAAGTCAGTTGTTTTTTAATTGCTTCGGCTCGTGCCATCCCTAAATCTCCAAAAGTAGAGGTGTTAGATTCCTCACCTTTAAAATACCCCATTACTTTTAAAACTTTTGATGGGTTTTGAGATAGATGGTTTTTTAGCTTTTCAATTGGGTCATTCAAAGATTCAGGAACAGGCGTTAAAACAGCGTGGCCAGATGTATTGAAATTGAAATTTTCATTGGTCCCAATATCAAAGTCAGCACCAGAAATCGAAAAAGGATTCAGGTTTTTAGAAACAGTATCGGCGTTATTAGAAATGTTTGTTTTGATATTGTTCGTCGCATTCTGACAGTAATTACAACAGAAGTACCAGTAAAGGATACATCCAATAATAATGGAGAATACTATCCCCAACAAATAGGTGGTTTTCTTGCTCATGTGATTTGGTTTTTACGTTGTAAACACAACAAATCTAATTATCGTGTACTCATAAGACACACAAACAAAAAAAAGTCACATCTAGTGGATGTGACTTTTAAAATAAGAATGTAAATTAATTTATAAATCGAATTTAATTCCTTGCGCTAAAGGTAATTCATCGGAGTAATTAATGGTGTTTGTTTGACGTCGCATATACACTTTCCATGCATCAGAACCAGACTCACGTCCACCGCCCGTTTCTTTTTCACCTCCAAAAGCCCCTCCAATTTCGGCGCCAGAAGTTCCAATATTTACATTGGCAATACCACAGTCAGAACCCGAATATGACAAGAATTTTTCCGCTTCTTTTAGTTCATTGGTCATTATCGCAGACGACAAACCTTGGGCGACTCCATTTTGTTTTTGGATGGCATTTTCTACCGCACCCGTGTATTTCATTAAATATAAAATAGGTGCAAATGTTTCATGCTGCACAATTTCAAAATGGTTTTCGGCTTCAATAATCGCGGGCTTTACATAACAACCGCTTTCATAGCCTTCTCCTTCTAAAACTCCGCCATCAACCAATACGTTGCCTCCTTCAGCTTTTGCTTTTTCAATAGCCGCTAAATAGGTGTTTACAGAATCATGGTCGATTAAAGGTCCAATATGGTTTTTTTCATCTAAAGGATTTCCAATTGTTAATTGCCCATAGGCACCAACAATCGCATCTCTTACTTTATCATATACAGATTCGTGAATAATGAGACGTCGTGTCGACGTACAACGTTGTCCACAAGTTCCTACAGCACCAAAAATTGCTCCGGGGACTACCACTTTTAAATCGGCAGTTGGTGTAATAATAATGGCATTATTGCCTCCCAACTCTAGTAAAGATTTTCCAAAACGTTGGGCAACTGTTGCACCAACAATTCGTCCCATTCTTGTAGAACCCGTAGCAGATACTAAAGGCACTCGCGTATCGGTTGTCATCATTTCTCCAACGGTATAATCACCATTAATGATTGAAGAAATTCCTTCAGGCAACTTATTTTCTTTTAAAATCTCAGCAATAATGTTCTGGCAGGCAATAGAGCAAAGCGGGGCTTTTTCAGAACCTTTCCACACACATACATCCCCACAAATCCATGCCAAAGCAGTATTCCAAGCCCACACAGCAACAGGAAAATTAAACGCAGAGATAATACCTACTACTCCAATAGGATGCCATTGTTCTCGCATCACATGACCAGGACGTTCAGAAGGAATGGTTTGCCCGTTTAATTGTCGAGACAATCCAACCGCAAAATCACAGATGTCAATCATTTCTTGAACTTCGCCATACCCTTCTTGTAGGGATTTTCCCATTTCGTAGGACACTAGTTTTCCGAGCGGTTCTTTTAAATCGCGGAGTTTATTTCCAAACTGACGTACGATTTCGCCACGTTGAGGAGCTGGCATTGTGCGCCACACCGGAAACGCTGCCGTTCCTGCCGTCATCACCGCTTCATAATCTGCTGCAGAGGTGCAGACAACCGTTCCAATTTTTTTACCATCCACAGGAGAAAAACTATCAAGATGGGCGCCATTAGCAAAACTATTTGCACCCGTTGATGTTCCTAAATTTATATCTTTTATGCCAAGCGCATCAAGTGCATCTTGAATTTTAAAATCAATTGAGCTTGTGTTCATTTTTTTGTTTTAAAAGAATTCGAATTGCGAATATAATAATTTTAGGCACGATTTTATGATAATTACATAATCATTTCCAGTCGCAAAAGGGGGTTTGGCTGAGTTTGGAATTGTAATACGATATATCGCCTGTGACTTCTTGTCCAAGCCAATCTGGTTTAGAGAATTTTTCAGCTTCTGAGCGAAGCTCAACCTCTGCGATAACCAAGCCTTTGTTGGCGCCAAGAAACTCATCAACCTCAAAAGTATGATGCCCTACAGACACGTGATATCGGGTTTTACTGATGATGTGGTCTTCACACAACTTTAGAAGTGCCTCAGCATCGGATTTAGAAATTTCTTTTTCCCATTCAAACCGGCTAAGTCCGCTAGCATTACTTTTCCCTTTTACCGTGATAAATCCTATTTGATCTTTAAGCCGAATCCGAACAGAGCGCTCAGGATCTGAATTTAAATAGCCTTGGATAATACTAGAGTGTTTGGAAGCCGCCGCACGATAGTCGTCCGAGTTTACCAAAAATTTACGTTCAATTTCAATCATAAAATAGAAAACAGAGGTTAGAAGTTCTAAATTTACAGTAAGTCAGGCGATTTATCAATAGAAAACATAAAACAACGTTTTTTTATATCAATCTGGTGGAAGAGTGCTAGAAAATATGAAACGATTCTTCTGGTTTGCTAAGATTTTGCCCAGAGAACGCAACCAATATTTGAATATTCGTAAAAATATTGATTTTATAGATGTGTATTGGATCGGCTTTAGTAATTTTGAAGGCACAAAAATGAAATCAGCAATGTCCACACAGCCAAAAATCACAAGGTTTAATCAAAACGTATTATCAAAATATCAAATATACAACAGTATATTTATGACT
>ENA-UZWV01014320-UZWV01014320.1-metagenome-genome-assembly--contig:-Day-3-1m-contig-14320_pt1 | contig 23188 bp, 31 predicted proteins | sample MGYA00260342_ERZ794902 | MGnify/ENA metagenome assembly ERZ794902
AATGATTTACCACCACCGGTTGTAGCCAATAAGACTGTCATAGATTTACGAGGTAAGCCACCTTTGGTAATTTTGTTGAGCAATTCAATATCAAAAGGAATACGCTCTTCTTTTTTGTGGTAAAAGTCATAACGTGATTCATAATCCTCAAGGTAATCATGGCCAACTGAACTATCAAAACTAATACTAAGTGAGTCTTGTAATAAAGCAGGTAAGCCGTCTTTGCCGAGTTCAGATTCTGATCCATCAACTACTAGGATTGCTTTACGAATTGCGTTATATAAATCGCGATCTTGGCAGAACTTTTCAGTTTCTTTAACAAGCCATTCTTGGTCTGTATCTTCATCGCGTTTAAGAGTATCAACTGAAGCCATTACGCTTTTGTAAGACTCTTCGTTCATATCTTTACGTTTGTCAAGTGTTAGTTTGAGTACCTCAACTGAAGGAGGATCTCTATATTCTTCAACGTAACTTGAATACGTTTCAAATATTTTCTTGTGGTTGTTGTCTTCAAAGTAATCTGTTTTTATGTACGGATATACTTTACGAAAATAATCTTCGTTAAATACGAGATTAGATAATACGGTGTTCTCTATCATTATTGATTCCAGTGGCTGAGTTGAATATGGCGGCTCTGTAATTGAACCGCCATACTTTTATAATAATCCATTTTGTTACAAATGTCAACTAAAATTTACTCTGTTGCGTCAGCAATCGCTTCGTCAATTATAGCAATGTCATCATCACGCATAATAGCGCCCGATCCACCGATAGTAAATGAGTCTTTAATATATTGACCAAAGTTTGTTTCTTCAAACATTTTTAGCCAAAACTCTTTATTATCGTTTACTTCTTTAGCTCTCATTAACTTATCAGAAATAACTTCGCCTGTTTCTGGATTGATTGCTTCATACCAACCAACTTTTGGTTTATTGAGGTAACCACCTTTTTCAGCAACTTCCATCAAACCAGACCATTTGACAATGCCGCCTTCATAAGATACTGAGATTGGAATTTTTGATTTCTCTTTAACGTGTCGAGATTTTTCAATATTAATTACAAAGTGATAACCTGTAATTTCAGTACCAACCTTTTCTTGGCGTCTACCGATAATCCAAATGGCATCAGCAGAGTAATAAATCCCTGTACCACCAGATACGATAGCTTTTGGAAACAAACCAATCTCTTGGTAAGTATGGTTAACCGCAATCAATGGAATATCTTTAAGATTGAGATGTGGTGTAACAATACGGAATAGAGATTTCAAGGCTTTCGCTCTTGACATATCAGCAACTGATTTACCATCAAGTGCGTCTTGTGTTTCTTTCTTTGATGCTAAGTTACCGACTGAGTCAATAACAATAACTACGTTATCTTTCTTTTCAATTTTATCGAGCTGTTGGGAAATATCAAACTTAAGTTGCTCAACATCTGTAATTGGTGTATGGACAACTCTATCCATATCAATACCAAAGCTTTCAAAGTATGCTTGTGGTGTACCAAACTCTGCATCATAAAATAATAAGATAGCATCTTTATTACGCTTCATATAAGCACCTGCCATTAATAGAGCAAATGCAGATTTAAAGTGTTTTGATGGTCCTGCTAATACCAATAGTCCCGGTGTTAAGCCACCATCAATTCTTCCTGATAAAGCAACGTTTACCATTGGAACTTCTGTCGGCGCCATATCTTTTTTACCAAATACTTTTGATTCCATTAATGGCGCTGTCATTTTAATCGTACTGTTTTTCACTAACTTGTCTAAGAGACTCATATTAACTACCTTCTACTATTGATTTCAGTTTACTCTTATAGGCCTCAATCTTGCTTACGCGATCAGGCCAATAAATTGTTGATTTCTCAGAATTCTTACATAAGTTATCCAAGAACGGTGTTACCGATTTAAATAATAGTTCTAAACGATATTCAAGGTCGTCAGCCGCAAGTTTAGCATCAGTGAGTTGATCCTCAAGTGTTTGCTTCTCGCTGCTGACTTTTTGAATGGCGTCTTTGGCTTCTGCTTCTTTTTCCTGAAGCTCTTCATCAATGAAGCTGAAACCAAAGTCAAAGTCTAGAACTTCTTCGTAGACTTTATTAGCCATTTGCTAGTTCCTTAAAGATTGATAGATCGTCGTCATCATCGTCCATTGACATTCCTTGCGATGCGCTTGTTTCTGGCATAGCTTCTTTCAAGGTTGGTTCTGGAGCTGACTTGCTAGTATTACCAAAGCTGCTCAAATCTAAATCATCATCTTCCTCAGCGGTGGCTGGCACTGCAGCTTCTTCACCTAGAGCAAGTACACGGTATAGTTTTGTTTTCAACTCTGCATACGATTTGAAGTTCTTTGGATCTACCAACTCTTGCAACTTGTGCTGTTGGTTCCAAATACCTTCGATTACTGAGTCGTCATCTGCAATTGCTGATGGTTGGTCAAACTCAGATTTGTCATAGTTAGGATATCCTTCAAACTTACGAATTTTCAAACGGAAGTTTGCGCCTTCCCAGAAATCAAATGGATTTACCGGACGTTCGTCTTCGAATGTTGGGTTCATCAAATCATTTAATTTATCAAAAATCTTTTTACCAAACTGGTACATAAAGACTTTACCATCATTTTCAGGGTTTGCGCTGTCTTTTACGACAAGGATATTAGCCACGTACTTTAGTCGACGCTTTTGTTTACGAGCTAACTCTTTATCAGACTCGAGACCAGAGTTCCACAACTTTGAGTTGTACTCGGATACCGGATCGTCTTGGTTAACTGTAGTGAGTGAGTTTTCAATATACCATAATCCTGTTGGTCCTTGAAAACCGTGGTCCCAGATACGTACGAATGGCATCTCTTCGCCTTGCGCTGCTGGCAAGAATCGAACAATAGCAAAACCATTACCCGCTTTATCGCGCGTTGGTTTCCACATTTTACCTTCGTTGGGATCTGAATAGCTCTTTGTTTGAATTTTCTCGAGCTGTGAGTTCAATTTGTTTAGAGAAGCTGAACGATTCTTCTTAAGTGCGTTGAAATCCATTGACATGGTTATATCTCCTAATTTTGCTGTGTATAGCGTTTGTTTATATTGCGATGTATTTGTCGTTAAGCCGACCATCTATTTATATTAGAAAAAGTATTCGCGAATAATATTTTTGAACTTTTTCTGTTCAATTTCCAAGAAAGGATAATATTTCTTAGATAATCTAATTATATCACTTGCTACGATTTTGTCAACTACTTTTTGGTCCCAATACGAAAAAATATTTGCGCAATGAGTTAGTATCGTAAACGTCTCAAGTGTTATTTGCCGTTGAATATAGAGAGTCATAATAGCTGGATGCTGCCCTTGGACAGACACAAAGTTATCTTGGTATTCGTCTCTAAGTTTGCTAAGATCGTCCTTAACGACGCGTGATAATGAATCCCGTTTCTTGGTCCATTCCACATAACGATCTTCGCCTTGTTGCTCAACGATTTCCCTAATCCATGCGTTTGGCTTAACTATCATATTAGCCATTAACAATTTTTCAGGGTCTTCCTTTTGAGCGAGTTTATGAAAAAAGAAAACATCGTTCCGAGTACGGTATGTCTCAAACGATGCTCTAATTTTTCCTCTGTACTTATGATAATCATATCCATCTGTAGTAAAATGCTTTTTCATTGCAAGGTATTTTACGTAACAGTTATATGATTCCTCATTCGCAAAGCTCTGTGATGTCTTGATCATCTTTAATCACCATTTTCATTTTCACTGCTTCAGTCCTTACTTTTTCTTTAAGGATAGAAGACTTTTTGACTATATCGGCAACTGCCTCTATTTCCAATCCATTCTGACGCGCGTATTCAACTAACGCATCAATATAATTAACCCCGTTTGATAACATACTTGAAATCTCGTGGTGTACTTTTTCTGGTGTACGGGGGTTGATAACTTTTTCTTGGGGGTTAGTTTTATCCATTTAGAGATTTAACTCCACTAAGCCAGTTTTCAGCGGCACTTTCTGCCCAATGAATTGACTTACCTTCGTATACTTCTTCCTGAATAAATTCTTCATTAATAAAAAATCTGCAGCCACTGCCGTTTGCTGTATTAAAATATTCAGCTTTAAGTGTCTTGCCTGCTTTTTCCATTATAATCGTGTCGCCTGCCATTTTACTTTCCTTAATATTTGAAGTTGATTTCATTGAGCCACAGTTTGAGCAATATGTGACGGTTACCTTAAAATGATAACCGCCTAGTTCTATATACTCATAACCTTGATTTATATTAACTATATCACAACAACCAAAGAGTGTCAACCGTTAATCTCCGCAAAAAGAACATTATTTACATAATCGTCTTTGTCTTCTTCAGATATACCCATAGCAAGTATTGACCGATGAAGGTGCGGATTTTTCTTTTGGTTAACACAATATTTGTTTAGTAGAGGTGATGTATCTCTTTCTGACTGATATGCCATATCGTCTATATTGTCTAAATAATAATCAACAAGGTCAGATGTTACTTCAATGAATTGGTCAAGTTCTTTATCAGTATTGATATTACCAACAGCAATCATTGATTCCGAGAATATTTCTTTTGCCCAATCAGGTAGTTCTCTTGGTTTATTCCATTCCAAGCCTTTAACCTTATTAGCCATGTAAGTACTATAAGGATGCTCAACACCGTGTAGTGGAGAGAAATCCATAAACGAACCAGTAATCTTTTTAGGACCAGCTACAATATCAAACCCTAAGATTGGTAATTCTAAACCGGCTGCAGGAAAAACATTAACATGCATTAACCAAAGCCCTTTACCATCTGCGGGTACGATAGTTTTTAAATGCGCTTTATCTACTTGGTCTGAGTGCCAGAACCTGTCGTCCCAATCTTTAAAGTAGAGATCAGTCATGGCAGGTTCTTCGTACTCAGTAAAGTTATCTTGAAACTTACCGCGTATGTGTGCAGCGTAATCGTTTAATCTGTCCCATAGTGCGTGTGTCATTTATTTTTTCGTAGCCTTCGGAGTTTTGCAAATTCATTTAGCAGTCGCGTTTCTCTAATTGATTTAAGTAAACCTCGCCGTTTACGAGCGCTTTTACTTTTAGACATACGTTCTGCACGAGCCTTTGGTTTAAGGTCAACTGTATCCAATGCGTCGTTTTGCATTTTACTCTCCTTATATATTTTTGATTTATATTATTATTTTATAACAAATAGCTAAGAATGTCAATAGTTATTTAGATAACTCGTCAAATAATTCTGATGCGAAACTAAAACATTTCTTAGCTTCNNAGCACTTTAGTATCGCCTTCAAATTCATACATAATACCTTTTCCGGGAGTCTTAGCTTTAATAATTTGTCCACCATGCAGTTCACCAAAATGTCTTACATACATATGAGCTAATAGGCTATCGTTATCATCTGCGTCAGCTAGTCCTTGCATGTGAGTCATACATCTACCTACTGATTCTGGATAACTATCAATATCGTCAAAGCCATAAATTTCTGATAACTCATTCATATCCTCAAGGATACGTGGAGCTCTATAGATTGCGGTAAGATTTGGTGGAATGATTACAATGTCTTCTAATAGTCTGTATACTAAATACTGACAGTTTAAAAACTTATAATATACGAATGGGTCAATACCACCACTAATTAATTGCTTAGCAAATTTTCTACGTTCAGCTGCTTGGTGGTGTGCCCATGTGAGTTGCTTCAGTTTATTGGTCATAATATATTGCCCTCTGTTTATGGTGTACCTATTATTTATAACGAAAAAAGGGAAGCGATTTGCCTCCCCTTAATCTTATAATGTATGCAGTCTAACTTAGAATTTAAACGATGCGCCCATTTTGACGTCGCCAAACTCTAGATCTGAGTTAGTAGCTACTTCCCCATAAACATTCAGATTGTCTGTGAGTACATATTTGCTACTGAATTCTAGACCGGTAAATGTTCCATCTACGCCTTTATCGTCTAAGTTTAGGATGTTCATTGGTGCTTCTACCTTTAGTCCAAAACCCATTACATCTGCGCCTAAGTATGGAGTGAAATCCAATGCCCAAGTCTCTACACCAGTTGTGTAGTTCATATCAGCTTCTGCGCCAAAATTAATTGCTTGACCAGCTACTGCGATTTCTTCTGCGTGGGCTGTACCAGCGAGCAAGAGTGCCGCTGCGATTGTTCCTGCGAATTTCATTTTATTACCTTTCTATTGTTTAAATGAATATCACTTTTCTGTTGCTAGGTAAGTGACCAACCCCCTGTGATTATGCCGCTAAGGCAAATCCAGATGGTGCGAAATTTTCATTTGCATTTAGTTTAATTGATCTATACGCGATCACCCGATGAACTCCACTCTGCTATCCCGTCCGTCGATCCTTGTTCATCCCCATCAAATTTACTCCGTAGAGTAAAAAGTGATAATTTACTTTGTAGAGTAAATTTGGTGGAGATGCGCGGTACTGCCCCGCGGTCCGATCCGTATTCACGTAACTTCAACGTTCACTAGTTATATATACAATATAATTGATTTATTAAGAATGTCAATAACTAATTTTATTTTAATAAAAATACTGTAACTATTTTGTAACAGCCATTATATATTGTTTAGTAGATAAATCTATTATACACTGTTTTCAAATAATGTCAATAGATATAAATAAAATAATGACAAGGGGTTCAAATGAAATTTTATATTACTGGTACTAGGCGTGGTCTAGGTGAAGCATTAAAGTTAAAACTTAATACCGTACCATCATTAGAAGAATGTGACGTATTCATTAATTGTAAGCACGATGGCTTTGAGCAAGTAGAGTTGTTATATAAAGCAGCTGAGCTTGGAAAACGAATTATTAATATTGGTTCTAACTCACCGGATCAATCAAAGTATCACCCACATAAGTATCAGATTGAAAAAGCAGCACTTGATAAAGCGAATGACCAGTTATTTTATCAAGGTATAGATACTACTATTGTCAGGTTTGGATGGTTTGACTCTCCTCGTGTTGCAGAAGTAAACGATAATAAAATGTCTTTACAATATTGTGTAGATACTATTGAGTGGATATTAATACAACCTCACCGAGTAAAAGAAATAACCATAACACCTAATCTAAAACAAGAAGATGAGCAACTAGCCAAAGCAGAAGCTATGCATAATCTTTCTACAATGTATCAATCATCTTTTAAACGCATGGACAAACAGTATGATATAAAAAAGATACAAGAAGAGGTTGATACTTTATTAGAACAACATAATCTATACACAGGTCAGATTATGCTTCAATCCTTGGATGGTAAAGATTTTTATTATGGTGTTGGTAAAGTAGATAATATAGTTGATGGTGATGAAACAAAATTTAATGTATCCAACTTACCTGATGATTCAGAGATAACTAAATTTATGAACGAACAAAAACTATATAGAACTAGAATAATGGTCGCTAGTCCACGAACTTGCTACGAGTTTCACTATGACCCAAGTCCAAGAGTACACTTAGTAGTTAAAACCAACGAGTGGGCATTCCTAGCAGATGATATGAAGCTAGTACATTTACCAGCTGATGGATATCCTTATTACCTTGATACTACAAAGCCACACACAGCCATTAATTCTTCTGTGAATGATAGAATTCATATTGTAGGTTGTGTAGATATTTAGCGTCTCCGGTATAGAAAATATGCTGATAGTTATTCTTAAACATTAATTCAATGGGACTGGATATATTCCAATCAGAAAATACATCTGGCCTTCCTGATTTTAATCTACTAAAGAAACCTGCGCTTTTATCTCTAGACCAAATTACTAATTTATAATCATTAGCAGCGTTGAGTGAATAATCAAGTTCTTCAAAATCATCTACCTTTTCCAACGGCTTGGTACCGTCTGTTCTATAATCAGGAAACGCAAAGTATCGTGTAAAAACTCTTACAACATCTTTATTTAGAATTTGCGTACCAGATACAAATACCGGTGCTTCATTCTTTGTATCGTATACCACATTATATAATAACATTGTGTTTAGTTTTAACATGTCATAAGCATAGTTATCATATAATCTATCTATGTAACGATCAAGCTGCAATTGTTTTAACGCATCTTCACCTCTTGCTATATCTTTATCTGATAGATTTGTATTTAGTTTTCCATTATAATAATATGGAATAACTTTATATCTACATTTTAAATACTTACTTAACATATAGAAACATCTGCTATTCTGCGTCGACCAGAAAAAATATTACAGTCTACCACTACGTCTTCGTACCTTGCGTACTTTTCTTCATACATATACATTTCATCTTCTATAGTATTAAGTGTAAGGTTGTCGTGCCATATTTTTTGTAGGTAACATGGTTCTTGTATAATAGCGTTGTTACAATTATAACGCTTATGTAATCTTTCAAACAATTCCATATGTTTATCTTTGGCATATAGTAATACACCTGACCATATAATACAGTCTACTTCAAAGTCTACATCAATCGTGTTATCGTCCCAAGATGCGACTCTGTATTCTACATTATCACATTGTTCCCAAACATCGTTAGCGTATTTTATAGGTTCTGTACTTGTGTCAAATCCCATATAGTTATAGTCGTGGTACTTGGCATTATATAACAAATCATTAACAGGACCGTGTCTACATCCTACATCAATAATACCTTTATACTGATGCTTTACTATTATATCCGCTTGTGTTTGAAATATAGGTTCTGCCTCAGGCGTGTCTAAGTAATCCATAGACCGAAACAAATATTCTTTCTTTAAAGGTACATCACTTGGAACATCCTCAGGTAATCTCGGCCAAGGTACGCCGTCTATTAAATGTACTGGCTTCCAATTATATAATGTTTTATCAATATCATTTCTTATCATAATATATTTTCTATATGTTGTTTAAAAGTTTTGTAAGTATAGTCTTGTGGTATATCTATCCATCTTGTACACCAAACACATCTTGGAGTATCAATAGGTTCAACGTCGTGTAGTATATTTGTATCCAATAACACTGGTTTGTCTACTATAAGTTCGCCAATCTTTTTACGTGGTGAACCATCCTGCTGCATTTTCCAATGAGATAGTCCATGCCTAAATTCTAAATGTTCAGGTATAGTTTCAAATAGGTTTAATTTAGCGACACCAAATACGGGTATAAGCAAGTTAAAGTACAATGGCTTATCAACATCTATGTGTGGTGGTACAGTATTCTTAACAGTGGCATTAAAGTTAAAACCTGTAGCCAATGGGCAAACCTTATTGTGTACTTTATAATGTTTATCCAATATAGGTTTCCATTTTGTTTCAAACTCTTTATTCTCTGACATAACATGTGACTTAGCACCACACTCAATATAAGATCTACCTACATCGTATTCAGTTAATGTTGATTTAAATATAGACTCTAATAAATCTTTATCCCATTCTATATCTACATATTCTATTACTTCGTCCATTGTTTATCCCAATGCTCGTATAGTTCTAACCATTTGTTTATATCATAATATGATTCTATATCTTTTGCAGGTTTAAATTCATAGTCTTTTAAATCGTTTAATATGTATTGTGCTTCTTCTTTTACGTAATCAAAGTTATTTGGTATAACCTTTCGCCAACCATCTTGCATAACCATACACTTACGAACATCAGCACCTAACTTGTCATGTAACAAATGTGTAATCATATCAAAGTGTCTATACCCGCCATCTTTATATGTTGGTGTAAATGTAAAGACGTATATAGGTTTATCTGTAATAGAATAGTTTGCACCAAGCTTAGAGTTAAAATTAGATTGAACTACAAGCCAATCCATAGCAACTTTAAAGCCAGCAGTGTAATGTGCGGTTGCTTCGGGTATACAAAATACCAAAGCGTCTGCATCCTGTAATGTATCATTAAAATCTGAGACAGATTCTGGTACCTTACCGTCAGACTTATTTGAGTCGCACAAAGGTATGTTTCGAATGTCTATCTTTTCATGAAAGTTTAGATAATGATCTAGTAACTGTATGCCACGTGTGTTCATACTGTTGTCAGCATAACTAAAGCTTATCGCGGTCAATTTCATCTTTAGTCTTTCCTTTATCTAATAGTTCTTGCATTGACCATTTACCATCTTCCTTTTTTGGAAGTATTAAATCTAAATAGAAATGTAAAGAAATACGTGTATCGCTTATCACATCACCACTGTGAAAGTATTCTGTATTATTTAATAGTAATACGTGGCCGGGACCATACTGTTGTCTATGTACAATGTTATGTTCTTCGCTGTCGTCATGTATGTTTATTATAAACTCTTCTTGTATAGGAATAACTCCAGCAGAATTTCTACCATATCCAAATGTGTTTACGTCTTTATGTAAATGTAATTTTTTATATTTTAAAAAGTTCCACAGATAAAACTCTGGATAAACTTTACATCCACATGTCGCTTCAATTTGACTAACCCAATAATCACTTAAATATAATGTACACCACATTGATCCCGGTGCATCGCCATTGGCATCTGCATATGCTTTGACTTCTACTTGCTCTTCCCTAGCAAGCTTTGGTTTATCTGAATTATTGTCTACATTCCAATCTACGTTCTTTATTCTTTCTAATATGTAAGCTTGAAACAAATTAAAATCAAATTCAGCATTCTTTAATATTATTGCTTCCTTACCCATAGTCACCATATCCACTACTTAACTGATCTGGCAGTTTTATATTCCAACTTATACTTATTCGTTCCTTGTCATGTTTTACTGATTCAGTCGAATGTTCTAACCAAGATGGGAAGATATAGAAGTGATTGTTTTTTGCTTTGAGCTTTGCTACAGGTTTATTAAAATCATTCCATTCTTCTACGAGTGGCTGCACTGACATTGCCCTTGTTCTTGGATCATGGAATATTATATAATCTTCTTCATGTACATCTATATAATAACACCCGCATAACCAATTTCCGGGATGCCCGTGTTGTTTCAATCCACCATGCTTAGTGCTTCTAACGCCCCACATACCTTTTAGTTCCATAGGTTGATACGCATAGCCCCACGCTTTTGAAGCTTCCATTGAAATATCTAAGATGTAGTCGTGAATAGGTTTTAATGTATTATTGAGGTGTAGATCAGGAAAAGTTAAAGTACATTGCTCACCTTTATCATTCATATTACTGTTTATGGCATTCATTAGAATATCGTTATCAAATTTTTTATATGATTCAAAGATAGTAGTAGGAAACAAGTTAATTGTATTTGTCAGCTTCATTCTTCTCGTACCTCCCACTTTTAATTATCGCTATAGTCTCTTCGTCCAAGTCTCTGAATGGATCTTCTAAGGCATCAACAAATAATAGCAGCGCCAATCTATATCCTTGTGTACATTCGCCTGAATGAGCCATCTTATGCCCGTTCTTTAATACGAATACTTCTTTTCCCGGCTTATACGCATAGGTATCTCTTATGGTATTATCTTCGTTGTAAGTATGTATATTAAAGTTACCTATTAAAGGTATTACTAAAGACGCACCGCGAACCTTACCATCAAAGTGTTTTACTAAAGGTCCACCGTCCCAGTATTCCCAGATATAAGTATGATGGCAACCGTCTACTTTATTTAATTTAGCAATCTTACTGCAGCGATCTTTAAGTATATCTGGAGTATCTGTTTCCCAATATAACGCTGTCTCGTGATCGTACGGGTTAGACTTCAGACCCGGTCTGTCAATCATATGCTTTCTTGCCCATACTAAAAGATCGTTAAAGTCAACATCTAAAGAAAATGACTTATACCAATCAGACTCTGCTATAATCACCGGCAGCTCTCCATAACATACGGTCTCCCATCACAGGTGTTCGTCTGTGTAAGGAAGTCAATTGGTCCATCAAAATCATATCACCTTCTTGGAATATATGGTGCGTTTGATATTTACTTTTAAATATAATAGGTTTTAATCTTTCAATAAGTTCATTGTGATCTATACGCGTATTACCATTCCATGCTCTACAAATAAAATGATATGGAAAATAAAAGTAATACTTATCTGTATGAGGATGCCTACCAACCAATGGTCGAATAGAACCTTTGTTCTTACTCATAAACTCAAGTTCTGGATCGTCGTCATCTAACTGATACATTGTGTTGTTTTTAAATTTAAGCCTAACCTTTATATTTAAAAAGTATTCCTGATCTTCTTCAGATAAGTCATAGAAAGGATCTGACGTATTGCATATAGATAATGTAGTATTAGGATCGCCCTCTACACAATAAAGACTAATTAATATTTTATCTATTAAATGTCTACTGTTACCATTTGAATGCCAGCCTAATTCTCCACCACCAAACATACCAATCTTTTGTCCTGACTCGTCTCTTTTATCAGTAACGTAAAATAACTCTGGCACTTCTTTTGAGTTCATAAACAATTTATGCCGCTCAAGTTCTCCAAACTTATTCATAAAGTCAATATATGATTGNNATATATGATTGCTCTGTAAACTTTTGTTCATAAAATATTTTATGACCTTTTATTTGCACTTCACGTGCGATAGGCCATATTTCTGATTTGTCGTAGGTCATTTGTAAAATCCAAATTTGTCGAAGTTTTCTAAATCTTTTGTACCATCTAAACTAAACATTAAAGCAATACGTGGTTTATCACTCATATTAATAACTGCATGAGGATAACCTATATTCAAAAAGTATGCCTTACCGCAAGTTAAATTATATGCTTCTAGTTTACCGTCACGTTTAAATAAGTTAACTGTATTGTTGTCTCCATATATTGGAACAATACATCTTACCGCATATGATACATCATAGTCTACATGGAACGGTATTATTTTACCGGCTGCAAGTTTAGTAATACGAATACGAGATGCTGGGGCTTGACATTGTGTAACTACTTGTTCAAAATAACTGTCTCGGTAATCATCAGTTGGTACATTATATAAATGTTCTTCTCTTCGTCGTAAGCGTTCTTTAATACTTGCTGTGTGAGGAAGTATTTCTGATGGTGTCGTAAGATTGATTTGCTCAAAGTTATCGTAAACATCTTTTACTAAATCTTCGTGGTTCATACATAGACCTGGGTTTGCCGTTCGTACATCAACAAACTTATCTTCACCATGTAACTTATCACAATTCTTGCGTAACTTATCTAGGTCAATATTAACGTTTAATTCCATTATGGACGGTAATTGATTCTTTTTCATTGTGTAACCTCCGCTGCGACATAGTAAAGTCTAAGTTTATTTTCTACCTTTCCAAAGTGGTTAAAATTTAGACTAGGGTAGACTTGCTGCAATTCTTTTAAAGCGATTTCTTGATTATCGTAGATATTTATAACTTCGTTACCACGGAAAACAAACTTGACCATAAAGTTAACATGGAATAGGCTCGTAACCTTTGTAACTGGCTCTGGTTTGGCAATAATGTTCCATACTGCGTTACGGTATTCATCTAACTGTTCTTTAAAGAAAGGCATAGAACCATTTTCTACTCTTGTTAAGAAGTCGTTATATTGTTCTTTTGCTGAACGTGTATCTGACAACATCCAATCTCGTGCAACCTTTGCATTGTATAAAGTATTAAACCAAAACCATATATCATATATTTTCATTAGCTCTTGTGAGTCAAAGGAATGGCATTCATACATAAACTCAATCGTTTGGTATTCAGATTGGTCTTTAAAATCGCACTTAGTATATACAGGTCCAGTTTTTCTAGATTCATGGTAGAATTCAGATGTAGTATGGTCAAGGTCGTAAGGTACAAGAACCTTTTTAGTCTTCATCTTATACTTATCTCTATATTCTTTTGAAGCCATAGGTGTATTTGGTACAACATAAAGTGTAAAGCTTTTCTGATGGTTAATACGTAGGTCCATATTCTTTTGTATAGTCTGCAACCATTTTTCAGAATTGTCACCCGGCATACCTATAATCATTTCAGCATCTACTTCAACACCCTGCTCTTGGAATCTTTTCATCATAGGGATTAGTTTATCGTTATTTAGATTACCTCTGTTAACTGCTTCGAGTACATCCTTGTCATGACTTTGGAATGATAACTTAATATACTTTCTGCCATGATATGCGTCAAATGAACTATGCATCATTTGCATAATCTTCTCTGTATATGGAGAACCGTTCTTAGCAAAGCCACCCATTGTTAAATAGATATTGTTTTCTCTTTTGGCATTCTCGTCTATAAGGTGTTGCATATATTCTACGTCAACAGGAACAATACCAAAATTAGCATCTGCTATTTCTATCTTATTAATATTCTCATTACCCATAATAAAAGATATGGTGTCTTTTACTTTTTGTACATCTGCTCTTTGCAGTTTGGATCGTGTCATACCACCCCAATCACAGAATGCACAATTGTATGGACAGCCTCTGTTAGTTTCAAACAGAGCAGATAGTTCTCCTTTAGAATTCTTTATGATATTATCAAATATACCATCTAAGTATGGAAAAGGTATATCGACTTTCTTATATTCCATTCTATTAACGACAGCTTGATATGATAAATGAGTGAATGAACCATGGTGTCCTTCTATACCTTGCTCAGGATAGTTAGATAAGAAGTTTGTAAAGTTATCCTCACCCGGACCTGCAAAGAATATATCTACGTAAGGTCTTTCTTTAGCGTATTCTATTCCTACATCTTTTTCTTCTGGAACATTTACACCGCCATATACTACAATACCATCAGGTCTATACTCTTTGTAGAGTTTGGCTATCCTATCGTTATAGTTTTGGTTCCATACCCAATTTGTTAATCCAAGTACATCTGCTTTCAATAACCGATCGTGGAAGTCGTCAAAATCTAAAGACTTACTCCTATACTCAGGTTCCATAAAATTGTAGTTATCATCTACAAATTTATTCTTCCGTGCATAACTTATTATACATCCCGCAGCGTATGGAATCCACTCATACGAAGCAAACGAAATGCATACTAAGAATACATTCTTTCTTCTAGTAACGGGGTCAGACATAGCCTTGCTTCATCTTTCTTTCGACGTAATCTTTTATAATAAGGGTCTCGTGTTGTAGCAATAAAAAAGGTATCGCTAGGAGTTAACTCATGTTCAGTACAAAGTTTTATTTGTTTATCTCTATATCTGTTATACATATCATCTACAGTATAGTTATTCATTACCATTTCCATAATAGGTGCTGCATTATAATTATAACACTCTACTTCTTTAAGAGGTTGTAATGTTTTATGAGGGGTTTTTGTATATACTAATCCACACCTATTACCTATTAATCCCCAACCTTTTGAAAAACTAAACATAATTTGTTCTGTATTCGCGGGCACGTTTATTTTCTTTATAGCAGTTGCACCAATATATGCACAGTCAAGTATAACAGGATTACTAATACCATTTAGGTCTGTAAAGTTTCCATCATAACACTGCGGATTACTTATATATAAAACTTTATCTGATACTATATTTTCTACTTCTTCTCCATTGCCAGACAACATTTGAGGATACTGATAATCACCTTTAATATATTGCCAAGGTCTACGATCAGATAGTCTCCAGTGGTTGATAGCCTCTGTAGCCCCAGAAGTTACATATGCATAATTGAAATCGCTTAAATCTACTATAGATGAAACCCAATCTCTATGCTTTTCTATCACACGAGTTAAGTCAGCAGTAGCTTCGCCGCTACCTCGTTGGTAGTATGTAATAGGTAACTTTTTTAATTGCTCATCTATGTCTTTGCACAAAGGCGATTGTACCCAAGGATTACTTCTTAACAAAGAGCTTCTGAGCAATCCAACCTCCTGTATCCCACTTATGTAGTCTGACTTGTTTCCAATTAAGATGGTGTTGTTTATGGTAACCTTCACCCGCAATAAAAAGATTTAGCCAAGCAACGTCGCTGCCGCCTTCTTCATTATGACCGACTGTATTTAATAAACCAAACCCTACCTTTGCAAATACAAATGGTATCGCACAAAAAGCAAGCCAAAAATATGGACTTATTATAAATGATACTATGTTTGTAATGATAAGAATTTTTAACCAATGATGGTGACAGAATACTAACATAGGGTTCTTAAACAAGTCACGAGAATATTTTGTAGGTATGCTTTTTATATCCCATGTTGTAAATAAAACTTTCCAATAACCTACATGTTTCCAAGAGTGCGGATCTTTTTCACTATCAGAATGCTTATGATGCATTCTATGAGAAGCGATCCAGCCAATCGGTGTTCTGATACAAGCTACCATTAACATTCCAAGACCAATGGCTTCAAACCATCTAGGTACCTCAAATTGTTTATGGCAATAATATCTATGTAATAATATAGAAGCCCCAAAATGCGATATGATTTGGGACCATATTAAACCAATTGCTATTGATGTTAAAAGCATTACTATTCCTTAAGCTGATAATATATTTATATTAATCCAAAGTTTTTAGAAATCATATGAACCATAACAGTGTTGTTCTCACGTATTCTTGCTTTGAGTGTATGCTTACTTGTTTCGTATTCAGTTGTGCCTTTAGTGAAAGATTTAAGTTTATCTGTGTAATGTTTAAGATGCCAAGTTTCGTTTAATCTACTAACAATTACGTTATTCATATTTACTTTATATGACATAATCGTTTCGTTATCATAGCCAAACGATTTTTGTACTTGCAGCGGATATATAGAGTCTTCTTTTAGTTCTTTCATCATAGCAAGTGTTTCATCAATGTCAGAGAAGTAATCTAACTGTTTCATTACTTTTCTACTTGCCATCATAATACCCGTATTGAAAACATAGTTGTCAGTCTCCATATCTTTTTCAGACAACATTGCGTGACAGTTCCAATATTTAGCTTCTGGCGACCTAAAGTCTTTATCATAATCTTGTAGGTAAAACGCATCCCATAACTTTACACCACAATCTAAAGCATTTGTTGTATCGCAGCACAAGGTACTTTCACCTTTTAAATAATCAAACACGTCAATGTCAAAGTTATTAAACCAAACATCAAGATCTACATATAAAACTAAATCATAAGAGTATGTTATATAATCTAAAATATGTACCTTATATAAATTGATTACATCATATTCTGATAAGTCTGGAAACCTTGCTCGGAACTCTTCGTACTTATCATCTCTGCCAAATTGAATGTAAGTTGCGTTGTGAGTGTTTGCATATTCAAAATGGTTATCGTGTAACTTGTCTTTATATTCAGCCAACCTTTCTTTAGTTCGCTTACTCTTATTGACTGTATCGTCTCTAGGTCCTTGTGGATTATCTAAACGTTCGTCAGGTATTTCAATGTAAATAGAATATATCAATTTTGTTTTATCTTTAAAGAACATATTGAATTTTTTACTGATGAAGTGCGCAATTTCAATATTATCCCAATCTAACTTTTGTGGGTTGCTATTAATAATCGTATGCCATCTCTTGTCCATAATTTCATATGGAATATTTTCACTTTCCATAATATACGAAAAGATGCTTTCGTTGTTTGGGTAGTAATACATTCTTAAAAGCTTGTACTTATCGCTATCCAAGCCTGACAGTTTTAATTTGTTTATTTTATCTATGATACGTGGAAGTCTATCTATAAACTTAATTTGTTTAATATGTTCAGACTTGGCAATCATAATACCTGTATTCATTACATGACAATCACTGCCAAATAATAAATCTTTTGTAATATGGTATTTAAGAGTAGGAGAACGATTACCGATATTTTCAAACATAACACCTTCAATGTCTTTACATGTTACATCATCTGTTTGTACTTGGATATGAAAACCTTTGCTTAAATCTAATTCGTCAAACACATTCTTTTTTGTATTGAACACAACATCCATATCTACGTACATAACTTCGTCGTATTCTTTAGCCAACTCTGCCATGATATGGTGTTTATATATGTTAGCCTTCGTAAATTCTAATTCAGTATCAACGTCAAAGTCTTTCATTGTGTTATGATAAAATTTAAAGTCAACATCAATCTTATCAGCATAGTTTTCTTTGTTTACTATTAATCCATCAAAGTATTCTTTGACAGACTCAGTAGCAAAATAGTTCTCGCCTAAATGGTCTTGTTCTTTACTAATATTATCGTAGGTCGTAAATATAATTCTTTTCATAAGCCTATTACCATATAACGTGTGCATTCTTCATTAACTTTTTTCTCACCTTTCCATAGAACTCCAGCCAAGTCTAAGGACTCGACAAACTCATCTAAACTATTGTGCGTATTAATATGACTTTGGATGGAGTGGTAATTATTGCTTTGAAAACAAATCATAGTCTCTCGTGTCTTAGCACCAAGGATTAACCGTATATCATCTGGTTCCATATGCTCACAACTTGTATTGATGATAAGTTGATATGCATCAGCCCTCGTAAAGAAATAGTCTAAGGCATCATCAGTAATCGAATGGTTATTTTTATAATCATCATTACCATATTTTAGTATATTGCCATATCGTTCACACATTGGATCTGAGTCAACATTCCAAATGTTTATTTTGTTGTCTATCTTTTGACGAAGCAGCATACCATTCAAACCATACCAACTACCAAGAATAATAATATCTCTTAATTCCCAAGATTTATATTGTCCATGTCGCCCATCAGTAAGGAAAGGTACTAGGGTATCAACAAGCCATTGCTTGCCTTTCATCTGTGTTTCGTTAACAGAGTTAATGATATCGTAGCTTCTATATAAATCTACGTCTTTATTGTATTGTGATTCTCTGTAAATATCTTCGCATGTGTTTAATGCGTTTTTATAGATTGTTTCTAGGTAGCTCATATTTTATTCCATTATACATATCAATTGGTGCATCTACATAATCATTGGCAATACTGTTTACCAAACCATGCTTAAAGGTATTAAACTTTAATCCTTCATGGACTAAGAACCTGTCAATACCTTTATACTTGCGCATAAAGTAATCTTTGTTAGATAGGAAGTGATCCCATATATGACTTTGCTCACCAGCTGTCCATGTGATTACTGAACTATTTATGTGAACATCATAAGCATGCGGCGCCATGTATAAATCATCTTTCCAATAATCTTTAAGTATTGTTAGACCATCCCACTTAATAAACTCAGAAGGATCTCTTTTAATATCCATATCTAAATCAAAAAATAAACATTTGCCATGTACTGGAAAATCTTCGCTAAACATTGCGAGTTTATTCCACCAAAATCTGAGTGTTGGTTTATTAAAACAAGGTATGAATGGAATATTTAAACCCATAGGATACTCTGTGTAGCAATGATAATTAGCGTTAGGATAAAACTCTTTAAGCTGTTTATGTAATTTATTTACATGTTCAGAACTATACTTATCACCATGCTTTACGAATATTATATTGTCTGTCATTTTAATCTTTCAATATATTGAAGGTACATTCTTTTATTCCTATTGTTCATAGATTTATTTTTACATGGTGTTATGTCTGCGTTAAGTAAAAATTCTCTTAGATCAGATAGGTACTCTTTAGTTTCAGCTTCAACTGCCCAAGGTTCTATATCTTTAACCGTTGATGTTCCACCCATTGGCGACAGTATATGATAAGAAAAGGTTAATAGTTTTGAATTACAAAAGGATAGAATATCTGGTAATGTGTATACATTATCTTTACTGATTACAAAAGAACACCCAACTTTTGCTACACCATATGCTTGTAATTCTTCTATGTGTTTTAAAACTTTACTTAGGTCACCTTTTCTTCTCAAGTCTTTGTATATTTCTGGATCAATAGAGTCTAAAGATATTATGAATTCAGTATTTGGTCTTTGTGCAAGTTTCCTTGCGTAACCATTTAAAATACTTCCATTCGTTGTTATTTGTATCTTTAAATTTTTAGGATTTTCTTCCTCAACCATTTTAATTATTTTATGAACTATTGCTTGTGCGAACGGTTCACCACCAGTAAAATTAAGTTTGTCTACTTCATGGATAATATCTCTTAATTCTTCAATAAACGCATCGGCTACTTCTGGATCATCATAGATACTTTCAAATCTACCAAGTATGTGTGGATCAATTTTATCTATAAACCTTTTGTATTCTGAAAACTCTACACCGTTTGGTAGTTTTCTACCTAATTGTTTTTCCATTGCGGTTTTTGTTTCACCAGACATATCTCTACCCATATCTAACATATGCTGAGTTGAATGGTAAGGACTACAAAATTTACATTTATAATTACAGGTGTTTGATAACTCAAGCTCAATATCTTTTGGAACCGAATGATTTAAATCTCGCTCACCACCAACCCAATCAAAATCTAAACTACTCGGTGGTTTATCTTTATCACATTGCTCTTTGCAGTATCTGCACCATTCATGCAAGTCACCAGCCATAGATGCATTACGCACTTCTTCAAAGCCTTCGTCATTTTGCCAAATATCCCTAAGACTTTTTCCGGGTTCCCATCTGGCTCTATATTCGTTTTTATCTAATTCAAATGGTGTTGTGTCTTCGTATTCCTTTTCATCTCTTGCAATGAATGGGCATATTTTAAGATGGCCGGATTTATTGATATGGATAGACTGAAAAGGTGCCCAGCAACTCACCTTTCTTTCTAGCTTCGAAAAATTCAAATCTTCTCTGCGGTACTTATTAATTATATCAGCGTACTTCATCTATAATCCTCTAGGTATGGCGATAACTCATATATGTCTTCATTATTTTCACGAGCAACCAAACAGAAGTCAATCCACTTTATCATTCGTTCTTGTATTAGTTTAATATCATCGTCACCTTGTTCCACACTCAAAACATTATTCATACCTGATAAATGTAGGTTGTCTGTAGTATAATATTCGTCTGATATTTTATCCCAATCCTTTAAGTAATTAAACAGCTTGTCTCTGCCTTCTTCTATGTGGTGTTCGTCTAGGTAACATGGACTACAATATTTAGGGAATGTAACAAGGTTCGCCATACTAATTCTATCCACGCCATCAATGTCTTTCCAATATTCAATAAGTTCTGGTAAATGCATCCAATTATATACAGATACTGTTGATACGATAACAACTTTACGACCAGAGTATTCGTGGTATCTCTTAATGTTGTTTACTGTTTTCTTAAAGTTACCACCGCGTATCCAATCGTACATTTCGTGTACACCATCTATACTTGCTTGAATATGTACTTCGTTTATCTGATGTAATATTTCAATAACAGTATTGGTTACGAGTTGCATATTAGTACATATCTCTAATCTGCAGTCGGGATTAGTTTCAGCTAACCTTTTCAGTATTTTTATGTTATTAGGATCGGCAAAGGGTTCACCACCTTTAATAGTCAAATGCTGCAGGTGTGGAACTATATCTAATACCTTATCAACATCAGCCTTAGTCATTTTATACATTTCAGTATGGAACTTGTGGTTTTCGTCACGCCATGTTAAACCAGACTCAACTGCCATCTTTTCATATGGCGACCACTTAGAAGAATACTTACCAGAACAAGATACACACATTTGATTACATATGTTACTTGTTGTGATCTCAAGAAACCTAATAGGAATAACATCAGATGCTAAATCTTTTTCATATGTGGGAAAGTCAAATCGGTTATATGAATCAAACCTAGCAATGCGACCTGCATCCCAATGTGTCCAACATACGTTACATTGTTTTGGAAACGACTTCTCTTTAAAGTCAGAGCGAAGCTTATTATATACTTCACCATTAAAAAACTCAGTAAGATTGTCTACATCTTTAATATGCGAAAGCGCTACGTTGTCACCTGCACAACATATAACCATTTCACCAATAGGATTAATTGTAATCCCTGTTTCGGGAACCATACATTTCATAATCAAATATCTCTTTTGCTTCTTTAAGGTTAATTGCTTTATTACTATAATCTAATCCCATTGGCTTCCAGCCTGGATCAAATTGAGTATTAAAGTATTTCTTTAGATTATTTATCGTCAGGTTTTTGTATTCAAAAGTATGATGTATATTGATCTTAGATAAAAAATCTCTATTCATTTTCCAAGTTTTAACAAGATGTGGAATCTTATTCAAATCTATTTCATACTCATCTACATCGTAAACATCACCATTATAATTATGACTTGTTTTCCATTCAGTATAAGATTGGTATGATAAGCTCAAGGAAGACTCCCAAGGATCTCTAACAATAGTTAGATTTTTATATCCTTGGAAGTATTTTATAATTCTATATTCTATTTCTGGATTGTCAATTAAAACTTGAGCCGGAAAAAACTTCCAAGAAAAATGAATATCTTTTGATTTGTAGTATTCTAAAAACTCTAACTTTTCCTCAACACTACAAAATAAAAATAATCGTTTGTGCCAATTGCTGTTTATATCATATGAACTAAGAAAAAATTCGTGGAATCCAAAATCATCATTATCATTTATGCAATACCTATTTAATAATGAAGAGCCAGTTCTATGACTGGCTATCACTTGATAAGTCATTAGATCAAATCGTCTAAAATCGCAATGCCTTGTGAAATACGATTAGCTTTACGAATAGAAGACTTAATTGATTTGTCAGATTTTTTAACAATCTCTTGTTCTAATGCCCAAAGCTTAAACTTAAAGAGTTCTTCTTTACTTTCGTTATTGTCACGAATAAAGTCATACACAGTATGGTCAACTTTGTTTGTTCTAAGCTTAACGTCTTGGTCAAGGCTTAATAGTTGATTTTCTTTTTCTTGTGTCTCTTTGTCTAGGAGCTCTTTACGTTCCATAAGGAAACGCATTCCTAACATTTCTTCTGCCAAAGATTGCGCTTGCGTATTAACTAATTCACCAAAGGTTCTACCATGAACTCTTTTATATTCGGAAGTTCCTTCAACAAGCTTTTCTTCATTATAACCTTCAGCAACTAATGCTTTGTAATCTGCATTGTCACCCACCTCAATCATGTATTTTATTAGTTCATCGTTAGAATTTTTATATACGATTTCAATTAAAGTGTAATCTTCATTCATGTAATAAGCCGTCTCAACGGCTCCGCTAAATTCTGCCATAATATATTTTTCCTTAAGGTGTGTTAGTTATTTGACTTTTCAATGTGTGAGAAGCGACTGTAGTTGGAGTACCGTTTGGAAACTCTTGTGTTCGATAATCAGATGTACTTACAAATCTTTGCGTATACCCAGATGCTGATGAACCAGATAATCTTGTATCAGCCATGATAGATCCCATTGTATTACCAGAACC
>ENA-UZWV01004860-UZWV01004860.1-metagenome-genome-assembly--contig:-Day-3-1m-contig-4860_pt1 | contig 23132 bp, 20 predicted proteins | sample MGYA00260342_ERZ794902 | MGnify/ENA metagenome assembly ERZ794902
TCTAATCGCTCTTTATCAAAATCAGTAAGTCCTTCGGTACTAATCATTGACTTAACTCCTTCGTTTGCTTCAATATATCCTACTGAATTTAATAAATCAATATTAGATTGATTTTTCAATAAAAGCTCTTGATTTTCAGGAGTTGTTTCATCAAAAACAATTTCTTCCTCTTCTTCGACAATAGGTATTTCAATTGGAGTTTGACCTGAAGAATCCAAGGAGCCAGGAGTTATTTCCGTTTCTGTAGTGGATTCCGTAACTTCCTCTACTACATCTGAAGGAGTAACGACTTGATTTTTTTTTTCACCCCAAGCAGATGAAAACATATCAAAAGTAGTTTCTGAACTTATTATTTTTTCATCAACACCTTGCTTATATAAGGCTTCTTGCATAGAAGGTTCTGATTGAGAAAATTGCTCAAAGCTAGTTTCTTTGCTTAATAATCCTTGTTCTATATAACTTTCGTAAAGAGCTTTTAATTTTTCCATTTTTTAATTTATAGGATTTCCAAATGCATCTACTTTTTTCTCACTTCCACCGCTAGTATAATCTTCAGATGAATTAATGTTACTTAAAAACTCCATTACAAAAGCATCAGCTTTTTTAGCCACGACATCATCCCCTCCGTCATCATCATCTATAACTTTAGATATTGTAATTGTTTTTCCTTTTGAATTTACAGCCGTTACGGTCATTGTCTCATTCTTTTTATCATATGTAACTCTAGGACTACTATTTAAGTTTTGATTAGTTTTTTGCAATGCTTGGCTTAGAGTTGATTCTATCCCATCAGCTAAAACAGACCCATCAATACCATAAACAGTTGTTGCTTCGTTAGCTGCTTCTGATGCCTCTAGTAAGGATTCTTTTATTGAGAGTTTATCTTTAGTTGTTCCAATATTTGTACTAAGGTCTAATCTAATCTCTGGAGCTTCACCGAATTGAATAATCCCTCCTTTTTGTACTTTTTGATTTTTATTAAATTTAATTTTATCATCAAAAACATCTCCGCTTACTCCAAAAATTGGTGCTAATTGTATCGCTGTATCACGAGCATTTAAGTCATTAAAACTTAAAGGTTCTCCTACGTTTCTATTGTCTTGGTCAACAAACTGAACCCTTCCATCCTCTAGAATATTACTTTTATAACCTGAATTACGTAAAAGAGATTCAAAAGATTTTGCGTCACCCAATACTGCTTTTTTAATCAAATCACCAAAAGCTTCGTTTTCTTCTTGACCTGGCAATTTTCTTTTAGGTGCAAATGTAGTAGTCTTGTCTTTCCCTGTTATTTTTCTCTGTAAAGCTGCATATATTCTTGATTTATATATATTTTTAGCAGCTATCTCCGATTCAGACAAATCCCCTTCAGGAACAAAAATAGTACTCATAGGGTCTAATGTAAGCTTTTGATACTTATTATAAGTTCCAGGCTCCATTTTTCCAGTTGCAGGATTTAAGTAAGTATACTTAACTTTTTCGTCTAAATTAATACCTTGAGCTTTTAATGCTTCAACCTCGTTAGGCATAACAGCTATTTGTTCCATACCTGCAGGCATGTTATCCATTAAAATACTCATAACTTGTTCAGGAGTGGCTGTTCCAGATATAGTTGCTGTCTCAACTAATTCATTAACTTGAGGATCGTTTCTAATATCATCAACAACTATTCCTGTATACCCAGGTGCAGTTTTCATCACTTGAAAAGCTTTACCTAAAGCTGTGTCCTCACCTACTGCTTTGTTTATATTGTCATCCATATAAACTCTAGGTGCTTTTTGATTTTTACCTTTTAAAAGAGTTGAAGCACCAATTCCTGACATAGTAGGGTCTACCACTGGATTCCCATCATCATCTAAAACTAGCTCTCTAGTGTTTGTGTTGGTGTTAATTTTTGTTTTAAAAAGATTCATATTGAGACTTCCATTCTCACTACTTACAATTTTGTATAAATTAGGATTACCTAAAGTAGTTTGAAACTTTTGTATAGCGGCCTGAACAGAACCACCTGTTGGTTTTATATAGTTTCCTTCCTTATCTGTGTATCCTTGCATTTCTTTTAATGACTGCTGAAAATTAGCGTCATAGTCTTGAAGGAAAGAAGAAAGTGTGTCGTAACTTGAGCTTGCGTTTTGTCTAAATATAAGGTTGTCTGTAGGAGTCTGCATTCCTTTTTGAACCATTCTTTGATTGTCATACAATCTATCTTGAGTACTCTGTAAGGCTTCTAAAATAGCAGCGTCTACAGTTTTATTACCTGTCATTCGCTCGCTTGCTAGCTTTTTTGCGTCTTGATAAGCTTTTGCTGTATCTGTTTTTAGTTTTATTTCAGCATCATCTATTCCTTTCTTCCAAGAAGCAACATCTTGCATTCCCTTGCTTATAGCAGACAAGGTAGATGTTGGGTCACTTACACCTGTATAGCCTTTTTCTAATGCAATCCTAACTGCGTCTAATTTATTGCCCATTTATTCTGTTATTTTAAAAGGATTAACATCAAAAATACTATTAAATGAATTTAATACATTATTAAAGTTATAAACAGATTTATTCTCTTGCAAGTTTTTCTTATCTTGCTGAGCCTTATAAATGTCAAAGATTTCATTCATATTGACATCCATTCCGTTAAAACTCACTATATTTTCATTATTTTGTGGAGCTACTGAAACTCCTGCAATGTTTTCTCCTATTGTTTGAGTATCATTTGTAATATTGGTTTTAGGCGCAGAAACAGCTCCGGTTACATTACTTCTTCCAGATACATCAATAGTTGAAATATCCCCTCTATTAAATTGTCTTATTTCTTTGCCTGTATATTTAGATATTTGAGACCTAGCATCATCAATACTAATGCCTTCTTTTTGAGCTAAAGACTCAGCCGCTTTATCTCCAGCCTTACCTTGAATAGACCCCGCTAATGCAACGCCTGTTTGTAAAGCGCTAACACCTGCGTCTATAAATGCACCTGTAGATTGTCCTCTCAACTGATCGGCTTGAGCTGTTAATGCGTCAGCTTTTAAACCTGCTGCCGCTGCCCTATCGTCTTGAAGCGCTGCTATTTCTGATGCAGACATTTCTCCTGCCTTAGCACGAGCCATATCTATCTCTAGTTTTTGTTTTGCAAATTTATCAGCAGTATCCGACAAGGTAGCATCTTGAACCTGTTTTATTTTTCCTGCTGCTGCGGCCACTCCTCTTTGGTCTCCTTCTTGAACAGCTTCTAATACTTGAGCACCCATTACATTGCCTCTCTCTAATTGCTTATCATATACATCTGTAGTGGCTCTAACTGCATCATAAAAGTTTTGCTCTAATCTAGCTATAGATTCTTGCTCTAACCTGTCTTGCTCTAATCTAAGTCTTCCTGCTTCTCTAGCTGCTGTTTTTGCAGCATCACCTGCTAAAGCTCCTTTAGCGACTGAACCACCTATTGATATTGTAGCTGCTGCTATTGTTGTAAATGCTGCCATATTATAATGCTTTAATCATTTCTTTGTTGTACGTTCCAGATTCAATGTAACCATTTTCTTCATAATGCTCAGTTAGTGATTTTGATTTTAAAAGAGCATACGAATATTTACATCCAGATAACTTTAATGAATTTGTTAGTACTCCTATTAAAAACACTAAAGCTTTTTTTCTTTTTTCTTTATTTTTATATTCAAAATTAGAGATAACCCAATCACACCAACCTACTTTTGAGTTTGTTACATACATGTACCCTGCGCAAACAGGAGTTCCTTTGTCGTATACTATAAATCCTCCTTCTCCATTATTTGGTAAAAAATCTTTTGGTGGAGCTGTCCATCTCCAATCTTTCCACCACTTTACCAATATCGAATCATAATCTTCTGAATTTAACTTCCTTACTTCCATTAAAACAAAGATACAAAAACTAAGGATTACTTTTAAACACATCTGAATCAACAGTAAAAAGCTCAACAGCTTCTGTGTTGTTATTTGTTAATTTAAACTGTAAGAAATAACCTAATGTACCATAAGACTCTGCAACGCTGTTTTTTACATATAAAATATAACTTGGAGGAACAACTGTTAAAATCAATGGATTTTCTATTGTTATGGTTTTTCTATCTGAGCTTATTGATGTTATTGTACCTATCTCTTCTATTGTTGAAGGAGAAACTGATGTATTGTTGTAATAAGCAACATCACCAACACTTAATATTGAGTCTATAGAAAAATCAAACCCTAAATCAATTGGATTAGGACCTGTACCTGTGGTTGAAGAAAAAGTACCTATTCCTTGTGCTGATCTAAGCTCTAAATTATCAGAGCCTGCTGCTCTTCTTATGTATGCGAAGTAAGCTCCTTCTTTTAATATAAAATATGAAGCAGGCATAAATCCAGTCCCTAAATCAGAAAGCACTTCACAATCCCAAGAATCATCACTTTCAAGCTCAATAGTTTTAAAGACTTTAGTGGTAGTTGGTTCTTGATTAAAAACACCTGTTATCGTAGAATCGTGGTCTACACCATAATAATTATTTCTTCTTTCATTAGTATTATGCCTATAAAGATTTCCATTTTTAAATGTATATAAATATTGGTTCATTCCTAATATAAAATCAGGCTCATAGCTGTAAAAGGAAGGCCATCCATTTACTGATTCACTAAAAGTTAAAGTATAAGGTTGTGAGTTTTCGATTTCCATATTTTAAGCATTTACACAATTCCCACCACTACATTCAAATATACCTAAAACTTCATTGTCATGTAATTCCATTATTCTAAAGTTACCACTAGGAGTTGATACTCCACTAGTATCTGCATAAGCGTAATACCCGTTAATTAAAAAACCTCCTAGAATAACATCTCCTATCGTCACATCTGCATAAGTGTGATTGGTGTCAGTGCTTTTAAAGACTGTAGTAAGGTAATTTGGAGGTTCATTACAAAAATCACTACAAACCGGTCGTGAGCCACTAATATAAAAACCGTCTGAAGGTGGACAAGAAGGGCATGTTTGAAAACCACTTAATACCCCAAGCAACACTTCCCTGTATTGCCCAACAGTTTTTTGTCTATACCATCCATCAGGAGCAACAGTTAATAAACCTGGGTCTTGATACATTACAGTAGTTAATGGATCCAACCAAGAATCACCTGTATCAAAAAAAGCTGTAAAGCTAGAAGAGCTTTCACAACACAATCCTGTTTCTGAAACTGAGTTTAGTCTTAAAGGAGTAATGCTTCCTGAACAAGAAGGGCATGTTGCTGAACCAGCTACTAAAGATCCTCCTAATTGCTGTCTATATATTCCATTTTGCTGATAAAATCCATCAGCCGAAGCAGTCGTTAAAGCTGCATCATCATACACTGCCGTTGCTAATAAAAAATCTGCGTTATCTAAATACTTATTTACTGTTGTTGCCATTTATATTTTTTTAAAGATTTCCAGTGCAATCACAACAAGCAGCTTGTGCTGTTGATGCGTCATAACAAAATTCATTTATAATCCCTGGTTCGCTTACACAATCGCAGCAAGCAGATTGAGGGTCTGTTGCATCATAACAAAAAGTCTTAATTGCACTATCTCTTAAATCCCATACCAAATATAAGTATTTTTCATCATTAGTATTCTGATAAATAAATTGAGCAAAATATGTTGGATTTATAGCACCACCTACACTATCTACTTGTATTGGGGTTATGTTGTTTAATAAAGGAATTAATGTGTTTATATTAGCCTCATTATAGTTAATATCAGATATATAATAAAGCAATTTATCAGAAAGAGTATTAAAAACTGTTTCTGTTTTTATAGCTAAAGTAACAATAGAGCCCTCAGCTGGTATAGTCCCAAAAGACTCTGGGCCTGTTTGCTCTTGAAACAAAGAAATGCCATCTGACTCTATTACTATAAAGTTACTGTTATAAGGACTAGTATTTCCTAGTAAAGACCAATTGTATCGTATTTTTGCTGTTTGACCTGCATCCGTGGGAGTGTTTAAAAATATTTGTTTTACGGTTAAATCAAAAGACTCAGGACAATTAAATATCATCTCGTAAGTTGTCTTTTGTTGAGGTACTATAACAATTTGAGCAAGAATTGGATTTCCTTGAGGTTTATTGAAAGTTAAGACTCCTGTTCCAGAAATAAAAGTATCTACAATTAAAACTTGATTGTAAAAAATATTTACCTTTACAAGACCTGTAGATATATTGTAATCTATATTTACATCTCCAATAACTGTACCTAGATTTAAGTTAAATGAAAAAGGCTCTAAAGTATCTAATTGATTTAAAATATAACCACAATTTCTTTCTAAAGGAGGAACAGGCACTAAATTAGCACTTGAACTTAACACGTATTCATTCATGTAGGGGTCAAATCCACCTAGTTTTTCTGTAAAAAAAGATGTTAAGAATAAATCCCTAAACCAACTACGCATACCTACTTGAGATATAACAGAAAGTTTGTCTGATTTTGCAGAGCCTCCTTTTAAATTTATAACAGAACTTCTTTTTGCGTCTGTAAAATAAACATCAAATCCATACGCTGCAAAGCTTTCAGGATTATTACTTATTCCATACTCCTCTATTCTAGCTAGTTGAGTTCCTAAGACTTCAGGAATAGATGTTATAGCTCCACCTGCTGCCGCATCAGATAATAAATTTTTACCAACTAATACATATGATATTTTATCTTCTTGTAAAGCAAGAATATCAGTCTGTCTTGCGTGCATTTTTCTTAATGGACCAAATTCTCTTTCAAGACTTTTGAAGTTTGCTAAAGCTAAATTAAATTGATTTAATTTATTTAATCTACTTTCTTGATTAAACACTCCACTATAGGTAATATCTGAAAATCTATGAACTTCTTTATAATCTTCTTCTGTAACAGAAGTTACTTTACTACCTAAAGATAAAACAGGAGTTGCTAATGCATCTAAAACTTTATCTGATTCTACACCATTACCAAAAGTATAGCAATTATAAAAAGACAAATCAATGATAGCAGGTTGACTAATAGTTTGGTCTTGGTCAGCATCTTCGTTACCTGACAAATGAAATCCATTTGCAATATTAAAAGTTTGTTCGTTTTCATAATAAAGCTCATCATTTGCCTGTATTGCTTCAGTTTCAAAAATACTCAAAGTGGTAGCTCTATTTACTACAATCTGAACAGTCTCATAAGAACCTCTTCCGTCTATACCTCCACATTTTGGAGTACCTGTTTGTATAATCAACCAAAGATTTCCGTCCGATGCTACTTGAAAACTAATAGTTGTAGTCCCTGGATTAACATAATCAGTAAAATAAGTCTGTATTCCATCTTTTTGCTCTATAGTGTTTATTCCATCGTCACTACCGCCTGATATTCCATTTGTAAAATCTATATTTTGTCCTGAAACAAAAGCAGCTAAATCTGCATAATCATTACCAGCTGTAAACGTTTTATTATAATCATATGTTCTTGAACCACACCTAGAACCTCTTTTGTTTCTATTGGTATTAAATCTAAATTCAACTACACTTCCTGATGGAATATCAAAAGGAATATAAGTGCCAGGGTTTGCATCATCTTCAAAAGCACAAGAAACTTTTGCAAAACTATAACTAGATCCTGTACTAGGAAAACCTGTAATATGACTAAACCCTCCTTGACTTGTTCTGTCTATAAATGCATTATCTGGGGCATTTGCAGCAAATTCAGATGGTTTAAGTTGCATGTAAGTTCCTGCAGGCTGACCACAAGTACCTGATATAACCTCTCCATCAGCATCTTTTGTGCATAGAAAATCCTCTGTCTGACTCTGAAAATCTAAAACTTTAGTTTTTGTACATCTAGACACAGTACCATTACTATCTGCTTTTACAAATAAATTAGAATTGTTTTTAACCTTATCTCTATTGTCACCTTCTAATTTATACCACACGTTCCCTGTTTCTTCTTCTCTAAAAAATATATTAGAATAAACTGTTCTTTGTCCTGTCTTGGACTCTTTAATAACAAACTTATATTTTGTTGCCCAATAAGGAGGGTAATTATTTAATCGTACTCTTATATTGTTTTTTGTTATTGAATTTTCGCAAGGAACAAAAACGGTATTATCAGTATCTACTAATGCAGTTGTACTTCTACCGTAATCATCCATATATACAATTCCAATTTCATAATCTCTATTACTATGAAGACTTTCTTTTGTTGAATCCAATGAATAAAGGCCTGTTACTTCAATTGCTTGTAAATACTCATAAGCATAATTTCCTGGATTAGATATTTCTTCAAACCTAAGAGCAGGAACAGTAATTCCAATAATATTACTTCCTATGTTGGTTTCTATAGCAAAACCTTGGCCTGATCCTGATATTCCAAAATTATTATAAGCCCAATTGTTTTTAGCTACAATCCCACAGTTAAAGACATCAGTAACAGAATTTCCATTAGAACAATCAACAATAGGCTGAAAAGAAGATATAGCATCTACAAATTCAGGGCTAGTGGCTAAATCAAAAATACTAGAATAATTTTCTTGAATATTAAATAAAAAAGTAAAATTAAATCCATTTTCAGGTTGACTTCCATCGTCATACGAAGGGTCTCCGCTATATTTACTACTACTATAATTAAAATCAATTCCTATTTGAGCCCCTGGAATTAAATCAACATTTCCAAAGTTTATTTGAACAAATGCATTTTCTACTACTACAATAGGATCTATAGTATAGTAAAATGTACTTCGAAGTCCTTCAAGTTCCTCATTTACTAAAGACTCTGTTATTAAAGATAAATTATAATCTAAATAAATTTTTTGACCATTTTCATTTACAACATCATATCCATCAACATAATTACCAAGCATTAATCTATTTCCCATAATAGTTAAAGATTGGGCTAGTCTAGGAACATTATCATAAAGTCTTAATAATTGTTCTTCAGGAAGAGCTGTATATATTTTTTTATTTGTAAACTGAATAGTTTGAGTAGTATTATCAATCCATCCTTGGTCAACTTTATTATATCTTTCAATTACATTTACCGATTGACTTGTTGAGAATTTAAATAAAACATCAACATCTTTTACATTTCTACCTCCAACATCAAATGAAATATTAACACTATTAAAAATGTTTTTCATTCCATCATTATTAAATGTATCGTAGTTTATGTTAAATGGGCCTGGAATAAATGATGTTTTTGTAAATGGAGATATAGCAGAGTATTCTCCATCTTCATATTGCCATCTATATGCAAAACTTAAAAATAAGTCATCCATGTAATTTTCATCACCAGCAATTTGAATTTGATTTAATACAGGAGCATTTAATGGAGGAGCCAATATTACTCCTATGTCTTGTTCTGTTAATTGATCTATTCCAGTATTTGTTGGGTCTAAGTAACTTCTATTTATGTTTATTTTTCTAGGAGGATTTAAATTGTCTGTAAAAAACAATAAATCTCCAATTAAATCTATTCCATTAATTAAAAAGTCTTTGCTAAAGTTTAATACAGAAGTTGATATAACGTGATAAAATAATACCGAGGTTTGAATGTTAAAAGAAACAATCATATCTACTTTTTCAGTTGGAGATAGTAGATTACCTTGATCATGTACAAACCAAAAAATTGTTTCATTAGCTCCATCTTCATAAGCTCCAATACATCTTGCGTTAGAAGTTAAAGGAAGATTTAAAAAAGTTAGTTCAACTAAAAGACTGTTTCCTTTTGAGTTTTCTACCGCTCCTATTTCAGTCCCTTCAGTAGAGCCTAGTCTAACATTTAAAGCGTCTATGTATTCTCCTTGAGGAACTAAACGTTCGTCAACGGATTTATTCATTCGACCTTTTATAAAGTTCTTTTGAATTTTAGCCATATTATTTTATCCACTTGTTTTGACCTCTTAGGTTCATTAATAATCGCCCTGGATGTATATTACTCAATCTTATTTTTGCGTTCCTAAGAAGAGCTGATTTTTCTTTTTTAGTTCTGTTTATTATGTATTCTTGTATACCAAATTTACTTGAAAGTATTACGTGTTTTATGTAAGCATAAATAAACTCTTCAAATAATTTATTTACACTTATGTCTTGATTTACTCCGTTTTCCATTCCGTCTGAAACATATTCTAAAACAACTAACTCTCCTGACATATCAGAACTAAAATTAATTACTCCTGATTTTTTATTTATTTTAAATGTAGGATTTTGATTTGCAGTCTCGGTGTTTAAACCGTATCTGCCTCCAATAGGGTATTCAAAATACCAAATCCCATTATAAAAGTAACCTTCTTGACCGTCATAAGGACTTTCTGCATTTAAATATATTGTTCTATTATTTCCTGTAATTCTATCAATATCTACTGTAGAAAACTCAGGTTTTAAAACATTTCCATCTTGGTCAAATAATATTTTGTAATTGTTATCTTGAAGATATGCATCACTCCAATTTGTTTGAATATTTTCATTTAAAGGAAATAACGTGCCATTTTTATACATTGATATCCTAACCCAATTTACATAATCACTTGGAAGAGTAAACCTTAAAGAGTTATCAACTGCTAGTTCTAATATTTTAATCTCTTTTAACGAGTCATAATTTAATTCTTGTATTGCTCGTTTTGCATGAAATAAAATATTATATCTTTCAACATTGTTTATTAGTTTGTCATTTCCGACATACATCAATTCAAAATTGTTGACTATATTTTTTAATGACACATATTGATAAGAACCCCAATTAGCATTTTCAGGATTATTTCCGTCATTTTCGTAATACTGATACTGTGTTAAATATGCCATGTCTTATCCTTGTTGTGTGTTTTCTATTTTTTCTTCTGCTTGACCAAATTGAACTAATGGTATCTCTCTTATTGACATGCCTGCATATTGAAGTATTTTGTTTACTAAATTCACTTGATCAGATAATGGTAATTCAAAATCTTGATAATCAGATGCTGATTGGTCAAAAACAGGTTCTCCTTGGTTTAATGAAACATAAGTCCAATTAGGGTCTTCTGGATATCTTATGTATTGTATCTCTACAGTTTGAGTTGTATCTGGGTATAAAGTAACTGTATTTGCCTGAAGCGTATATGCTGGAAACATTTTAGATGGAGCTGTTAGTTGAGAAGCATTTAATGAAAGTATCTTACTTTGACTAACTCTTTCTATCTCTGTATTGTCAGGAGTAAAATAAATTTTATTAATCAAATAATAATTGTCTGGTAAATCAAATTGAGAAGACCCGGTGCCATAACCTAAAGTTTGTGAAAAACTATCTACAACTTCTACAAGTCCTTTTACAATATCAGCATATCCACTTCCTGAAACTCTAGCATTTTGTTTTACAATCCAATTATTGTATTGATAAAAATAATCTTCAAATATATCTAACTGAGCTTGTTTTGCGTATAAATTAAAGTCACTAGGAGTTATATATCCATAGTTGTTTTTATTTGCAATTGAAAGAACAGTCGCTCTTACTGTGTTTATAATAGATGCCATTGATAATCCTTTTCACAAATATACAAAAAAAAAGAGGCTTGAATAATCAAAGCCTCTTCTTGAAAATAGTTAGTAGTTTGCTATTAATCTAACTTTGAGTCTAATATCCTTAAAACCTCTAATCCTTCATCACTTTGAAGAAAGGAAGCTAATATAAATAATGGGTCTTCTCCATAAGGAACTGTCAATAATTTATTTTTATTACCAGTTATATTGTAGTAAACATCTTTTTTGTTTTTAAGAATCAAAAGATTTTGACTAAAAAATTTAGCACATTTATTTTGAAGTCTTAATAAAGGATCATTTAAAGCCTCCATAAAATCGTTAGGATATTGTTTCGCAAATAATCTAACATCTCTTTTTAATTCAGAAGAAGTTAAGTTATCTACTCTTAAACCTATTACAACTCTTGCAACAGTTTCTAACATTTCAATATCTAATTCTTTTGCTGACATTTGAGCGTCTAAAGCTAAATCTAAGTAATCTACATCAGAACTAGCATCCTTTTCTTTGTCAACTTCTACAAACATATGACCTAAACCTGGATGGTGTGCTAAGAATTTTTGTAGTATTTGATTTTCTTTTGGAACAAATAATAGTCCATCTTCAAACACAATTGGCTCTAAGATTACATTTTTATCTTGCTCATCCTCAAATATACTTTTTTGATTTTTAGAATATCTTAAAGCTCTATTTACTCCTGTCTCTTCATCAAACCATAAAAGAGATTTTCTTTTAGTGTTTCTAGATGGTATAGAGTAACTTAATGGAGCTTGATTTTTAGTTAATTTGTAAGCTTTGTTTACAAAAGATTTTTTTTTGTGTTTTACTGCGTTTGTGGTTTTTTTTGCAGCAATAGTTTTTTTTGAAGTTGTCATTTGATTTAAATTTAATTTGATTTATAATTAAAAGGCTCAACATTAAGCTGAGCCTTTTAGTATTAATTACTTCTAGTTATTGAAAATAAAGAAGTTGTTAGCACCTAAAGTACATAGAGCTCTTTCTGATAAGAAGTTTACTTCCATCGCATCTAAATCCGATGTAGCAGCTCCTCCAGCTGAACCTGTAATCCAAGTTTTGTAACGTCTGTCTTCAGTTTCTGAAGCTCTGTATCGAACATGTAAGAATGGTCTCTTAGCATTTTTTCCAAGAACTTGGTCATATACTGTTGTTGATCCTGCAGGAACTAATATTCCATTTATAGCACCACCTACGATATCACCTCGCATTGTTGGGTCATTTAAGTATTTCCAATCAGTTTTGTAAAAGTCATAACCTCTACGGAAACCTGTAAAACCTAAATTAAGAGCCATTTCTTCATCGTTGTCAAAAAGACCGTAAGAAGTTCCACCTCCTCCGTAAGAATTTTGAGCAGCTAACATATCATCGATATCAAATCCAAAGTCTCTGTTTAAGAAAATAACATTTTCTTCAATAGAACCTTGCTTATCTAATCTTGAAATGATTGCATCAAAATCTGCTAAAGCATTAGGATTTCCACCTGCCCATACATTTCCTCTTTGCTCAACAACATAGAAAAGTCCTTCAGAACCTTTATTACCTACACCAGAGGCAACACCTTCTACAATTGCAGCTGCTCCACCACCTACTTCAGCTGGTACTGCTTCAACCATTGCTGTTTCAAGATAATCTTCAAAACGTAAACGAGTTTCGTGCTCAGACTTCATGTACCATAAGAATCCAGTTGCACCGTTTTCTGTAGTTACTTCAATCCATCCAATTTGTGCCATATCTGAACCTGATACTGCGTAACGGTCTTTAATGATAATTGGAGAATTTTCAAAGATTGAATCATCAGCCTCTAATTGACCTTGCATTCCGATAGAACCTTTTTGAAATTCTGAACCATAAATGAATAATGAACACACAACTGCTGCTGCCATTGTTTGTCCTCCTGCTTCGTAATAAGCAACATCAATTGTACCTGCTGCAGTATCTACTGCTGTTACAATTGCTTTGTTACTATTTGTAGAGGCTGCTGTACTGTCAGATAACATAATTGTTTGACCAACACGAATAGCAATAGAACCAGAACCTGGTACTAATACGTCTCCAATTGTCAAAGTAGCTGTATCTTGACCAGCTGCTGCTGCTGAAGTTACATTTGTGTACTTTGTGTGTAATCTTCCTTGCTCTGCCCATTTGATAAGGTCTGAGTTAGAAGGCATTTCAGCGCCTACCATTCTTAAAAATGATGCTACTGATCGATTACCATATCTTTCAAATTCTTTTTCATAAGTATCCGGTAGATACTGATTTAAGAAATCAAAGTTTGTAATATAGTTTGTTTGTAATAAGACTTGCTCCGAACTTGGTTGCAAATCAAAACCTGGGGTTGCTTGAACTGATCCTGCCATGATTTTATTTTTTTTAAATTATTTATTTATTTTTATTGCTTCTTATTCTTAATCCTTTACCATCGTTACTGCTAACTGCTCTAGCTTTAAATCCTGTATCACCAATTTTTTGTGGTGTATTTCTGACATTCATGTTAATGTTCTTACTTTTTTTAGTAATATCACCTACACCATCTGCCTTGCCTTGCTCGTAAAAATACTTAGCAAAACGTTGAGGATCCATAGCAGCACTTAATGCCCTATGCCAGCCTTCTGCATCTGAAATCAAACCATCTTCCCCAATATATTTTCCTATAAAATTATTTAGGTTTACTTGTTTAGATTTCATTTCCTGAGCATCTCCATAAGAATATCCTATTTTTTTATCTCCAATTTCGAACTCAAAACCTTTGAATTCAGGATTAAAAACTTCGTTTGTTCTTTTTTCAAAATACTCATTCTTTTTTCTATTAGCTTCTTCAATAGTTTTAGACTCTTGAATATAACTTTTATAAGCATCAAGTTCTTTTTGAATTTCATCAGAAATAGGTTTCCCACTTGACTCAAGAGGAGTACTATATTTTTCTTTAAAATCATTAAGATACTTTTTTGCTTTAGAAAGTTCTCTTTTTTTAGCTATATTTTTCTTTTTAATTTCAGACTCATCATCTATATCTTCATCGTATGAAAATTTAGAATCCATTAAATAATGAATATCTTCACTATCTAAATCCTCTTCTGTTAAAGAATAATATTCAGCTAACACTTGGTCGTCTCCTAGTTCATTGTAATTTTTATTTGCTTTTACAAAATCACTAAATCCTCGACCAGTTTCTTTTTTAAATTCTAAATACTTAGAAACATCTTCTGGTAATTCTTGATTTACTTCTCTTTGAGTAAATAAATCATCTATTGAAGATATTTCTTTGTCTTTATATCTGTTTTTAATATATGAAAGAACGTCTTCATCTTTTATTTCAACAGGCTCTTCTATTTTTAAAGGTTCTTCTGTTTTTAAAGGTTCCTCTGTTTTTAAAGGCTCTTCTTCTACTGAAGATTCATTATTTAAAGATTGCTCGTGTTTTTCTAAAAGATTTTTTTCTACCTCTTGAACAGATTTTTGTTCAATTGGATTTACTTCTTTTACTGTTAATTTCATTTGATTTGATTTTTACAAAGTTATACAATTTAATTGAATTTTATTTTAGTCTATCATCTTGGCTCAAATTCTGCTAAATCAAAACCATCTAAACTATCTTCTGATGACTCAAAACTAACTGGAGGTAAATTGTTTTTACGCTGTTCTATTAATTTTGATTGCTCTGTATTAGCTTGAGATATTCTTTTAGACTTTGCGTCTTCTCTTTGAGTTTCTCTACTTTTTAATCCATCAAGCTCAACTCCTTTTAATTCCATATTAAGCTTAAACTCTAACTGCATTAATTCAGCCTTTATAGCTGCTTCACCTTGCATTTTTTGAACAGAAAATTTAGATTTAGCTTCTTCTATTTGCATTTGAGATTGAGTTTCCATTTGAAGCTTTTGCATTGCTTTTTGTGCTGCCATCTCTTGAGACTCCATATTTATTTGACCTTGTTGTTGGGCAGCTGCCGCTTTTTGCTGTTGCTCAGCATCTTGTTTACCTTTTCGTTTAAGTTTTAAAACTTGATTGGCTAATTTTATGTTTCTTATTTCTCTAATATCAATGGCATCTTCTAAGTTAATTGAATCACGCTGTAACGCCATTTGTATATTAGCCTCTAGCATTCTCTTTTCTTCTTCATCTGGCTGTATTTCAATAAATATTCCAAAATCACTTAAATATAAATCTCTTATTTCATCAAGTATTCCAACATTAAACTTTCCAATTTGATTAACAAATTCTTCTCTAAAGTCAGAATATTCAAGCATATCAGCAATTCTGCTAGACAAAGCAGTACAAAGTCTTTGGCTTATTTGAATACCTGAGTCTAATATATGTCTAGTTGCAGTATTACTACTTAATGCAGCTAATTTTTGCAATCCTACTAGGGAATATGAATCAGGAGTGGAACCATCTCTAGCTTCATTTAAACCTGTAACGTCTCTTAGCATTTGTAAATAGTGATTGTAAGAACCTATTAAACTTTGAATCTTTGCTTGACCTGAATTACTGTTTAATTGCTGAATAGGAACTTTCGCTTGATTAAAATCACCGTCTTGGGTATAACTTCTACCAATAACAGAACCTGTTTGAAAAAACATTCTTAAAGCATCTTCAGGATTATATGCTTGTCCTGTTCCTAAGTCAACTTCATTTAATCCATCTGCGTCTATAAAAACTCCATCCGGTACAACCCTAGATATTACTTGTTGTAGCTTTAAATGTGTTATTTGAATTAAATCAGCAAATGTAATCATTCTTCTTACTAAAGATTCCAAAGCTCCTTTATACATTCTTGGAGCACAAGCTACAAATTCAGGATAAACTTCTTGAGATGCTGATTTTGGTCTAGCCATATTTTCAGACATTTCCCATTTAATTAAAATGTTTGTACCCATAACCATAACTCCTTCATACCAAACATCAATTGTCTTAGATACTTTTTCAAACCTACCTTCTTCCATCATTTCTTGAGTAGGGTCAAAAGTGTCGTCTTTTTCAATCAATCTTTCTGCTCCAGAAGCATTTACTTTTTTCTTGTAAGTAAAAGTTTGAGTTGTTTTGTAATTAAAAAACAAAACAGTTGCACTGTCTCGACTAAACAAGCTATTGTTATAATACTGAGCAGTATTATTGTAATCATACCAACTTTGACTATATTTAGATATTTCCTCCATATCTACCCTTGTCAAACTTGGGTCTATTTTTTTAAGCTCTGTTATTGGAAGTGTTTTAATCTCTCCCCAATAAAAACAATCTTGAAAATGAGGATCTTCTGTGTAACTATAAACAACATTAGCAGGATCTACGTAGTCAATCTCTATTCCAGAACCTGGTAAAAATCTATTCTTACACATAGAAATACCTAAAACTGTTTGATCGTAATAAAGTTGTTTTTGTATTTCATAATACCTATTACTTTCTAAAACAGTATTAAGAGCTTCTTCTTCAGCTATTTCAATAGATGGTTTATATTTTAATTGCATGTGAAGAGCCAATTCTTCGGAAGTGTTTGGAACTTCTTCTTCTGATGTGGCAAAAGTATTTATTCCAAATTGACTTTGAACTTGTTTCATTAAATCTTTAGAAAGCATATCTTTTTCAAGTTGAACTTGATATTTGCTTCTTTTATCTAAAGACATTCCATCTTGAGCGTATGCATTTACTTTAAAGACTCTATCAGACATTCCATTAACAACAATATCCACAAACTTTGGAATAATAGGAATAGGAGTCCAGTCTAAATTTAAATAACTTAAATCTCCATCAATTGCTAATTCATTTTTATATTTTTGAACACTTTGCTCACCTCTTGCATATAATCTTAATCTATGAAAATCTGCCCATTGATTATAAAATCTACCTTGACCTCCGTCTTTTCTAAACCATTCGTATTGAATAGCTTGACCTATCTGTAATCCAAACTCATAAGATTTTTTTTCAGAGTCAGAAACAAATTGACTTGGAAACCCCGTTGGATTTATATTTATCTTTACATCTTTCATTTATCTTATGATTTGACTGTAACTTCCTTTATTGTCATACTTAGCAAAGTTAAGTTTTATTTTTGATTTTTTCTTAATAGGTTGATATAGCGTTTTCTGACAAGCCATTATAGCTAATCCTGAACTAATAGAAGCATCAAATTTAGTTCTATTGTTTATATTAAATCTAGCCCAATCTTCTAAAGTTCTTGTAAAATACATTGACCCCATTGTATCTGACTCCCTAAAGGTACTTAATAAATCTAATCCCACATATTTTTCTATATAAGACTCAATTGCAGCTGCATGAGATTGTTTAATATCTTCTGAACTATTTGGTATTCCTCCAAGTTCTTTTTCTGTTTTAGAAAGTTTATTCCACGACCTATCAGGTCTATTAATAGAATAACCTCTATAACCTCTGTTTTTAAAATGATAAAGTAATCTAGGCTTGTTATTTTCTATAAGTATTGGCATGCCATAAAATACACAAGCCATTAATATTTCTTCAAAAAATATTTCTGCGGTTTGAGGTCTAGCAACATATTGTAAAAAAAATTCATTTACCGGGCCTTCATCCATATGAAATTTAGTTAATCCGTGACATGCTCCATTTGAAGCTCCTCCTCCAACAGTCCCTGATATGTCATAGCTATCACAACCAAAAGCACCCATGTGTTCATTTCCAGGATAAAAGACTCCATTTTTTGTATATCTTTTATTTTGAAGAATTTTATTTGGAGTCCAAGAAATTAAAAACCTCCCTTTATTGTTTGGACTAAAAACAACCTCTGTATCTTTTATTCCATCTTTCCAAGAAAAAGAACCTTTAGTTAAAAATCTATCTTTTATTAAAGAATCATTATAATCAATTTGCTGATATATTTTTGTAAGATTAAAAAGAGATTGCTTACTTTCATCTCTAAAAGCATGTGACTCTGTTCTAGGAAATTGTCTGTAAAATTCATTTAAAGCATCAGGATCATTTTTTAAACTATCAACCTCAGCTTCCCAATAATCAATGGCTCCTTGTTTTATTAATTCTCCATCAATACCAATTATTGGTGTTTCAGGAGTTCTAAAAACAGGCATACCATATCTATCAATAAATCCTTCCATATTAAACTCCATAGGAATAAATAAACTATATAATCCACTTTTAGTTTGACCATTTCTATTTCTATTAGAAACTTTTGAATCAAAATATAATTTTTTACCGTTATCTCCACCTTTTTCTAAAGCATTAGCTGTAGAACCCATCATGCATTTACCAATAACTTTACTACCTAAACGAAGACAAGTCTTTGTAACTCTCCAATTATTTAATATATTATTTGGTTTTTCCCATTTTTTTGATTCATCATGAACTAGTAGTTTTAATTTTTCTCCATCATAACTATTGTCACCAGTGTTTTTCCAGTCAATAGAAGTATCCAATCCCTGTACGATATCTTCTTCCTCTATATACATATTCTTTTTTGTAATCTTAGAAGCAGGAACTCTAAATGCTAATTCCGTTTTAGGTTTATCCATACCATCCTGAACAGGCTTAAAAAAGAAAGGATAATTATTTACAATTGGAACAACTTTATCTGTAAACATTTTTTTAGCATCAGCTCCTGTTTTTGAAAGTATTCCTAGTCTAGCATCTTTACTTATAGTACCAATGTTTGCAGATTCTTCACTTGCCATGTAAGAAAATCCTGAACGTCTTATTTTTAAATAATCTTGACCAAAACTTCTTTTGTCAGCTTTACAAGCTTCCCAATGAAGATAAAAAATTCTATTAGCATCTCTATAATCAGGAAGACCTACATCTATTTTAGTCCATTGAATATACATATAATGAGAACCTGTTATATAGGTTTCTACTCCATTATTCATAAACCAAAAACCTTCATCTCTTCTATCAAACTCTTCTTCAATATAATCAACCCATTCATTTTTAAATGATGATGGAGCTGAATGCCATTGAAATATAGATTTAATTTTTTGTAGTTGTTTTGGATATTCAAAAGAAACCCAAAACTGTTCCGATTTCTTTTTACTATTTGAATGTATTTTTTTTGGAGGTTTAGGTAATGCTATTTTTATTCCTTCTATCTCGACAACATCTTGAATTTCACCAGATTTTGATATAACTATAAAGTCGTATTTTTCGTTATAACCATAAGCCCAAGATTTAGATTTATTTTTATTGGTTATTACTGTTTTTGGTAAAAAATCTTTTAAATTTTTTATTAAGCTATGTTGATCTTCGTTCTGCAAATCCTGATACTGGTTGTTTTTTATTTTTTGACTCTTTTCCTTCTATTAAATTTTTTTCTGATTCTATTCTAGTTAATATTTCAAAAGCATCAAATATGGCTAATTTTTTAGTAGCCGCAGCATTTTTTAATTTATCAGCAGCAAGCTCATCATCTTCTCCATATTTTATAATTTGCTCTTCAGCAACTTTTATTAATTGTTTAACAGCTTTTTCACCAGCTTTAATTATGTCTAGTTTTATTTTATCTACATTCATAATGATAAAGTTATTTGATGATCAAACATTCTATAAAGTTTTTCTCCATCAACATTAAACTCATATTCACTATCTGGTTTAAAAGAAATTTTGTCTCCTTTTTTAATTCCTTTGCTAATTAAATATTTATTTGGGTATTTAATTAATCCTATTAAAGGTTCTTCACTTTCATGACTTTTCAAGTAACTTTCTTTTTTTTTAATTGGCTTTATCATGCAGTATTTAGAATGAGCATTCCATAATCCATTATGATTGTATAAAAAAAATTGATCATTGTCTATAAAAAACAAATCATCTTTAAAAAAGCTTTTTCCACTTCTTTCAATTCCTTTCATATCATTATAATATTTAAAAACATTATGATGAACCAACAAAGTATCTCCTATGCTTACAGGGCCTGTATAATTTATCGGAGTTTCCACAACTATTCCATATCGGTTTGAAGCTACATGGTCTTCCTTAGATGTGCTAGTAATAAAGTCTATGTTGCCTATTTTTTTAGTGCTATTATATCTTTTATTGTCTTTTGGTTTTACAATAAAATAAAAAGGTGATTTCATTCAAAATATATATTATATTCAATAGAAATAGGCATATTAGGATTAAATTCTTTCCATAAAAAAATTTCTCCTTTTTTATTTTCTATAAAAATACCTATTGATTTTTGATTTTTATTCATTTTTATTAAATGAATTAAATGACTCCCTCCAAGTATTTCTTGACCTACAACATAGTGCATAGCTCCGCCTTTGTAATCAGGACCTACCGCTATCTTACGAATATCATTCATTTAATTAGATTTAATTTATAACAAATATAAGTAAAAAAAAATACCCCTGAATAATCAGAGGTACTCTAAGCGAAGAGGTGAAGCTAATTCCTAAATTCACAAAGAATTCCGATAATTACGCAATTTACAAAAAATTGAAATTAATTGCTCACCTCGCATATTTTAACTAGTAAACCTTGGAGCAGGACCACTTGAACCTTGTGTTATTGTATAGCCTTCTATATTTTGTGGATTATTGTTCTCGTCGTATTGATATTTTAACATTACTGCGTTTGATAAATCGCCAAATATATAAGGTAATTCATGGTTTGTATTTGTCCACGTAGGATTAGGTATTCCTATGGCAAATTTCATTATAATTTGTGATGTCCTTTTGAATGTTGGATTATTAAGAGGATTTACATTATGATTAGATCTTTGAACTGAAAATCTTGTACCCCAAACACCATCTGTTGTTATTGCAGGAAGTGAAGTTACTTCTGTATTTGTACTATCAAACAAAAATCCTAAAGGATTAAAAGGAACTTCAATATAAGTGGTAGGTCTCAATGAAGCAAAGTCAGTTATCGATGACCCTGTCTTAGCAATCTTTAATTCACTATTTATATCCCACTCTGTTGGAATAGGGAATAGAACTTGACCTGAATTAGAAAAAAACTGCTCGGTTGATGCCCAGTTGCTTCCTAAAAAATTAGTTCTCTGATATTGTCCATTATTGTGAGAAGGGTGAATAAAATTTCCCTTTTTCATAGTATATCCATTTTCACCCTTTTGAGTTTTTTGCTTTTTATATCTAAACATAAAAAGTCTAGGGTTTTTAGTTAACCACTCTGTTTCAATTGGTTTTTGCATAGCCACAAAAGCTTTATTGTTTTTTGTAGTTTCATCAACATATGGTCTTTTTAAAACATACATATATGGTGTAGGAATGCCATCCTCTAATCCTATGTAGTTTTTTAACCCATCTATCGTGATGTTTTTTGTAACATTTGTTGGTGTTCCGTTTTCCTGACTAATAATAATCTTATCAGTCCCTTGTGGAGTTACAGTATTATATGAACTAATTTTTGGCATAACTAATATTTTACTTTATCAAAGATACTATTTTTTATTTTTAAATATTGGAGCTACCTTATTTGCTATTTTTTCAGCACTTCGACCTATAACATAACCTCCAATACCTATTTCTAGCAAATTCCAAAACTCTGGTTCTAACACAGGAGTAATTAATTTTGTAGATAATTGAGATATAAACTTAGTGTAAATAATAATAAAACCAAAAGACAACATAAGGATTGGTCTCCAACTTCTTTGTAACCAATTTCCTTTTGCCTCTGCAACTATTATTTCTGTTTGCATTTTTTGAAGCTCAAGCTCTTTTTCTTGAAGGACTTTAAATATTTCATTCTTAGCTTTTATTCTTTCTTCATCACTAGTAAAAAGATTGTCTATAACATCTCCTACTTGTTTAAATACCTTTGTTCCAAAAAATTCTAATATTTTTTTCATATCAATATGTCCACATTACTTGTTGAGACTTGTCAAAGTCTAAGTCTACATGAATAAAAGTATCAGCTATTCCTATTCTTTGAAAACCTGTTTCTTGAAGCAGGAACACTAAATGAAATCTATCTAATGAGTTTGTGCACTTTATGTCAGCAGCTAATCCATACATGTGGCTTGATCCTTTTGACGTTTCTGTTTTAGGCTTTCCTCCTACTTTAGAGTTATGCTCTTCTGTTCTATAGCCACTATTTATTACAATAGGCTTTCCAAACTTATCTCTTACCTCGTCAAGCATTTCTAAAAAATCCTCATTCATTAATGAGCCACTTCCAGAGGCATCAGGAGAATCAAATTCCTTATAGGTAAAATGATTCATTTATTTTTTTCTTTATGATTTAACATTATTCTTTGCACCGTATAAACTATTGATCCAAGTAATAATATTATTTTAAGTATTGCTTCTATTTCACTAAAAGAAACTGCTAACGCAATACTATTTAGCAGGTATATTTTTAAATCCGATAAAGTCATTTTATTAAACATCTTTGTATTGATAATTCATTTGAACGTCTATCAACCAAGAATTAGTTTGAATATAATAATAAGATATAATACTTGATTTCATATAAACAAAGTTAATAAAATTTATTTATATATTTTTAACTACAATTCAGTAGGAGTTGGAGGTGGAACTTCTGCGTTTCTTGGAAATCCATAGAATTGATGTGCTGAAGCATCGCCTGGATAAACCTCATTTGAGCCAAAATCTAAGTCGTCTGTACTCATAATATCATAAGCCCATCCTGGGTAATACACAGGTGGAGTTATTTCTTTTCCATCTGGATCATAAGTACCAGGT
>ENA-UZWV01003450-UZWV01003450.1-metagenome-genome-assembly--contig:-Day-3-1m-contig-3450_pt1 | contig 22767 bp, 15 predicted proteins | sample MGYA00260342_ERZ794902 | MGnify/ENA metagenome assembly ERZ794902
TGTATGTAAAAATTATTTTTAGAATTATTTTTAGCGTTTATGGTGAATGTATTCCCGTTCTCTAAATGTAATATTGCTTTTTTAAACAATGGGCTTCCTATAACATATTCATCTGTTGCAGGAGTTACAGGATAAAATCCTAATGCGCTAAACACATACCATGCAGAAGTTTGCCCATTATCTTCATCACCACAATAACCATCTGGTGTTGGTTGGTACAACTTTGTTAAAACCGTTCTTACTTTTTCTTGTGCTTTGTAGGACTGCCCTGCATAATTATACAAATAAATCATGTGCTGTATCGGTTGATTTCCATGTGCATAATTCCCCATGTTTGCAATTTGCATTTCTCTAATTTCATGAATTACTTTTCCATAATATGATGCATCAAATTTGGGAGGCATGGTAAAAACAGTATCCAATTGTTGTGTAAAATCTTTGTTACCACCCATTAGATCTATTAAACCATTAATATCTTGAAAAACAGACCAGGTATAATGTAAGCTATTTCCTTCTGTAAAAGCATCTCCCCATTTCAATGGATTAAAAGGACTTTGAAATGTACCATCCTTATTTTTACCTCGCATTAAATTGGTGCTTGGATCAAATACATTTTTATAGCGAAAAGATTGCTCATAGTATTTTCTAGCAAGACTATCTTTTCCCATTTTTTTCGCCATTTGTGCAACGGTAAAATCTGCGTAGGCATATTCTAAAGTTTTAGCGGTATTTTCTCTAATTTCCACATCATATGGCACATAACCAAGGGTATTATAATAATCTAAGCCTTCTCTTCCAACAGAGCGCACAGGCCTTCCTTTTTCTACTGTTGCATTTTTTAGCATTGCCTCAAAAAGAATTTCTGCTGTTTTTTTATTTTTAATATTCCCTTTCAAATAAGCATCTGCAATAATTGGTGCAGAGTTAGAGCCAATCATCACCGGTCTGTGTCCTGGGCTTGCCCATTCTGGCAACCAACCAGATTCTTTGAAGGTGTTTACCAACCCCTCCATAATTTTATTATTCTGTTCGGGATACATTAAATTAAAAAATGGAAAAACAGCTCTAAACGTATCCCAAAACCCGTTATCTGTAAACATATAACCCGGTAAAACCTTCCCATTATAAGGACTATAGTGCATCATTTTATTGTTTGCATCGTACTCATAAAAAGTTCTTGGAAACAATAAAACTCTGTATAAACACGAGTAAAATGTTTTGATATGCTCTGTATGATCACTGTCTATTTCTATGCGTCTAAATTCTTTTTCCCATGCATTCTTTGCTTTTATTTTAGTAGTTTCATAAGTATCGTCACCAACTTCTCTATCTAAATTGAGTTGTGCTTGTTCTAAACTGATAAAAGATGAGGCTACTTTTACAAGAACTTTCTCACCTCTTTTGGTTTTAAATCCGATAATTGCCCCAACGTGTTTTCCTTTGCTATTAAGATTATTTTTTTGCAATTTCCAATTGTCTTTCCAAGTATGAGTAATTTCAAAGTCTTTATCAAATTGGGCAACAAAATAATTATGAAAGTTCTCTGGAACACCTCCTCTATTGTTTCTACAATAGCCGATAATTTTGCGTTCTTTTGGTAAAATTTTCACCTTAGAACCTTTAAAAAAGGCATCTAAAATAATATATGAGGTATCTTCCTCAGGAAATGTGAATTGAAAGTGTGCTGCTCTAGAAGTTGGTGCAACCTCCGCAACAACATCATAATCGGCTAAATAAGCACTGTAATGATAGGGCTTTGCAGTTTCTGCTTTGTGCGAAAACCATGATGCTCTGTCGTCTTCTTGATATTTTAAATCGCCAGTAACAGCCATTAATGAAAAAGCGGCATAATCGTTTAACCAAGGACTTGGTTGATGCGTTTGTTTGATTCCTCTTATTTTGTTGTCATCATAATTATAGGTCCAACCATTTCCCATAGCTGCGGTCATTGGGGTCCAAAAATTCATCCCAAAAGGAGTTGCTATTGCAGGATATGTATTTCCATTAGATAAACTTTTTTTTGAATCTGTTCCCATTAAAGTAGTTGCATAATCTACCAAGAAAATCTCTTGATTCTGTTGTGCTATAACTTCTTGATGATTATAAAAAGTTAAGACCAAAACCAACAAAAAGCTACATAAGAGCTTTAAATTTACCAATAGAGAAAACAGATACTTAATTAATCTTGTGAGATGTAGTTTCATATAATTTGGAGTTAGAACCATAAAAACCAAACGGATTTTTTTCAATTTAATTAATTTTAAAACTACTTACAACTAGTTAATTAAATATTAATTTAGACTTAACAATTACCCTGAGTTCCTTTTATTTAAAATTTGAATAAGAAAAAAGGTTGAGATTACTCGTCGAGAACTGATAAAATATTTAATCAATTCTTCTTCAAAACAGTCCGATTTAACGCCCTTCTGCTCCATTTTTTATTCCCAAGAATAATTGTTTAATAAAATCTATTTATTTTAAATCCTTAAATTTGTAAATAATTCTAGTTAACTAAAACTAAAAAAATGAAAAAACTAATTGTATTTTTAATAACAACAAGTTTATTTGTAGCATGTAATAATAAAAAGAAATCTGAAAGTGAAGCTCATGCTTCAATGATTGAAGCCTCTCAAAACGGAAGTTTACAAAAAGATCCGTCAACTCCTCATATGTTAATTGTTAACTATAAGCTCAAAGAAATGAGTGTTGAAGAACATTCTGCACTTGGAGCAAATGTCGCACCAAATTTTACACCAGAAAAAATTCAAGGGCTCATCGGTAAATCATTTATTGGAAATACTGATACTGGAGTATTTGGGGGAGTATACCATTTTAAAAGTAAGAAGGCAATCAATTATTATTTAAAATCTGAATTTTGGCAAGGTATTGAGAACCATCCTAATCTTGTGAATTTCACAAAAGAAGTTTATGGTATTGCTCCAATTTCAACAATTTCAAACGGAATTCCAATACTTTAAACATCTGTTTAAAAAGTATTACCAACGTAAATAAAAAAAACCTACATCTTTATGTTGTAGGTTTTTATATTTATTAAATCCTCCCCAAAATAGTTCAACTTCACTACCTTCTACTCCAAATATTATTTTTAAAAATAATATAATTATTCGGGGGGTTAAATTGTGACCGCACTAACAACTAAACGGACTTCTCGTCCACTTCTATGTTAATATGATTTTATTCAATAATTGCGACAAAAAAACCCAAACATTATGGTGTCTTTACGCGTAATTTCTTCTTGGTTTTTTTATAATATACTGCCTTTAAATTCTCGGTAATTATTCTAAAATTATTTTCTTGTTTATCGTACCCGCTTCAGTGGTTAACTGAACAATGTAAACTCCTTTTGCTAAACTTGGTAAACTAACTCTAGCTGAAGCATTCAAACTAATTTTTGTTTGCATCACCTCTTTTCCGGTTACAGAAAACATTTTAAAAGTAGCTTCGTCAGTCAATCCGTTAATGGTTATTTCATTAAATGATGATTTATAGATACTGATATTGTTTGCATTTAAATGCTCTGTGCTTAAACTAGATGCTGTATTATGAATATAAAATCTACCAACACTCTGCGCTTCCTCAGTTATTGTTGCTTGGTAAGTAGTTTCGGATAAGTTTATAAATGCTCCTGTTAATTTATCCTCTAAATAAATACTGACACCTTCCCCTAAATTTTCGCTCTTTAAAGAAAAAGTAATCTCTTCATTTAAGTTTGCTATTACACCAACTGGTATGATAGAAGTATCGTCTTTATCTAATGTTTGAATGGCTAGTTTTGTTCCTTCTTTATCGCCAACTAACTCCGTATAAACAGTAAAATTATGCGTAGCTCCTCCAAATATTCTAGAATCATAACCATTGTCAAAACCAGTTGTTTTTCCTGCTACGTAAAATACTTTTGTAGCACTTTTAGCATCCCCACTCTCCATAGACAACTCAAAATTGGCAATAGCTTCTTCTTTCTTAAAAGTATCTGTAGATTGATGACTTTGATTTGAGGTTTCAAAAACGATATTTTGGTCAGATACACTATCATCGATATCTACAAAAAATCCTTGTACGGGTGCAATTTCAATAGAACTTACCGCATTATAAGTTTGGTATGCTGTACCCTCCCATAACCAAATAGTTTCCTCAGAAAGATGTGCTGTATTCTTTGTGAAAAATGCTGTTGAATTTACATAAGACGCAAAAGGATTTCCTAATAAATAATAGTCGCTGCTATTACCACCACTAACTGTATGATTTACGTTTAATGTATTTGCGTTACCAATAAAAGAGATATCTGCTGCTGCTTGCAGTTTTATAGAATATCCTTGTGCTGCGTATAATGCACCTGTAGATAATGAGTTTTGATAATCCCAAGTAGAATTTGTATTATTAAAACTGGCAAGACCTAGATTTGAATCTGAACCTGTTGCTAACGAATGATTAGAAATTACATTTTCAATAGATTCTCCGCTAACAGGTGGGCTTATTAAATACCAATCTGTATTTGGTAAATTTCTTTTGTAAGTAATATCACCAGTTACTGTACTCGTTGTAATTTCACTAATAGTAAAAGAGCCGCCAACACGATTTATTAATTCTATTTGAAGAAATTCGGTATCAGCGTCTAATATATATTCCATTGTGTAAAGGGTAACTGTTTGATTTAAATCACTTTGATCGATAATAAATTCGTTAGTTCCACCTCCCAAATCGGCATTACTAGAGGATAATTGTACTATTCTTAATTGTTTTTGATTGGTATTTTTTTTTGAAACATGAATTTTTACGGATGTACCACTTGAAATATTTCCCGTTATAGCACTTCCATTTAAATCAATAACTACATAGGTATCATCCTCTTTACATTTAATACCATTATCAGGATTATCATAAACACCATCACTAATTTGATGAATTTTTGTTGGATTATCAATACTGTAGGAGTAAACTATCTCTAATGGAGTATCTTCTCCTGAATGTTTCGGAATAAAAGTAGCTCCGTTTTTAAGTGTCAATTTATTAAATGTTACTGCTGTGGCGGCTGTTGGGTAGTTTGATAAACCAGATGGTATTGTAATATTTTGGTTTGCGGTAGGCACTAAATCAGTGCTCCAATTACTTGCAGTATCCCAATCCTCGTTTGTAGTACCTTTCCAAGTGGTATTTATAGGAGAAGAGCAATTCCAAACAGGTTTATTACTTTCACTCAATGGTGAATTTGTACTAAAATCTGGGGGTTCCAAGGTATATGCTGTAATACACCAATTAGATATATCTTGGTTAAAAGCTGTTGCGTTTTCAAACATCCTGCCCATAGCACCAACATTAATCACATCCCAAGAACTAATATCTCCATTAAAAGATGAATTAAATTGAAACATACTACCCATCGTGATTACATTGCTCACATCCCAAGAACTGATATCTCCAGTAAAAGCATTTGCTTTTCGAAACATTCGTCTCATATGAGTTACACTGCTCACATCCCAAGCACTTATCTCTTGGTTAAATGCATGTGCCTCATTAAATATACTTTCCATATCAGTCACATTACTCACATCCCAAGAACTTATATCTCCATTAAATGATGTTTTTTGATAAAATGCATTGGTCATGTCGGTTACTTGGCTTACATCCCAATCTTGTATTTTTCCGTAAGGAGCTAAATTATAATCTCCATTAGAATCTTGTGCTAATATATCTGTAATTGCCTGTGCAAAAGTAGCATTAGTTAAAGGGGTTTGTGCATCCATGCCAAAGCAATATAATATTAACATTAGTGTAGTAATTTTTTTCATGGTAGTTTTTTTTATTTCTAAAAGAAGGAGAAAATAAAGTGAAGCCATATTTTATTCTTATTTTAGGGTTTAACATATATTTTATACCACGAAATTTAGCAAATATGTATAATAAGGTAACCTAATGAAATCGTTCAATTAGACGATGTATTAATGCATATGAACGAAATGTATTGATTTAAGAATCAAGCTGGGCTGTAGTTTCATAAAAAACGCCCAATAAATCTGTTTTTTTTAAAGACTTACTCGTAATACAAAACATAGACTTTAATGTGTAGATGTGTAAAAGTTTAGAAATGTATTTACAATATTTTCTTAAATTTCCACTGCGGATTTCCACATTTAAAACTGCGGATTTCCGCAAACTTATTTGGTCGATTAATTGTAGTTTTGATTAGGTGTTTTTATGAAGATTAAAACCGAGCTTTAAAGAGTATTGAAATTAACTCAATTAAAGAAAAATGCATAAATCATATCAATAATTCTTAAAAACCAAATATTAAACCAACTGCTATGTCAACAAAAAAGCCTTACACCGAAGAACAGATAAGATATATACTAGAAAATTATTTAAAAAACGAAGATAGTTGTATGAAAGAAACTGGACACTCTTTGGGTAGTATCAGGCTAATGTTACAAAACATAGCCGCTACCTATGGTTTGGCGAATGTTGGAACATGCAACCCTATGTACTCCAAAATTGCTGATGAATATAGAGAGAGCAATCGAGTGTTTGGTCTAACAATGCCAAAGAAATCATTTTGTATGAGGTTTGGTATTATTTAATAATAACTTGAAAAAACAGATACGACACCTAAGTGATAAGGCAGATTACATAATTTACAAGGCAAATACGACAGTCTATAGAGAATGACTAAATCTAAAAATAATACTACGCATAAGCTAAGTTTTTAAGAAACAATGCAAGTCTCCAGCATTAGCTCGTAACAAAGACACTTTCAATTATTTTAGTGTTAATTTCTGTGGGTTTAGCAATTCCGATAATTATAATATTAAGTTGGATTATTGATCTATTTGTAACTGAAAAGAAATTAGAGATCAAGAAATAAGATTTTTAGAGAGAAAAGGCAACGATCTAGACGACTAAAAAAAATAAACCTTGTAAATCAGTGACTTACAAGGTTATCTGCGGAGAAAGAGGGATTCGAACCCCCGGACCTGTTACAGTCAACAGTTTTCAAGACTGCCGCATTCGACCACTCTGCCATTTCTCCAGTGTGTCTCATCAAATATTCTCTGATTGCGGGTGCAAATATAAAAACCTTTTTTAATTAATTAAAACAAAAAACAAATTATTTTTATTTAAGAATTGAATATAGTTTTTATAAACTCCTATCACATTAATAATCAACTACTATAAGAAAATTAAACTTTTTAGAAATCGTGCTATAAATGGCATATTATACACTTTCTATAGCCTAGTTTGTTATCTTTGCTACTATTATTTTAACTATATATATTATGTCGTTTAATTCTTTCGGAAATTTATTAAAAGTAACAACATACGGAGAGTCTCATGGAACTGCTATTGGAGGAGTTATAGATGGGTTTCCTGCAGGGTTAGAGATAGATTTTGATGCGATACAAAATGAATTAAACAGACGTAAACCTGGGCAATCTAAAATTGTTACACAACGAAAGGAGCCTGATAGTGTAGAATTTCTATCGGGTATTTTTGAGGGTAAAACAACAGGTACTTCTATTGGTTTTATAATTAAAAATACAAATCAAAAATCTAAAGATTATAATCACAATACCAATATATACAGACCGTCTCATGCAGATTATACGTACGACAAAAAATTTGGGAGTAGAGATTATAGAGGTGGAGGAAGAAGCTCTGCGCGTGAGACTGCCAATTGGGTGGTTGCTGGTGCTTTAGCAAAGCAACTAATTGCAAGCATAAGTATTAATGCATTTACATCTTCTGTAGGCGAGATTTTTATAGACAAACCATATCAAGATTTAGATTTTTCTAAAACTGAAAGTAATATTGTACGCTGTCCTGATGAGGTTTCTGCGGAGAAAATGATTACTAAAATTCAAGAAATAAGAAAAGCTGGTGATACTATTGGTGGTACTATAACATGTGTTGCTCAAAACGTACCTGTGGGATTAGGAGAACCTATTTTTCATAAACTACATGCACAACTTGGCAACGCAATGTTGTCTATCAATGCCGTAAAAGGCTTTGAATTTGGTAGTGGGTTTTGTGGTGCAAGAATGAAAGGATCTGAACACAATGATGTTTTTAATGAGGATGGCTCTACACAAACTAATCTATCTGGTGGAATTCAAGGAGGTATTAGCAATGGTATGGATATTTACTTTAGGGTGGCTTTTAAGCCAGTGGCAACTATTATGAGCTCTCAACAAACAATTAATTCAGAAAATGAAATTACAGAGATTACAGGTAAAGGTAGACACGATCCTTGTGTTGTACCAAGAGCTGTGCCTATCATAGAGGCAATGACTGCATTAGTTTTAGCTGATTATTGGCTTCTAAACAAAACAAGAAAATTATAGTTTTACAATTGTTAATCTGAAAATTCACAGGAAAACAACTACGGTCGTTATGTCTAAAACTAGAAACTAGTACGATGTGAAAAACAGGTTATACTTTATTGATATTGTTCGTGCATTTGCCATTTTAATGATGCTTCAGGGACATTTTATAGATACACTGTTAGATAATTCTTATAGAAATTTAGATGCTGAAATTTATAAGACATGGTCTTTTTTTAGAGGAATCACCGCACCTATATTCTTTACAATTTCCGGGTTAATATTTAGTTATATACTCTTAAAGTCTTCAGAAAAAGGTAAGCAAAATGACAGACTAAAAAAAGGGATTGTTAGGGGTACGTACTTAATTGCAATCGGGTATTTTCTCAGAATTAGTTTTCCTAATTGGTTCTCAGAGATTGTCAGTTCTTCTCTCTACGCAGTAGATGTGCTGCATTGTATAGGAATGAGTTTAATAGTAACGGTCTGTATCTTTTTTATGTGTAATAAAAAAACAATCCTATTTTCTATTATAATGCTACTAATGGGCGGATTTATATTTGTATTAGAACCCTTATATAGAAGTTTAGAAATTTTAGATGTACCACTTCTGATACATAATTATATTTCGAAAAAAAATGGATCTGTATTTAACATTATCCCTTGGTACGGATTCACTTCATTCGGTAGTTTTATAGCTACTCTATTTTATTGGAATATTGATAAAAAATACTTTAAAACAATAACAATTTTCTCTTTTATATGCATCGGGTTCATCCTGATTTTATATTCTTCAGATATTCTTTTAATGGGGTATAATATCACTAAAATTACAGTATGGAAAGATGCTGCCAATTACAACTATCTCTTTTCAAAGTTGGGCTATGTACTCCTATATTTTGCTTTTTTTTATAGCCTAGAAAGGTATCTCAAACATCCTTTAATTTTAAGAATCGGAAAAAAAACCCTATCCTTATATGTCATTCACTTTATCATTTTATATGGTAGCTTTTTCGATATAGGATTGAAAAACATTGGTAAAACATTAACGCCAATAACGGTTGTTATTGGTGCTTTTCTATTTATCATTCTCACTATTTTTATAAGTTTTAACTACCCTAAGGCCAAATTGTTTAAAAAAAATAAATCAAGAAGTTTCTTAGAAATTTTACAAATAGCAGGTATAAAAAAAAGTGAAACTTATTAATAGTTTCACTTTTTTTTATGCTTGGCCTGTAGGTCCGAAATTCATTGGAATTGGAGGTTGTTCATAATCTTTAATTTCTCCATGCGTTTGTTCAAACTTTCTAATATTATCTGCTAAAGCTTGCGTTAGTCTTTTTGCGTGTTGCGGAGTTAATATAATTCTCGATTTTACTTTTGCCTTTGGAACGCCTGGCATTATATTAATAAAGTCAACAATAAACTCTGACACTGAATGATTGATAACTGCCAAATTAGAATATGTACCTTCAGCAATTTCTTGATCTAACTCAATATTTATTTGTCCTTCTTTGTTTTTATTTTCATCCATAATATATCTTGTTAATTTAGGTGTTTTTGAAATTTACGAAAAATAAAAAAAGTTGAATTGAATAGTGTAAATAAATTACAATAAACAATTCAACTTTTAAAATATGAAACGCATCAACGTTTATTTAGAAACTTTTTTCTATTTCGTCTTTAGGCCCTACAAGAATCTTTTCGTAAGATCTCATACCTGTTCCTGCTGGTATTCTCTTACCAACAATTACATTTTCTTTTAAGCCTTCTAACGTATCAATTTTTCCACTAACAGCAGCCTCATTTAATACTTTTGTAGTTTCTTGGAAAGAAGCTGCAGAAATAAATGATTTTGTTTGTAGTGATGCTCTTGTAATACCTTGTAAAACCTGCTCTGCCGTTGCCGGTTTAGCGTCTCTTGCTTCCACTAAGCTTTGATCATTTCTTTTTAATAAAGAATTTTCATCTCTTAACTTACGTGCAGAAATAATTTGACCAGCTACTAGGTTTTCAGAATCTCCAGCGTTTTCAACAACTTTCATTCCGTATATTGCATCGTTGTCTTTGATAAAGTCAATTTTATGAACTAATTGATTCTCTAATAATAAGGTATCACCAGAATCAATAATTTTAACTTTACGCATCATTTGACGAACAACAACCTCGAAATGCTTATCATTAATTTTTACACCTTGTAAACGATATACTTCTTGTATTTCATTCACCAAGTACATTTGTACTGCAGATGGTCCTTTAATTCTTAAAATATCTGAAGGAGTTGTTGCTCCATCTGATAAAGGCATACCAGCTTTAATAAAGTCATTTTCTTGAACTAAAATCTGATTAGAAAGTTTCACTAAATACTTTCTAATATCTCCAGTTTTGGATTCAACAATTATCTCTCTATTACCACGTTTGATTTTACCGAAAGAGACAACACCATCAATCTCTGAGACAACAGAAGGATTAGAAGGATTACGTGCTTCAAATAATTCTGTTACACGTGGTAAACCTCCAGTAATATCTCCTGCTTTACCAGATTTTCTTGGTATTTTAACCAAAGTATGACCAGAGTCTACCTTATCTCCATCAGATACCATTAAGTGTGCACCTACTGGTAAACTATATGAACGTAAAGCGTTACCCTCTTCATCTTCAATTATTAAAGAGGCAATGATTTTCTTATTTTTAGAATCTATCATTACTTGTTCTCTAGAACCTGTTTGCTCATCAATTTCTACAGAGTAATTAATACCTTGCTGTAGGTTTTCAAACTTAACTCTACCTCCAAATTCAGAGACAATTACACCATTAAACGGATCCCATTGAACAATAGCTTCTCCCTTTTTAATAGATTTACGGTCTTTATCAAAAATAATAGAACCGTAAGGTAGAATATTTGTACTCTGAGTAATTCCAGATTTCTTATCTATAATTTTAATTTCTGCAGTTCTGGATATAACGATATCAACGTCTTGGCCTTCACTGTCTTTTCCGACAACTGTGCGCAGATCATCAATAACTACTTTACCATCAAACTTAGCAATTAATTTATTGTCTTCAGATATATTACCCGCTACCCCACCAACGTGGAATGTACGTAATGTTAACTGTGTACCAGGTTCTCCAATAGATTGTGCAGCAATTACACCTACAGATTCACCAATTTGTACTTTATTTAAAGTTGATAAACTTTGTCCGTAACATTTAGCACAGATACCTTTCGTAGATTCACATGTTAACGCAGATCTTACTTGTACTTTATCAATTCCTGCTTTCTCAACAGCCTCAGCTAATTGTGCAGTAATTGGCTGGTTAGCCTCAAGTATAAGCTCATCAGTTATTGGATGGTAAATATCTTGTAAAGAAACACGTCCTTCAATTCTATCTGATAAAGATTCTACAATCTCATCATTTTTCTTTAAAGGAGTAACGTCTAAACCTCTTAAAGTACCACAGTCTTCCTCGGTAATTATAACATCTTGAGAAACATCTACTAATCTACGCGTTAAGTAACCAGCATCTGCCGTTTTTAACGCGGTATCTGCAAGTCCTTTACGAGCACCGTGCGTAGAAATAAAGTATTCTAGAATTGACAATCCTTCCTTAAAGTTAGAAAGAATCGGATTCTCAATAATTTCTCCACCACCTGCTGTAGACTTTTTAGGTTTCGCCATTAATCCACGCATACCTGTTAACTGACGAATTTGTTCTTTAGAACCCCTTGCACCAGAATCTAGCATCATGTATACTGAGTTAAATCCTTGTTGATCCTCACGTAAACGCTTCATAGATAACTCAGTTAAATCGTTATTGGTTCTACCCCAAATATCAATTACCTGATTGTAACGCTCTTTTTGCGTTAACATACCCATGTTATAATTTCCTACAATTGCATCTACCTCTACATTGGCAGCAGCAATCATAGACTGTTTTTCTTTAGGAATAATAATATCCCCTAATGAGAATGATAAACCACCTTGGAAGGCAAATTTATATCCCATATTTTTTATCTGATCTAAGAAATCTCCTGTTGTAGGAATATCTGTAGCTTTTAAAATACCACCAATAATTCCACGTAAATTTTTCTTAGTTAATACCTCGTTAATATAGCCAGCTTTCGCAGGAACAACTTCATTAAATAAAACTCTACCAACAGTAGTTTTTATAATTTTTCTGACTTGCTCTCCGTTTTCATCAACGTCGTAAGTTCTTACTTTAATTCCGGCATTTAAATCGACTTTCTCTTCGTTAAAAGCAATAGTTACTTCCTCTGGAGAATAGAAAGTTAATCCCTCCCCTTTGATAGGTACTTCTGGAGTAGAAATTCTCTCTTTTGTCATGTAGTATAAACCAAGTACCATATCTTGAGAAGGTACGGTAACTGGAGCACCATTTGCAGGGTTTAATATATTATGAGAAGCTAACATTAAAATTTGTGCTTCTAAAATAGCCTCTGGCCCAAGTGGCAAGTGAACAGCCATCTGATCCCCATCAAAATCCGCATTAAAGGCAGAACATGCAAGTGGATGTAACTGAATTGCTTTACCCTCAATTAATTTTGGTTGAAATGCTTGTATACCAAGTCTGTGTAAAGTAGGAGCCCTGTTTAATAAAACTGGATGTCCTTTAATTACATTTTCTAAAATGTCCCAAACAACTGGTTCTTTTCTATCTATAATTTTCTTTGCAGATTTAACTGTTTTTACAATTCCTCTTTCGATTAGCTTTCTAATCACAAATGGCTTGTAAAGTTCAGCTGCCATATCTTTTGGGATACCACATTCTGAAAGTTTTAATTCTGGTCCTACAACAATTACGGAACGTGCCGAATAATCTACACGTTTTCCTAATAAATTCTGACGGAAACGCCCTTGTTTACCTTTTAATGAATCCGATAAAGATTTTAAAGGTCTGTTAGATTCGGTTTTTACTGCAGATGATTTTCGTGTGTTATCAAATAATGAATCTACTGATTCTTGTAACATACGTTTTTCATTACGTAAAATAACCTCAGGAGCTTTTATCTCAACCAATCTTTTTAAACGATTGTTTCTGATAATAACTCTTCTGTATAAATCATTTAAATCTGAAGTAGCAAAACGCCCCCCATCTAATGGAACTAATGGTCTCAATTCTGGTGGAATCACCGGAACTGCTTTCATTATCATCCATTCAGGATGATTTTCTCTGTTCTTTTGAGAATCTCTAAATGCTTCAACAACATTTAAACGCTTTAAAGCCTCAGTTTTACGTTGTTTAGACGTTTCTGTATTTGCTTTATGTCTTAACTCAAAAGATAATTTTTCTAAATCGATACGTGCTAATAAATCAATTAGACACTCAGCTCCCATTTTAGCGATAAACTTGTTTGGGTCACTATCATCTAAGTATTGGTTATCTTGTGGTAACTCGTCAGCAATATCTAAATATTCTTCCTCAGTTAAGAAATCCATTTTTTGCAACGGTTCTCCCTCTACATTCTTTGCAATACCTGGCTGAATTACTACATAACGTTCGTAGTAAATAATCATATCTAACTTCTTAGATGGTAAACCTAAAAGATATCCCATTTTGTTAGGTAATGATCTAAAATACCAGATATGTGCTACTGGAACCACTAAATTAATGTGACCAACTCTGTCTCTACGTACTTTCTTTTCTGTAACTTCTACACCACATCTATCACAAACGATACCTTTATAGCGAATTCTTTTGTACTTTCCACAAGCACACTCGTAATCCTTAACAGGACCGAAAATACGCTCACAAAATAAACCATCTCTTTCTGGTTTGTGTGTACGGTAATTTATTGTTTCTGGTTTTAAAACTTCACCTTTAGAGATTTCTAAAATAGCTTCTGGTGATGATAAACCAATTGAGATTTTATTAAACTTTTTTACAGTGTACTTTTCTTGTTTTCTTGCCATGTTTATGGATTCGAATTAAAATTGTAAAAATGGTCTCAAAGAGACTTATAAATAAATGACTACAAGAAGTAGAATAAAATCTACTTCTTGCATCAATTTTGTTATTCTTCTAATCTAACGTCTAAACCTAAACCTTTAAGTTCATGCATTAACACATTAAATGATTCTGGTAAACCTGGTTCTGGCATAGCTTCACCTTTAACAATACTTTCATATGTTTTAGCTCTACCCATAACATCATCTGATTTTACAGTTAAGATTTCTCTTAGGATACTTGATGCACCGTATGCCTCTAGTGCCCAAACTTCCATCTCTCCAAAACGTTGACCACCAAATTGTGCTTTACCACCCAAAGGTTGCTGAGTAATTAAAGAATAAGGACCAATAGAACGCGCATGCATTTTATCTTCAATCATGTGTCCTAACTTAATCATATAAATGATTCCAACTGTTGCCGGTTGATCGAAACGTTTTCCTGTTCCTCCATCATATAAATAAGTATGACCGAATCTAGGAACACCTGCATCATCTGTAATACTATTAATCTGATCTAAAGATGCTCCATCAAAAATTGGTGTTGCATATTTAGTTCCTAATTTTTGACCTGCCCATCCAAGAACAGTCTCATAAATCTGACCAATATTCATACGAGAAGGTACACCCAAAGGATTTAAAACGATGTCCACCGGAGTTCCGTCTTCTAAGAAAGGCATATCTTCTGCTCTTACAATACGAGCAACAATACCTTTATTACCATGACGTCCCGCCATTTTATCACCTACTTTTAATTTACGTTTCTTTGCTATATAAATTTTAGCAAGTTTTAAAATACCAGCTGGTAATTCATCACCTACTGAAATTGTAAATTTTTGACGTCGTAAAGAACCTTGTAAATCATTTACTTTAATTTTGTAGTTGTGAACTAATTCACCCACAGAACTATTTAATTCTTTATCTGTTGTCCAAGCTCCTGTTAAATGTACATAGTCATCTACAGAATTTAACATTTTAAGTGTATATTTTTTTCCTTTTGGTAAAACCTCTTCACCCAAATCATTATAAACACCTTGTGATGTCTTTCCACTGATAAGTGTAAATAACTTGTCAATTAAAGTATCTTTTAAGCTTTCAAACTTAGAAACAAAAGAAGATTCTAAAGTAGCAACTGCTTCCTTATCTCTCAATCTCTTATTTTTATCTTTTAGAGCTCTTTTAAATAACTTTTTATCAATTACTACACCTCTTAATGATGCAGAGGCTTTCAATGATGCATCTTTTACATCTCCCGCTTTATCACCAAAAATTGCGCGCAATAATTTTTCTTCCGGAGTTGGATCAGATTCTCCTTTAGGAGTAATTTTTCCAATTAGTATATCACCAGGATTTACCTCAGCTCCAATTCTAATCATTCCATTCTCATCTAAATCTTTAGTCGCTTCCTCAGAAACGTTTGGAATGTCATTCGTCAATTCTTCGACACCTAATTTTGTATCTCTTACATCTAAAGAATATTCATCAATATGAATAGATGTAAATATATCCTCACGAACTACTTTTTCAGAAATTACAATTGCATCCTCAAAGTTATACCCTTTCCAAGGCATAAAGGCTACTTTCATATTTCTACCTAAAGCTAGCTCACCTTTTTGTGTTGCATAACCTTCACAAAGAACTTGACCCTCACTTACTCTGTCACCTATTTCAATAATTGGTTTTAAGTTAATGTTTGTTCCTTGATTTGTTTTTCTAAACTTAATTAAATTGTAAGATACTTCATCCGAATCAAAACTAACTAGTTTCTCGTCTTCTGTTCTATCGTATTTAATTATAATTTTATTTGCATCTACATAAGTAACTATACCTGCACCTTCTGCATTGATTAAAATACGTGAATCTTTAGCTACTCTGCGTTCTAAACCTGTACCCACAATTGGAGACTCTGGTCTTAACAAAGGAACTGCTTGACGCATCATGTTCGATCCCATTAATGCACGGTTGGCATCATCATGCTCTAAGAAAGGAATTAATGACGCAGAAATAGATGCAATCTGATTTGGAGCGACGTCCATCAAATTAATATCATTTGGAGATACTACTGGGAAATCTCCCTCTTCACGTGCAATAACTCTATCTAAAACAATAGCACCATCTTCCTTTAACTGTAAATTAGATTGGGCAGTTTTCATACCTTCCTCTTCTTCAGCACTTAAATAAATAGGCTCCTCTTTAGATACAACACCGTCCGAAACCTTTCTATATGGAGTTTCGATAAAACCTAAATTATTCACTTTTGCAAAAACAGCTAAAGATGAAATTAAACCAATATTTGGTCCCTCAGGTGTTTCAATTGGACATAAACGACCATAATGAGTATAGTGAACATCACGAACCTCGAAACCAGCTCTTTCTCTTGATAAACCACCAGGTCCAAGTGCAGATAATCTACGCTTGTGAGTAATTTCTGCTAATGGATTTGTTTGATCCATAAACTGAGATAACTGGTTAGTACCAAAGAACGAGTTTATTACAGATGATAATGTTTTCGCATTAATCAAATCGATTGGGGTAAACACCTCGTTGTCACGCACATTCATACGTTCACGAATTGTTCGTGCCATACGAGCCAAACCAACACCAAACTGGCTTGCTAATTGCTCACCAACAGTTCTTACACGTCTATTTGACAAGTGATCGATATCATCAACCTCTGCTTTAGAATTGATTAACTCAATTAAATACTTGATAATTGTAATTATATCTAATTTAGTTAATACCTTTTGATCAATTGGTTCATCCAACTGAAGTTTGGTATTCATTCTAAAACGACCAACTTCACCTAAATTATATCTTTGTTCAGAAAAGAATAACTTATCTATAATACCCCTTGCAGTCTCCTCATCTGGCGGTTCTGCATTACGAAGTTGTCTATAAATATGCTCTACTGCTTCTTTTTCTGAATTGGTAGGATCTTTTTGTAATGTATTGTGTATAATAGCATAGTCCGCCATATCGTTATCTTCTTTATGAAGTAAAACGGTTTTAGCACCAGCTTCTATAATTTCATCAATATGTTCTTTATCTAAGATAGTATCACGATCTAAAATAATTTCATTTCTTTCAATAGATACAACCTCACCTGTATCTTCATCTACGAAATCTTCATGCCAAGTTTTTAAAACTCTTGCGGCTAATTTACGACCTAATACTTTTTTTAATCCTGCTTTAGAGACCTTTACCTCTTCTGCAAGGTCAAAAATTTCTAAAATATCTTTATCTCTTTCAAAACCAATAGCTCTGAACAATGTTGTTACAGGTAATTTTTTCTTTCTATCAATATAAGCATACATTACTTGATTGATATCGGTAGCGAATTCTATCCAAGAACCTTTAAAAGGAATTACCCTTGCTGAATATAATTTTGTACCGTTTGCATGGAAAGATTGTCCAAAGAATACACCTGGTGATCTGTGTAACTGTGAAACTACAACACGCTCTGCACCGTTAATCACAAAAGTACCGGAGTTAGTCATATAAGGAATTGTACCAAGATAAACATCTTGCACAATAGTTTCGAAATCTTCATGTTCTGGATCTGTACAGTACAGTTTTAAACGTGCTTTTAAGGGCACACTGTGCGTAAGACCTCTCTCGATACATTCTTGTATAGAATATCTAGGAGGGTCTACAAAGTAGTCTAAGAATTCTAAAACAAATTGGTTTCTTGTATCTGTAATTGGAAAGTTATCCATGAAGGTTTTATACAAACCTTCTTCACCTCTTTCTTCTGCCTTTGTTTGAAGTTGGAAAAAATCTTGGAAAGATTTTACCTGAATATCCAAAAAGTCTGGATACTCCTTAATCATTTGAGAAGTAGCGAAGTTGATTCTTTCTGTAGTGTTTTTCGTTGCCAAAAGAGAATATTTTTTTGATTAAAATCTGAATAAATATAAAAACGAATATATACACAAAATGGTTTAGGTCTAAAAACTAACGTTTTTAGTACCTAAACCTAAATTTGTTTTCCCATATTTCAATTTTCTCGAAATACAGGAGTAATATCTTACTTAAGCTCTACCTCAGCTCCAGCTTCTTCTAAAGATTTCTTAAGACCTTCTGCCTCATCTTTAGTTACACCTTCTTTTACTGCTGCTGGAGCACTATCTACGATACCCTTAGCTTCTTTTAATCCTAAACCAGTTAATTCTTTAACTAATTTAACAACTGCTAATTTAGAAGAACCTGCTGCTTTTAAAATTACATCAAATTCAGTTTGCTCATCTGCTGCTTCTCCTGCCGCTGCTGGACCTGCTACTGCTACTGCAGCTGCTGCTGGCTCAATACCGTACTCATCTTTTAAAATAGTAGCTAATTCACTAACTTCTTTTACTGTTAAGTTAACTAATTGCTCTGCGAAATCTTTTAATTCTGCCATTTTAATTGTTTTAAAAATTCTGTTTATTATAGTTTATTTGTGCGCGTAATTATTTTTCAGATAAAGTTTTAATAATACCTGAAAGTGTTTGACCACCTGATTGTAATGCCGAAATAACATTCTTCGCTGGTGATTGTAATAATCCGATGATTTCTCCAATTAACTCTTCTTTCGATTTAATATCTACTAAAGTATCTAATTGATCATCTCCAATGTATACAGATTCTTCTGCAAATGCACCTTTTAATATAGGTCTATCTTTAGTTTTCTTTCTGAATTCCTTGATTAATTTTGCTGGAGCATTAGCTGCTTCCGCAATCATCATAGAAGTATTACCCTTTAATACTGATGATAAGTCTCCAAATTCTTTATCTGAAGCTTCCATTGCTTTTGCAAGTAGAGTATTTTTAACAACTGATAACTGAACATCAGCTTTAAAGCATTCTCTACGCAAATTAGATGTCGCTTGTGCATCTAACCCTGATATATCTGCTAAATATAAAGTATTTGTCCCTGCTAATACTGCTGTTAAATCTTCTATTACTTGTGATTTCTCTTCTCTAGTCATGATTATAAGTTTTAACGTATTAAACAGTTTTAACCTCAACCGCAATACTAGGACTCATAGTACTAGACATAAAGACGCTTTTTACATACGACCCTTTTGCTGTTGTTGGTTTCAATTTAATAATAGTTTGTATTAACTCGTTTGCATTTTCCTCAATTTGTTTAGCATCAAAAGATACCTTACCAATTGCAGCATGTACAATACCTGTCTTATCAACTTTAAAGTCAATCTTACCTGCTTTTACATCCTTTACTGCTTTTGCAACATCCATCGTTACTGTACCTGTCTTTGGATTAGGCATTAAACCTCTTGGACCTAAAACTCTTCCTAATGGACCTAATTTTCCCATAACGCTTGGCATGGTAATAATCACATCCACATCTGTCCATCCTCCTTTAATTTTTTGAAGGTACTCATCTAACCCAACATAATCTGCACCTGCTGCTGTAGCTTCTGCTTCTTTGTCTGGAGTTACTAATGCTAAAACTTTTACATCTTTTCCTGTTCCGTGAGGAAGTGTTACAACTCCACGAACCATTTGGTTTGCTTTACGAGGATCAACACCTAAACGTATTGCTAGATCTACCGATGCATCAAACTTTACATTAGTAATGTCTTTGACTAGCGCTGAAGCTGCAGATAAATCATAAGATTTAGAGCTATCCACTTTTGCGTAAGCTTCCTTTTGCTTTTTTGTTAATTTTGCCATTTTACTACTTTTTATAAAGTTTATGCTGGAGCATCTCCTTTTACTGTTAATCCCATAGAACGTGCTGTACCTGCAATCATGCGCATTGCTGAAGAAACTTTAAAGGCATTTAAATCTACCATTTTATCTTCTGCAATCACTTTAATCTGATCCCAAGTAACTGATGCTACTTTCTTTCTGTTTGGTTCTCCTGAACCTTTTTTAATTTTGGCCGCTTCTAGTAACTGAACTGCTGCAGGAGGAGTTTTTACAAGAAAATCAAATGATTTATCTTTGAAAACAGTAATAACAACAGGTAAAACTTTACCTTGCTTGTCTTGCGTTCTTGCATTAAACTGTTTACAGAACTCCATAATGTTAACACCAGCAGCTCCTAAAGCGGGTCCAACCGGCGGCGATGGATTCGCTGCGCCTCCCCTTACTTGTAACTTAACTACTTTACTAACTTCTTTTGCCATTTTAAAATGTTTAATGATTTGTTTTCGTTTTGGAAGCTTAAAAACAAATCGTTATATATAATATTTGTGTAACAATTATATCTTTTGTACTTGCATATAGCTTAACTCTAATGGTGTTTTTCTTCCGAATATTTTAACCATTACCTCAAGTTTACGCTTTTCTTCATTCACTTTTTCAATAACTCCATCAAACCCATTAAAAGGTCCGTCAACAACCTTTACAGTTTCACCCGTATTGAAAGGGATTGCAATATTTTCATCTTGAATTGAAAGTTCATCAACCTTACCTAACATTCTATTTACCTCCGATTTTCTCATAGGAACAGGTTCACCACCTTTTGTTTCTCCTAAAAAACCGATAACACCAGTAATTCCCTTGATAACGTGAGGAACTTCTCCTGAAAGATTAGCCTCAACCATCACATAACCAGGAAAAAAAGCTTTTTCTCTATGCACTTTTTTACCGCTCCTCATCTGTACCACTTTTTCTGTAGGTACAATCACTTGGCTCACATAGTCAGACAAACCAACACGTGATATTTCAGTTTCAATATAAGATTTTACCTTATTTTCTTGTCCACCTATGGCTCTTACAACATACCATTTCATTACTGAATCAGTTGCCATAATTAATTAGATTTAAACATTCCAAAAAAGTTATCTAATCCAGTTTGAAAAACATAATCTATTCCCGCTACTGCTAATGCGAAAATAATTGTAAAAACCGCTACAGTTACCGTTGTTTTCTGAGCATCTTCTTTAGATATCCACGTCATATGGTTACTTAATTCGTCAAAAGAATCTTTGATATATTGTATAAAGTTCATATTACTTTTTATGTTTTGTTGCACGGGCGGAGAGATTCGAACTCCCGACAGCTGGTTTTGGAGACCAGTGCTCTACCACTGAACTACGCCCGTTTCTTATTCATTGATAAAGGCATTCCGTTAAAAACGGAACACCCTTATAGTTTATTATTAAAAAACTAAAAATTAATTAGTCTAATAATTCAGTTACTTGACCTGCACCAACAGTTCTACCTCCTTCACGGATTGCAAAACGTAAACCAACATTTAATGCGATTGGTTGATGTAAATCTACCGTTATTGTTAAGTTATCACCTGGCATTACCATTTCAACTCCATCAGGTAAATTAATTGTACCTGTAACATCCGTAGTTCTTACATAGAACTGAGGACGGTAGTTATTATGGAATGGAGTGTGACGCCCACCTTCTTCTTTCTTTAGAACATATACCTCTGCTTTGAACTTAGCATGAGGAGTTACAGAATTTGGCTTACAAATTACCATACCTCTTTTAATATCTTCTTTTGCAACACCTCTTAATAAGATACCTGCATTATCTCCAGCCTCACCTCTATCAAGTATTTGACGAAACATTTCGATACCTGTTATTGTAGAAGCCATTTTTTCAGCTCCCATACCAATAATATCTACAGCATCACCCGTATTAGCTATTCCTGTTTCAATACGACCAGTTGCTACAGTACCACGACCAGTAATAGAAAATACATCCTCAATTGGCATTAAGAAATCTTTATCAACCTCTCTTAGTGGTTCTTCAATCCAAGCATCAACAGCTTGCATCAACTCCATTACTGAATCAACCCACTTCTGCTCACCATTTAATGCACCTAAAGCTGAACCAGCTATAACAGGTCCATTGTCACCATCATACTCGTAAAAAGAAAGCAACTCTCTTACCTCCATATCAACCAATTCAAGCAACTCTTCATCATCAACCATATCCACTTTATTCATGAATACAACGATACGAGGAATACCAACCTGACGACCTAATAAGATATGCTCTCTTGTCTGTGGCATTGGACCATCCGTAGCAGCAACAACCAAAATAGCACCGTCCATTTGAGCAGCACCAGTAACCATATTTTTTACATAATCCGCGTGACCTGGACAGTCAACGTGCGCATAATGACGATTTGCTGTTTGATACTCTACATGCGAAGTGTTAATTGTAATACCTCTTTCTTTCTCTTCAGGAGCATTGTCGATTTGATCAAAATCTTTTGCTTCTGATAATCCTGCATCAGCTAATACTTTTGTAATAGCAGCAGTTAAAGTTGTTTTACCGTGATCTACGTGTCCGATAGTACCAATGTTTAAGTGTGGTTTCGAACGGTCAAAAGTTCCTTTTGCCATGATTATTAATTTTAATTCTTAGTTTAAATATATTTACTCTATTAAATACTTATAAAATGAGCCAGCGATGAGACTTGAACTCACGACCTCATCCCTACCAAGGATGCGCTCTACCAACTGAGCTACACCGGCTTGTTGATACTTTTTTTT
>ENA-UZWV01000202-UZWV01000202.1-metagenome-genome-assembly--contig:-Day-3-1m-contig-202_pt1 | contig 22348 bp, 16 predicted proteins | sample MGYA00260342_ERZ794902 | MGnify/ENA metagenome assembly ERZ794902
TGGCTAGTTTTTTTGATTATTTAGCCTATTCAATGGCTTTTTTACTCTGCTATACGGGTAATATCCTGTATACTCGCGCGCGATTTTAGTCCCTATATAAACAAGCCATTTTTTAAACAGAGCAGACCAATGACTGATTTAACTCACTACAGAAATATCGGTATCTTTGCCCACGTTGATGCGGGAAAGACCACCACTACCGAACGCATTCTTAAACTTACCGGTAAAATTCATAAAACCGGTGAAGTACATGACGGTGCAGCAACCACTGACTTTATGGAACAGGAACAGGAACGTGGAATTACTATTCAGTCCGCTGCGACTACCTGTTTTTGGAGAGACCACCGTTTTAATATTATCGATACTCCGGGTCACGTTGATTTCACTGTTGAAGTTTACCGCTCATTAAAAGTGCTCGATGGTGGCGTAGGCGTATTCTGTGGTTCTGGCGGCGTTGAGCCTCAGTCAGAAACCAACTGGCGCTATGCTAACGAATCAGAAGTTGCACGAATTATCTTTGTTAACAAGCTGGACCGTATGGGTGCAGACTTCCTGCGCGTTGTTGGCCAGGTGAAGGATGTTCTAGGCGCCAACCCACTGGTTATGTGTCTGCCAATCGGTGTTGAAGAGAATTTTATCGGTCTGGTTGATCTGCTTGAGCGCAAAGCCTACGTCTGGGATGACTCTGGCCTTCCAGAGAACTTTGAAGTAGTTGATATCCCTGCCGATATGGTCGACAAGGTTGAAGAGTACCGTGAAATGATGATCGAAACTGCCCTTGAGCAGGACGATGATTTGCTAATGGCCTATATGGAAGGTGAAGAGCCTTCTATTGATGACGTTAAGCGCTGCATCCGCAAAGGTACTATCGCTCTGGACTTCTTCCCTACTTACTGTGGCTCGGCGTTTAAGAACAAAGGCGTACAGATGGTATTGGACGCAGTGGTTGATTACCTGCCCTGCCCAACTGATGTTAAGCCACAGCCGCTGACTGATGAAGAAGGTAATGAAAATGGCGAGTTTGCAGTAGTTTCGACTGATGAAACTCTGAAGGCGCTGGCATTTAAGATTATGGATGATCGCTTCGGCGCGTTGACCTTTGTGCGCATCTACTCTGGTGTACTCGAGAAAGGTACAACCATTCTTAATGCTTATACCGGAAAGACAGAGCGTATTGGCCGTATGGTTGAGATGCACGCAGATGACCGCAATGAAATTGACCGCGCTCAGGCCGGTGACATTATTGCGATTGTGGGCATGAAGAATGTCCAGACGGGCCACACGCTATGTGACCCTAAAAACCCAGTAACTCTAGAGCCTATGATCTTCCCTGAACCAGTAATCTCGATTGCTGTTAAGCCTAAAGATAAAGGCGGCTCTGAGAAGATGGGCGTGGCTATCGGCAAGATGATTGCTGAAGATCCTTCGTTCCGTGTTGAAACTGATGAAGACTCAGGCGAAACCATCCTTAAAGGTATGGGCGAACTGCACCTGGATATTAAGGTTGATATTCTTAACCGTACCTACGGTGTTGATCTAATCGTTGGACAGCCTCAGGTGGCCTATCGCGAAACGATCACCATGGAAACTGAAGACAGCTATACGCACAAGAAGCAGTCTGGTGGTTCTGGTCAGTTTGGTAAGATCGACTACTTTATCCGCCCTGGCGAGCCAGGTTCCGGCTTTAGCTTTGCATCAAAAGTTGTTGGCGGCAATGTTCCTAAAGAATTCTTCCCAGCGATCGAGAAGGGCTTTAAGGGCATGATGGAAGAAGGCCCACTGGCTGGCTATCCCGTTTTGGACGTTGAAGTTGAAATCTATGATGGGGCATTCCACGCAGTTGACTCCTCGGCAGTAGCCTTTGAGATCGCGGCTAAGGGCGCGTTCCGTCAGTCTATGCCTAAAGCTGGCCCACAGATCATTGAGCCAATTATGAAGGTTGATGTATTTACGCCAGAGGATCACGTTGGTGATGTTATCGGTGACTTAAACCGCCGTCGCGGCATGATCAAAGATCAGGAAGCTGGTGTAACCGGTGTGCGCATTAAGGCAGATGTTCCTCTGTCAGAGATGTTTGGTTACATTGGTCATCTGCGTACTATGACATCAGGTCGTGGTCAGTTCTCTATGGAATTTGCTCACTACCTGCCTTGCCCGCAAAATATTGCTACTGATGTTATTGCTGCGGCTAAGGAACTTAAAGAAGCTAAGTAAGCCGCTTCTTTAAGGTACAAAAAACCCCGTTAGTGAAAACCAGCGGGGTTTTTTATTACTTCGGATCGGGCGCTAGCCCATATTTTTAGCCATGATGGCCTCGGCAATATTTTTCGGTGCTTCGCTGTATTTCTCAAACTCCATAGTGAAGGTTGCACGGCCCTGAGTGGCTGAACGCAAATCGGTGGCGTAACCAAACATCTCAGCTAGCGGTACCTCGGCATCAATAACTTTGCCTGAGGCGTTGTCTGCCATTCCCAGAATCATGCCGCGACGGCGGTTTAAGTCACCGACTACATCACCCATATTATCTTCCGGGGTGACCACCTCGACTTTCATCATTGGCTCTAACAATACAGCGCCACCATGATCTTTAAGATCTCGAGTAGCCAGTGAACCAGCTATCTTAAAGGCCATCTCTGAGGAATCGACATCATGGTAAGAGCCGTCGTACAGAGTCGCTTTAACACCCAGCAATGGGTAACCGGCGAGAACACCATTTTGCATCTGCTCTTCAATACCTTTGGATACCGCGGGGATATATTCGCGCGGCACTGAGCCGCCAACCACTTCGTTGATAAACTCTAGCCCCTCTGCCCCTGAATCTTCTGCGGGCTCGAATTTAATGCAGACATGGCCGTACTGACCCCGACCACCGGATTGACGAATAAACTTACCTTCAATCTCGCAGGTATTGCGGATGGTTTCTCGATAGGCCACCTGAGGCTTACCTATATTCGCTTCTACGGTAAATTCTCGACGCATGCGGTCGACCAGAATATCTAGATGCAGCTCACCCATTCCAGAAATAATAGTTTGACCGCTCTCTTCGTCGGTCTTAACGCGGAATGAGGGATCTTCCTGTGCCAACTTGCCCAGGGCTACACCCATTTTTTCTTGATCGGCCTTGGTGCGTGGCTCTACAGCAACAGAAATCACTGGCTCTGGGAATTCCATGCGCTCGAGGATAATCTTATTGCCTTCAGCACAGAGGGTATCACCGGTGGTGGTGTCTTTTAGGCCGATAGCGGCGGCAATATCGCCTGCCAGTACTTCTTTAATTTCTTCACGGCTATTGGCATGCATCTGTACCATACGACCGACGCGCTCGCGCTTCATCTTGACTGAGTTATACACGGCTGTTCCACTCTCTAAGGTCCCGGAGTAAACGCGCATAAAGGTCAACGTGCCAACAAAGGGGTCGGTGGCAATCTTAAAGGCCAGGGCTGCGAAGGGTGCGTTATCATCAGCTTCGCGAGAGCCTTTATCGCCGCTGTCTAGCTCACCTTCAATAGCTTTGACTTCGGTGGGCGATGGCAGGTATTCCACCACGGCATCAAGCATGGCCTGAACGCCTTTATTCTTAAACGCGGAGCCACCTAATACTGGGACAATTTCATTGGCCAAGGTGCGGATTCGCAGACCCTGTTTAATTTCCGCTTCGGTCAGCGCCTCTTCCTCGAGGTACTTTTCCATAAACTCTTCGGTTGCCTCAGCTGCACATTCAATGATATTTTCATGCAGCTGTTGGCACTTATCGCGCATATCGTCGGGAATTTCACCGTACTCAAAGGTCATACCCTGGTCGTCTTCATTCCACAGGATCGATTTCATTTTCACCAAATCGACTATACCTTTAAACTCTTCTTCGGCACCAATGGTTAACTGTAATGGTACAGCTTCAGCGCCTAGGCGCTCTTTGAGCTGTTCAACAACCATCATGTAGTCAGCGCCTGCACGATCCATTTTATTAACGAAGACCATACGCGGCACTTCATACTTATTGGCCTGTCGCCATACGGTTTCAGTCTGTGGCTGAACGCCTGAGGAACCGCAGAGCACAATCACAGCTCCGTCAAGTACACGCAGTGAGCGCTCTACCTCAATAGTGAAGTCTACATGGCCCGGGGTATCGATGATATTGATACGATGATCTTCAAACTGCGCATCCATTCCTTTCCAAAAGCAGGTTGTGGCGGCGGAGGTAATGGTGATACCACGCTCCTGTTCTTGCTCCATCCAGTCCATGGTGGCGGCACCATCATGCACTTCACCAATTTTATGCGACATACCTGTGTAGAACAGCACGCGCTCTGTAGTGGTGGTTTTGCCTGCATCTACATGTGCGCAGATGCCTATGTTGCGATAGCGACTGATGGGAGTCTTACGTGCCACAATAATTTCCTTGTTTTAAAAGCGAAAAAAGGCGGCTATTAAAGCCACCTTTTCGCGATAAGTTTAAATCAAACTTAATCTTATTAGAAACGGAAGTGCGAGAACGCCTTGTTGGCTTCTGCCATACGGTGTACGTCTTCACGTTTCTTTACTGCGCCGCCCTTACCTTGAACTGCATCAATCAGCTCTCCAGCAAGACGCTGTGGCATAGATTTCTCACCACGGCTACGCGCATAATCCACTAACCAGCGCATGGCCAGAGCAGTGCGTCGCGATGGACGAACTTCAACTGGCACCTGATAGGTTGCACCACCAACACGGCGAGACTTAACCTCGACCAATGGTGCTACGTTATCTAGCGCCTCTTCAAACACTTCCACGGGACTCTTCTTTAAACGCTCTTCGACAATGTCGAGTGCGCCGTAGACAATCCGCTCAGCAACTGATTTCTTGCCGCTGACCATTACGTGGTTCATAAACTTGGCTAGCGTGACATTTCCGAACTTTGGATCCGGCAGAATCTCACGCTTTGCTGCTACTCTTCTTCTTGGCATCGTTTTGCCCTTCTCTTCAGGTTTTTTCTAGGGATAGGCCCTAGCCTTACTTGGTTGTTAACCGATATTACGCTTTAGGTCGCTTAGTGCCGTACTTCGAACGACGCTGAGTTCGCCCGTTAACACCCGCTGTATCCAATGTGCCGCGTACCGTATGGTAACGAACACCTGGAAGATCTTTTACACGACCACCACGAATCAAGACAACGCTGTGCTCTTGCAAGTTGTGTCCTTCGCCACCAATGTATGAAGTCACTTCAAAACCACTGGTTAAACGAACACGACAAACCTTACGAAGTGCAGAGTTTGGCTTCTTCGGAGTCGTTGTGTAAACGCGGGTACATACACCACGGCGCTGCGGACAGGCCTGAAGTGCTGGTACGTCACTCTTACTGACTTTGCGTTTTCTCGGCTTACGAACCAACTGGTTGATCGTTGCCATGCAATTTTTCTCCAAAAATAAAAAATACCTTCTTAAGAAGGCCATACATTCCTTGAATCAACCTGCTATACCGGCAGAGAGACCCAAAAGGGAGCGGCATTCTAATTACCGCACATCCGGGAGTCAAGCCGGCATTGCCATTACCACTAGGGCAAATGACCAAATACCGGCAATCAGCCCTTATTCTTCAGCCAGATCCGCGCTTAACGCTTCACTTAGAGCCGCTTCGACATCGGCTGCACTCATGGCTGGCTCTTCAACCTTCTCGCGATCTTTACGACGTTGAGCATGGTAGGCCAAGCCAGTTCCCGCAGGAATCAGACGCCCCACAACCACGTTCTCTTTCAGACCGCGCAGTGGATCGGCTTTACCGGTAACCGCTGCTTCGGTAAGTACTCGCGTGGTCTCCTGGAAAGAAGCCGCCGAGATAAAGCTTTCGGTTGCCAGTGAGGCTTTGGTAATACCCAATAGCTGACGCTCAAACTTAGCCGGCTGTAAACCTTCTTGACGCAGGCGCTCGTTCTCTTCAAGAACACGTCGGTATTCAACTTGCTCACCACGGATCAAGGTTGAATCACCCATATCAGTGATCTCTACCTTACGCAGCATCTGACGAGTGATTACCTCAATGTGTTTATCATTGATTTTTACACCCTGGAGACGGTAAACGTCTTGAATTTCATTGACGATGTACTTGGCCAGCTCACTGATACCTTTTAGACGCAGAATATCGTGTGGTGTTGGTGGGCCATCAGAGATAACTTCACCTTTCTCAACGTGCTCACCTTCAAACACGCCCAGAGTACGCCACTTCGGTATCAACTCTTCGTAATGCAGCTTGCCGTTTGGTAATGGCTGTCCGTCATCTGGAGTGATAACCAAACGCAGCTTGCCTTTGGTTTCTTTACCCAGAGTAACAGTTCCTGTGATCTCGGCCAGAATCGCAGGATCCTTGGGCTTACGAGCTTCGAACAGATCAGCTACACGCGGCAGACCACCGGTAATATCTTTGGTACCACCAGAATCTTGCGGTATACGTGCAATGATCTGACCGATATCAATGGTGTCGCCGTCAATGACGTTGATACTTGCGTTAGCAGGTAGCGGGTAATGAGCAGGTACTGTTGAGTTCGGGAAGATCAGCTCTTTACCTTTCTTATCGGTCAAGGTGATCATCGGCTTCAGGTCTTTACCTGCAGCTGGACGCTCGTTGGGATCGATAATAGAGATGCTGGTCAGTCCAGTCATATCATCAGTTTGCTGACGAATACTCAGACCTTCTTCCATGCCAGAGAAGGCTACCTTACCGGCAACTTCTGTCACGATTGGATGCGTGTGTGGATCCCAGTTGGCAATCACATCACCAGCGGCAACCTTAGAACCGTCTTTAACTTTGATCACGGCACCGTAAGGCAGCTTGTAACGCTCGCGCTCACGACCGTTTTCATCGGCAATAGCCAGTTCTCCAGATCGCGATACTGCAACCAGATTCTTATCTTTATTCTGTACGGTTTTGAGATTAAGCAGACGTACAACACCGTCTTGCTTAACTTTTACGCTATCAACCGCAGACGCACGCGATGCTGCACCACCAATGTGGAAGGTACGCATGGTCAGCTGGGTACCAGGCTCACCAATTGACTGGGCAGCAATTACACCCACTGCCTCACCTTGGTTAACACGGTGTCCACGAGCTAAATCACGGCCGTAACAGGCAGAACAGATACCATGAGACACTTCACAGGTGATTGGCGATCGCACGATCACTTCATCAATGCTCATCTGTTCGATGCGCACAACCCATTGCTCGTCAATCATAGTGCCGGCGGGAACAGCAATTTCTTCGCTGCCCGGCTTAAGAACATCTTGCGCAACAACTCGACCCAAGATTCGGTCACCCAAAGAAGAGATGATGTCGCCACCCTCAATAACAGGTGCCATCAGCAGGCCTTCAGTGGTGCCACAGTCTACTTCTGTTACTACAACGTCCTGAGATACATCTACCAGACGACGGGTCAGGTAACCAGAGTTAGCTGTCTTAAGTGCCGTATCGGCCAAACCTTTTCGCGCACCGTGAGTAGAGATAAAGTACTGAAGTACGCTCAGGCCTTCACGGAAGTTTGCGGTAATTGGCGTTTCGATGATCGAGCCATCTGGACGTGCCATCAGACCACGCATACCAGCCAGCTGACGAATCTGAGCTGGGGAACCACGAGCGCCAGAATCGGCCATGATAAATACGGAGTTAAAGGAATCTTGCTGCTCTTCCTCACCGTCTTTATTCACCACATTTTCGGTGCTGATACCTTTCATCATAGACTTGGCTACACGGTCATTGGCCTGTGACCAAATATCGATAACTTTGTTATATTTCTCGCCCTGAGTCACAAGACCAGAAGCGAACTGACTTTCAATTTCGCGAACCTGATCTTCGGCACCAGAAATAATTTCGTGCTTGTTATCGGGAATAACGAAGTCGTTTACACCAATAGAGGCGCCTGAACGAGTCGAGTAGTTAAATCCGGTGTACATCAGCTGATCAGCAAAGATAACGGTGTCTTTCAAACCAACACGACGGTAGCACTCATTGATAACCGTTGAAATCGCTTTCTTAACCATTGGTTTGTTAACCAACTCAAACGGAAGGCCAGCAGGAACAGCTTCCCAAAGCAGCGCACGCCCAACCGTAGTATCTACAATGCGGCGATCTTCAGTGCGCTCACCGGTCACTTCATCAACCAGCACTTCGGTGATACGCAGCTTGATACGCGCCTGTAGTTCAGCAGCGCCAGTCGCATAGGCACGCGACACTTCACGACCGTCAGCAAAGACCATACCTTCACCGCGAGCGTTCACTCGGTGGCGAGTCATATAGTAAAGGCCTAAGACCACATCCTGAGAGGGAACAATAATAGGCTCGCCAGAGGCGGGCGACAGAATATTGTTAGTCGACATCATCAGGGCGCGAGATTCCATCTGCGCTTCAATTGTCAGTGGCACGTGTACCGCCATCTGGTCACCATCGAAGTCAGCATTGTAGGCCGCACAAACTAATGGATGAAGCTGAATCGCTTTACCTTCAATCAGCACTGGCTCAAATGCCTGAATACCAAGACGGTGAAGTGTAGGTGCACGGTTAAGTAGCACTGGATGCTCACGAATCACTTCGTCGAGAATATCCCATACTACGGCTTCTTCACGCTCAACCATTTTCTTAGCGGCTTTAATAGTAGTTGCCAGACCGCGCAATTCTAATTTGCTAAAGATAAACGGCTTAAATAATTCCAGTGCCATACGCTTGGGCAGACCACATTGGTGCAGCCTAAGAGTAGGACCAACTACGATAACGGAACGGCCTGAGTAATCAACTCGCTTACCCAGTAGGTTCTGACGGAAACGACCCTGCTTACCTTTGATCATGTCGGCAAGAGATTTTAGTGGGCGCTTATTGGATCCAGTAATGGCACGACCACGACGGCCGTTATCCAGCAGCGCATCCACAGATTCCTGCAGCATACGCTTTTCGTTGCGCACAATAATATCTGGTGCACTTAGCTCCAATAGACGCTTCAAACGGTTGTTACGGTTGATCACTCGACGGTACAGATCATTCAGATCAGAGGTCGCAAAACGACCGCCATCCAGTGGCACTAGCGGACGCAGATCTGGTGGCAGAACCGGCAGTGCTTCTAGCACCATCCACTCTGGCTTATTGCCAGAACCATGGAATGCTTCTAGTAACTTCAGACGCTTGGAGAATTTCTTAATTTTGGTCTCAGACTTAGTGTTGGGAATTTCCTCACGGATATCCGCAATCTCGTCTTCGAGAATAATCTCTTTGAGTAGTGCCTGAATCGCTTCAGCACCCATGGTCGCAGTGAACTCGTCACCGAACTCTTCTAATGACTCAAAGTATTCTTCATCAGTCAGTAACTGACCTTTCTCCAATGTTGTCATACCTGGCTCGGTGACGACAAAGGATTCAAAATAGAGTACGCGCTCAATTTCGCGCAATGTCATATCTAGCATTAAACCAATACGCGACGGCAGTGATTTAAGGAACCAGATGTGAGCGACTGGACAGGCCAGCTCAATGTGCCCCATGCGCTCACGACGAACCTTTGTGAGTGTCACTTCAACGCCACATTTCTCACACACAATGCCACGATGCTTCATGCGCTTGTACTTTCCGCACAGACATTCGTAGTCTTTTACTGGTCCAAAAATTTTGGCACAGAAAAGACCTTCACGCTCTGGCTTGAAGGTACGGTAGTTGATTGTCTCTGGCTTTTTAACTTCACCGAATGACCATGAACGGATCATTTCCGGTGATGAGAGACCAATTCGAATATTATCGAACTCAGTATTTTGTTCTTGCTGCTTGAGTAGGTTGACTAAATCCTTCAAGGCTTTTCCTCCAGTAACTGGGTTTGCCGAGGCGATCTCTCGCCCCGGCGATTAACAAGCAATATAGCGCTTATTCGTTTTCCAATTCCATGTTGATACCGAGTGATCGGACTTCTTTCACCAACACGTTGAATGACTCTGGCATGCCAGGCTCCATTCGGTGATCGCCATCCACGATGTTTTTATACATCTTGGTTCGACCTGCAACATCATCGGACTTAACGGTAAGCATTTCCTGCAACGTGTAGGCGGCACCGTATGCCTCCAACGCCCATACTTCCATCTCACCAAATCGCTGCCCACCAAACTGTGCCTTACCACCCAGCGGTTGCTGTGTGACCAAGCTGTATGAACCGGTTGAACGAGCGTGCATCTTGTCGTCAACCAAGTGGTTCAGTTTAAGCATGTACATGTAACCAACGGTTACCGGACGCTCAAACTTGTCGCCAGTACGACCATCGTAAAGTTCGGTTTGACCGCTTTCATTCAAGCCAGCCAAAACTAACATCTTCTTCAACTCTACTTCGTGAGCACCATCAAATACTGGTGTCGCTATAGGTACGCCCTTACGCAAGTTAGACGCCAGCTCGATTACTTCACCATCGCTTAGCTCTTTGAGATCAGTGCCATAAACTGTATCGCCTACGTCATAGATCTCCTGCAAGAACTTGCGAATTTCAGCGGCTTTGGACTGCGCTTTGATCATGGCGTCGATCTTCACACCCAGACCCTTAGCGGCCATGCCCATATGAGTTTCAAGAACCTGTCCTACGTTCATTCGCGATGGAACACCAAGCGGGTTGAGCACGATGTCAACTGGCTCGCCTTGCTCGTCGTAGGGCATATCTTCGATTGGCTTAATGACCGAGATAACACCTTTGTTTCCGTGACGACCAGCCATTTTGTCACCAGGCTGAATGCGGCGCTTAACAGCGAGATAAACTTTAACGGTTTTCAGTACGCCGGGCGCTAAATCATCACCACTTTGCAACTTGCCACGCTTCTCTTCGAAACGCTCATCAAGATCGACACGACGCTCTCCCAACTGGGTTTGCGCGGCAGCAATTTGATCGTTGAGATCCGCAGATTCCATGCGGATAGCGAACCAATCATCAGTGCTATATTCGCCCACTGCGTCGGCTGTGAGGACTGCGCCCTTTTTAAGACCGGCAGCTTTGCTAACTTTTGCGCCGACCAAAGAAGTGAACAAACGACCTAATGTGGCATTTTCTACAATGCGGTATTCGTCATTCAAATCTTTACGGTACTGATCAAGTTCGGCTTTCTCGATATCCAGAGAACGCTGATCCTTATCTAGACCATCGCGAGTGAACACCTGAACATTAATGACGGTACCTTTGATGCTGCTCGGAACACGCAGGGAAGTATCTTTAACGTCAGACGCTTTCTCACCAAAGATGGCACGCAATAGCTTTTCTTCTGGGGTCAATTGGGTTTCACCCTTAGGCGTTACCTTACCAACCAAAATATCACCAGCAGCGACTTCGGCACCGATATGAACAATACCAGACTCATCGAGTCGGGCCAGAGCCACTTCACCAACATTTGGAATGTCTGCAGTAATCTCTTCAGAGCCCAGCTTAGTGTCGCGAGCAACACAGGTGAGCTCTTGAATATGAATAGTGGTGAAACGATCTTCCTGAACCACGCGCTCGGAGATCAGAATCGAATCTTCGAAGTTGTACCCGTTCCAAGGCATAAATGCGATACGCATATTTTGCCCCAGTGCCAGCTCACCCAAATCTACCGAAGGACCATCAGCGAGAACATCTCCACGCGAGACATGGTCGCCCTGCTTAACGATAGGCCGCTGATTGATACAGGTATTCTGGTTAGATCTGGTGTATTTAGTCAGGTTGTAGATATCGACACCCGCATCACCAGAGGCTGTCTCTTCGTCACTAACACGCACTACGATTCGGCCGGCGTCAACACTCTCGATAACACCACCACGCTTGGCAACCTTACAAACACCGGAGTCACTGGCTACAGTGCGCTCAATACCAGTACCTACCAGAGGTGCCTCTGCGCGCAGAGTTGGCACAGCCTGACGCTGCATGTTCGAGCCCATCAGTGCCCGGTTAGCATCATCGTGCTCAAGGAACGGAATCAACGATGCGGCCACAGAAACAACCTGACGTGGCGACACGTCCATGTAATCAATATCTTCTGGTGGCTTGACGGTAAATTCGTTTTGGTGACGAACGGCAACCATATCTTCGGCAAATTCGTCTTTCTTATTTATCTCTGCAGACGCCTGTGCAATCACGTACTGCGACTCATTAATCGCTGACAGGAACTCGATCTCCGAGGTTACTTTGCCGTCAATAATTTTGCGGTAAGGCGTTTCAATAAAGCCGTAGTTGTTGGTGCGCGCATAAGTTGCCAATGAGTTGATCAGACCGATGTTTGGTCCTTCAGGCGTCTCAATTGGACAGACTCGACCGTAGTGAGTCGGGTGTACGTCACGCACTTCAAAGCCTGCGCGTTCACGGGTAAGACCACCGGGCCCTAATGCCGACACACGACGCTTGTGAGTAACTTCTGACAGCGGATTGTTCTGGTCCATAAACTGCGACAGCTGGCTTGAGCCAAAGAACTCTTTCATGGCCGCTGCAACAGGTTTGGCATTAACCAGATCCTGTGGCATCAGACCTTCAGATTCAGCCACACCCAAACGCTCTTTAACCGCTCGCTCTACACGAACTAGGCCAACGCGGAATTGGTTTTCAGCCATCTCACCAACAGAGCGAATACGGCGATTACCCAGGTGATCAATATCATCCACTGAGCCCTTACCATTGCGGATATAAATAAGAGTCTTCATCACGTCAGAGATATCGGAGGCATCACCGAATTGCTCGTGCAATTCTTTGGCTTCGTCAGTCTTCTGCATAGAGAAGTAACGCTCGTCATAGAGGACACCCGCACCTGCTTCGGCTTCACGGCCCAAGCGACGGTTAAACTTCATGCGACCAACGGATGACAGATCATAGCGCTCAAGATTGAAGAACAGATTGTAAAATAGGTTCTCAGCCGACTCTTTTGTCGGTGGCTCACCAGGACGCATCATGCGATAGATTTCTACTAGCGCTTCGAGTTGCGTGCGAGATGGATCAGCACGCAATGTGTCGGAGATAAACGGCCCACAGTCGAGATCGTTGGTGTACAGAGTCTCAATATCAGTGATACCGGCTTCAATGATCAGCGCCAGATTTTCTTCAGTGAGCTCTGTATTACATTCTAGCAACAGTTCGCCAGTCTTTGGGTCGGCGATGTCTTTGGCCAGAGCACGGCCCAACATATACTCTTCGGTAACTTCGAGAGTAGTGACCTTGCCTTTTTCCAGCTCGCGGATATGACGTGCGGTAATACGACGGCCTTTTTCAACAACCACGCCACCTTTTTTATCTTTAATATCAAATGCAGCTATCTCACCACGCAGACGCTCTGGATCCAGATCCAGGCTGAATACTTCTTTTTTATAGTGGAAAATGCTGGTATCGAAGAACTTCTCTAGAATTTCTTCAGAGTTGTAACCTAAGGCGCGCAACAGAATCGTAGCCGGCAGCTTGCGACGACGGTCAATTCGCACATAGAGCAAGTCTTTTGGATCAAATTCAAAGTCCAACCATGAACCGCGGTAAGGAATCACGCGAGCTGTATAGAGGAGCTTACCAGACGAATGGGTTTTACCCTTGTCGTGATCGAAGATAACGCCAGGTGATCTGTGCAACTGAGACACGATTACTCGCTCAGTACCATTAATAATAAAGGTACCGTTATCCGTCATCAGCGGGATTTCACCCAAATAAACTTCTTGTTCACGAATATCTTTAATCGCCTTGTTAGTCGACTCTTTGTCATAAATAACCAGACGAACGCGAACTCTGAGAGGCACTGAGAAAGTAACGCCGCGGAGCTTACACTCTTCTACATCAAAAGCAGGCTTGCCTAAGACATAATCGACATACTCGAGCGCTGCGTGCCCTGAATAACCAACGATCGGAAAGATCGAATTGAGCGCAGCGTGCAAACCGGTGTTCATGCGGTCTTCGACCTTAACACCCGTCTGCGTAAAATTTTTGTAGGAATCAAGTTGAATTGCCAATAAGTACGGCAGATCCATAACATCTGGCAATTTGCCAAAATTTTTGCGGATACGTTTCTTCTCAGTGAAGGAGTAAGCCATTTGCATTCCTCGGTATTAACTTTGATTGGGAATTACCAATCTTGAGACTATTCTCAAGTTTGCTCTGCTTGTAACTTCCCGTACTTACAAGCAGGAAAGGGCCGAAGGGAAAACCCCTTCAGCCCAACCTGATAAATCAGGCAACTAGCACTGTCAACTTACTTAAGTTCAGCAGTTGCGCCAGCTTCTTCCAATTGCTTCTTAGCTTCTTCAGCATCGTCTTTAGATGCGCCTTCTTTAATAGTAGAAGGTGCGCCGTCAACAAGCTCTTTAGCTTCTTTCAGACCAAGACCAGTAATTGCGCGAACTGCTTTAATCACGTTTACTTTCTTGTCGCCAACTGCAGACAGTACTACGTCAAATTCAGTTTGCGCAGCAGCAGCGGCTTCTCCACCACCAGCGGCAGCAGCAGGAGCAGCAGCAACTGCAGCAGCTGCAGAAACGCCAAACTTCTCTTCCATTGCGCTTACTAGCTCAACAACATCCATTACGCTCATTTCAGCGATTGCGTTCAAAATATCTTCGTTTGATAGGGCCATTTTGGGCCTCCTAATGTTTTATCTGTTTAGTATGAAGTCGCTTACGCGGCTTCCTTTGCATCACGAACTGCTGCTACTGCACGGGTTGTCTTCGTTGGTATCTCATTGAGAGTACGTACCAACTTAGTAACCGGAGCCAATGTAACGCTAGCCAACATACCAAGAGCCTCATGAAGGGTTGGTAAGCTAGCAAGGACATCAATTTGACCCTTATCAAGCAGTTGACCACTGACTGACAACGCCTTAACTTCAAATTCTTCGTTTTCTTTCGCGAAGTCTTTGAATAAACGCGCTGCTGCACCTGGATCTTCCATAGAGAAAGCGAACAATGACGGACCGGTCAAAACATCTTCTACGCAAGCGTAGTCAGTTTCAGCGAATGCACGCTTTGCTAAGGTGTTGCGGATAACGCGCAGTTGCACGTTCTCAGCACGCGCCTTAGCACGCAGAGCATTCATATCGGTTACGTCAACGCCACGGGCGTCAGCAATCACCAGGCTTAGCGCCTGAGCGGCTGTCTCGTTTACTTCAGCAACAATTGCTTTTTTATCATCGAGATTCAATGCCACGATAAATCTCCTCGATTTACCTGAGTTACAGCCGGATTTTACTCCGACCACCTAGGTGAATAATTTCCAGCTCAAAACATACTGGACTGGGTTCACCGCCTGCGTAGGAAACCACCAGTAAAAATACTACTGCCAATTATTAATCCCTCTAGGGAACCTACGGTCTTTAACGACCCGAGCTAACCTTTAACCGCTAGCTCAGACCCCAAAGTCTTTTTATCAAGCGCCCAAAGAGCCTTGATCAATAATCAAACCGGGACCCATAGTCGAAGAAACTGTAATCTTCTTAATATAGATACCCTTAGCAGAGGCCGGCTTAGCTTTCGCCAAATCAACCATCAATGCCTCAAGATTTTCTTTTAATGCAGATGCATCAAAGCTAACAATACCGATGCCGCCATGAATGATGCCGTTCTTGTCGGCACGGAAGCGAACCTGACCAGCCTTAGCATTTTTAACTGCAGTGGCTACGTCTGGGGTAACAGTGCCAGACTTAGGATTAGGCATCAGGCCACGTGGACCAAGAACCTTACCCAGCAGACCCACAACGCGCATCGCGTCTGGAGCAGCAATCACAACATCAAAGTCCATGTTGCCGCCTTTAATCTCTTCGGCCAACTCATCCATACCCACTAACTCAGCACCAGCAGCCTTTGCCGCTTCAGCTGCATCGCCCTGAGCAAATACACAGACGCGTACCTGCTTGCCAGAACCATTAGGTAATGTGGTCGCGCCACGAACCACCTGGTCAGATTTACGAGGATCGATGCCTAGATTAATAGCAACATCAACAGTTTCAGCAAACTTTACGGTAGAAAGCTCTTTGATTAGATTAAGGGCTTCCTCAACCTGATAAACCTTGCCGGCTTCAACTTTTTCATTTATCGCACGAACGCGCTTAGATAACTTGGCCATTTACACGCCCTCCGTTTCGATGCCCATTGAACGGGCTGAGCCGGCAATGGTGCGAACTGCAGCGTCAAGACTAGCCGCTGTCAGATCAGGTTCTTTGGTCTTAACAATTTCTTCCAACTGCGCTCGAGTGACCTTGCCCACTTTGTCAGTGTTAGGTCGACCAGAGCCGCTCTTCAAACCGGCAGCCTTTTTCAACAAGAAGGATGCAGGTGGGGTTTTCATTTCAAAGGTGAAACTGCGGTCAGCATATACCGTAATTACCACGGGTACAGGCGCACCTGATTCAATGCTTTGAGTCTGGGCGTTAAAGCCCTTACAGAATTCCATGATGTTCACGCCGTGCTGACCCAATGCTGGACCAACTGGTGGACTTGGATTTGCCTGACCGGCAGGCACTTGCAGCTTGATGTAAGCCGTTACTTTCTTAGCCATTTTTCTTCTCCACTAATGGGTATTAGCGCCTCCAAATTCTAGCCGCTTAAAGCGACCACAATCTTTCACTGGCTCCCCGATAGATCTGCGGAATTGCACACCTATCAATAATTTTTTACTAAGCCTTTTCGACCTGAGTAAAGTCCAGCTCCACCGGCGTCGATCGACCAAAGATCGATACAGCAACACGCAGCTTGCTCTTCTCATAGTTAACTTCTTCAACATTCCCATTGAAGTCATTAAACGGTCCATCAGTAACACGAACCATTTCACCTGGCTCAAACATAGTCTTGGGCCTTGGAGTCTCTTCAGAGTCCTGTACCCGCTGCAAGATTAAGTTAGCCTCTTTATCCGTAATTGGCGCTGGCTTGTCGGCTTTGCCGCCAATAAAGCCCATCACACGCGGCGTCTCTTTAATCAGATGCCAGGTATCATCATCCAATTCCATCTGCACCAAAACATACCCAGGGAAGAACATACGTTCACTGGTGCGTTTTTGGCCGCCTCTCATTTCTACAACTTCCTCAGTTGGCACTAATATTTCGCCAAATCGGTCGTCCAAACCATGCATTTGCACGCGATCTTGGATCGCCAACGCAACTTTTTTCTCGTAGCCCGAGTAAGCATGTACCACATACCAACGCATCGACACGCCCTCCTCTAGCCCATTATCAGTGAAGCGATCCAACTCAACAGGGAATCAATTCCCCATAAAATCAGTGCCATCAATAAAATAACCGCAACGACAATCAAAGTTGTCTGGTTGCGCTCTTGCTTGGTTGGCCACACTACCTTGCGCCATTCAGTGCGAGCACCGATGGACAGCTCGATAATAGCCGCACCCTTCTCTGTTTTCGACGCAACAAAAGCCGCAATCAAAAGAACAAGAACTAAACCGATAACTCGGTAAAGCGCTGATTCCGCTGAGAAATACCAATTAGCATAAATGGCACCACCCACAAGCGACGACACGACAAGCCATTTAAGACCGTCTAGCCGAAACTGTTTTTCTTCTGTAACAACACCCATTCGAAGATATTTCCCAAGCTTTTTAAATGGCAGGCCAGGAGGGACTCGAACCCCCAACAGCCGGTTTTGGAGACCGGTGCTCTACCAATTGAACTACTGGCCTTCTAATTTTTTATTGCTTTCCCTATCTGACAGCTAAGCCGAGACATCTTTAGATGCCTCGGCTTCACGCGTCACAACTATGTAGCTATTACTCGATGATCTTAGCTACAACACCGGCGCCAACTGTACGGCCGCCTTCACGAATTGCAAAACGAAGACCTTCTTCCATCGCAATCGGGTGAATCAACGTCACTTCCATCTGTACATTATCGCCAGGCATTACCATCTCAGTGCCTTCTGGTAATTCACAGGCTCCGGTAACATCTGTAGTACGGAAGTAAAACTGCGGGCGGTAGCCTTTAAAGAATGGCGTATGACGACCACCTTCATCTTTCGACAAAACGTATACTTCTGAAGTGAACTTGGTGTGTGGCTTAACTGAACCCGGCTTAGCCAGAACCTGACCGCGCTGAACTTCTTCACGCTTAGTTCCGCGCAACAAGATACCGCAGTTCTCACCAGCGCGACCTTCGTCAAGCAGCTTGCGGAACATCTCAACACCGGTACAGGTCGTCTTCGCTGTGTCAGTGATACCGATGATCTCGATCTCTTCACCAACCTTAACAACACCACGCTCTACGCGACCCGTTACTACTGTACCTCGACCCGCAATGGAGAATACATCTTCAATCGGCATCAAGAACGGCTGATCAACAGCACGAACTGGCTCCGGGATATACGTATCCAGTGCTTCTACCAGCTTCTTAACAGCGGTAGTACCCAACTCATTGTCATCTTTACCTTCCAACGCCATCAGCGCTGAACCAACAATGATTGGCGTGTCATCGCCTGGGAATTCGTAAAGATCTAGCAGCTCACGCAGCTCCATCTCAACCAGTTCCAACATTTCTGTGTACTCTTCTGAACCAACGCCGCCACAGTCTTCTGCCAACAGGTCTGCTTTGTTCAGGAATACTAGTACGTAAGGTACACCGACCTGACGTGATAATAGGATGTGCTCACGCGTCTGTGGCATTGGGCCATCAGTTGCACCACAAACCAGGATAGCGCCGTCCATCTGGGCAGCACCGGTGATCATGTTTTTAACATAATCGGCGTGACCTGGGCAGTCTACATGGGCGTAGTGACGATCGGGTGAATCATACTCAACGTGTGCAGTAGAGATTGTAATACCGCGCTCGCGCTCTTCCGGTGCATTATCAATCTGGTCAAAGGCTTTCATTTCGCCGCCATAGACTTCTGCACAGACGCGAGTCATCGCTGCTGTCAATGTNNNAGCTTCTCCTAAACGGAACATTAGCGGGCTATTAACTGTTACAACTAATGCCCTGAACTTTAAATCTAATCGTTAAAAAACAATCACTCTTAATACTTTTTATTACCCAACCTAAAAGAGCCCTGCTCTTTTACGCAAACATGGAGCTCATAACCGGATTTGAACCGGTGACCTCTTCCTTACCAAGGAAGTGCTCTACCGACTGAGCTATATGAGCACAACCCCTACTATTTAATGGAGCGGGCAGCGGGAATCGAACCCGCATCATCAGCTTGGAAGGCTGAGGTTCTACCATTAAACTATGCCCGCTAAACAATCCCTTCTAAACAGCGCCTGTCTAACAGTGCCCACAGGCCTTTAAGCCATTGCCTTTTATCCTCAAAAAGCAGTCTTACTTCATTTTGGTGGCGGGAGGTGGATTCGAACCACCGAAGCTTTCGCGTCAGATTTACAGTCTGATCCCTTTGGCCGCTCGGGAATCCCGCCAAAAATGGCCGTCTATTCTCTTTTTACAGCAAAATATTGTCAATAACCGCTAACAATAACGCCGCCATTAAGGGAAAAATGGAGCTGGCGAGAGGAGTCGAACCCCCGACCGGCTGATTACAAGTCAGCTGCTCTACCAACTGAGCTACGCCAGCATCTCAATAACGGTGCGCGATTTTAGTGAAACTTAGCGCTATTAGCAACCTTATCGCAGTTATCTTTTAGGGTTTTTTTGCCTGGATACTCATCATTTATCCAGCCGGGCAGAAAACTATCGGTTTTACGCGGAATTTTTAACCATAGCTTTTCAGTTTCTTCATTTAAATCAATGACTTCCGCCGAAACATCGAGCTGAGCGACGCGATCAATAAATTCTGCCGCTTCTGCCCTGTTGGCGAAATATTTTAACGATATTGTATAGATACGCTCGCCGTGCTGAAGTAAATGTCCGTCGATATTGTTCTTACGCAACATTGCGAGTTTGGCCAGCATGCTATTGCGGTCATCTTGAGCGCCTATATAGGCCCAAAATCGGGCATTTGGAGGCCTGGATCTGTGCAACGGTTCAGACTCAAACCCTGCACTAGCGAGTTTCACCTGCGTTTCTTCAAGGTGCTGCTCCGCTATAAACGGGCCAATTAGCTCGCACCAATCAGATTGCGCCGAATGAGCAGGAGAGGAGTTAGCACTTATATTCAACTGGCGTTCGATAGATTCTGGCCGTTCAGCTAGTAAGAGCAAGCTGGGTGCATTCTGCCCGGTGTGACTACCATTAGACCCCTAAGCGGAAACTGGTGTAACAGTCCGGTTATTGTGTGCAATAAAAAAAACAACAGGTTTGCCAATAGCGCCTGAAGCACTAGTCATTTGATCAGGCCGGTACCAGCTCTAGACCCTGAACGGACAGGCCAGCTAAAACCAAATCTGGGTTGTAGTCTGCTTTTAGTGACAACGCATCTATCAATGTCGGTGCATCGCCGCCAGTGATGACCACGGCTGCTGGGTAGGTGGAGGCCAATTTCTCAACCACCGCTACAGCGGCAAGCAGGCAACCTCTGTTAACAGCATCTTCAGTAATGGCGCCTGGGACGAGCATATTAAGAGCATCTATAGGCTCAACGTCCTCTGCAGTCCGAACCTTATCAGTACCGCGCCACAGGGCCTCGCGCATTAGGCGCAGGCCAGGCAATATATAACCGCCAACATGCTGGCCATCAGGTGACACCAAATCAAGCGTCATAGCACTGCCCACATCGACAACTAACACTGCGCCCTGATACTGCTGATAGGCTGCGACTACTGCTAGCCAACGATCAACCCCTAAAGCTTGAGTCTGCTCGTAGCCACAGAACACACCGCCAGCATTGGCTGAAACCTGTGCAACCTGGAGTTCGACATTAAATTGTTGGGCTAAATGGAGGCTTATCGACTGCGTGATACTAGGGTTGGCTACTGAACAGAGGTGTGCATCAGTAATTGAGGGAACAGCGGAGAAATCAAGCTGGCCATCGGTCAGTGTGGCTGTTTCCTGAGATCCGCGCTGCAAGACTTGGCCGCCCTCAACAACGCGCCACTTGGTTTGAGTATTGCCCACATCAATTTGTAAATTCATTTAGTTCGCCTCAGGCTGAGTTCGCCACCTATAAAACTCTGCACTTTGCCATCAGCCAAACGCAATTGCACCGCACCACTATTATCTACGCCGACGACGGTGCCTGAAATGGAGTCTCGCGGCGTACTAATAGTGCCTTGCTGCCCTTTAAAGGCGTCCGCGGCTTGCCATTCATCTCGATAACCAGCAAAGCCCACTGTTTCGAAGTCATCCAACAGGTTAAAGATATTATCAACTAGAACTGCAGCCAATTTGTTTCGTGAGATTGGCTCTTTGGACTCCGCTCGCAAATCAGTCCAAGGCTGATCAATATCAGTTGCTGTAGACTCAGGCATGGAAACATTGATGCCCACACCAATGATCACGGAACACTGGCCCGCGGGATCACCAATCATCTCAAGCAGAATGCCACCCAATTTTTTATCGGCGATATAGATGTCATTCGGCCACTTTAAACTGACATTATCTAATCCCAGCTCAGCCAACGCCCGACGCACAGCGACGCCAATACCGAGGCTTAGGCCTTCAAGTGCCTGAGCTCCCTGCTCAAATTCCCATAAGATGGACATATAGATATTTGCCGCAAAGGGACTAACCCATGTTTTGCCACGGCGCCCACGGCCCGAAGTTTGGCGCTCGGCGAAGACGACAGAGGCGGAATAATCCGATTGTTCAGCACGATCGCGAATATATTTGTTGGTTGAATCAAGGGTTTGGAATATTTCTATCTGACGTGGCATCTGAGCATTAGCACTAGATAGATGAGCCGCAATGCTATCTTGGCATAGTAGGTCAAACCCATTGACAACGCGATAACCCGTGCCCTTAACAGACTCCACCTGCAAGCCCATCTCTTCCAGTTTTTGGAGTTGCTTCCACACTGCCGTGCGGCTGACACCAAGCTGATCACCCAAGTTTTCGCCAGAGTGCAAGTTGCCGTCTTTGAGTATATTTAAAATTTTATCTTGTAAGTCAGACACATTAGTCGCCCTGATAGTTACTGTTATCCTGAGATGTTAATCCAAACAAAGCGAGCGCCTAGCACTAGCATCAGCCAGCCAAATGATTGCTTTAAGATTCGCTCATTTGCCCTGTGCGCCAACAGCGCTCCAATGCGCGCAAAGGGTGTGCTGGTCACAATGATCCCCAGCCACGCGGGTAGAAATATATAACCCAAGCTAGCTCCTGGCAACTCTTCGCCAACCACGTTAGGGCTGCTGTAAACTAGGCTCGCCACCAGAGCAATTGGTAACCCGCATGCTGCCGCAGAACCAACAGCCTGGTGAATCTTGATACCAGCATGGGTTAGAAATGGAGTAGTTAACGAACCTCCGCCAATGCCAAATAGTGCCGAAATGCCACCTATACCAGTGCCCGCTGCCGCGAGAACTGCCGCCGCAGGTGGTGGTCGCCGGGCAGAAA
>ENA-UZWV01006257-UZWV01006257.1-metagenome-genome-assembly--contig:-Day-3-1m-contig-6257_pt2 | contig 22330 bp, 20 predicted proteins | sample MGYA00260342_ERZ794902 | MGnify/ENA metagenome assembly ERZ794902
GCCCGTGCCGACCTGCAAACACGGTCGGATTTGTGGCCCCATCAATTTCGGGCAAAGCCACAAGGATTGTCGCCTCAATCGGGCTCAAGCCTTGGCCGCCATTGGCCCATTGGGACAGGGTTTGAAATTCCAAGGGTTGCGCGGCGATATAGGGCACATCGAGCGCGCTCAGGAGTTCTACAGCCGCCTCGCTGTCATTATAGGCGGGCCCACCTACCAGAGAAAAGCCCGTCAATGAGACCAAGGCATCGATCTTCCCCATGTGATAGGCTTGGATTGCTGGCCGGCTGTCGAGCCCTCCAGCAAAGGCCGGTATGACCCGCATCCCCGCCGCTTCAAAACGCCGAATGACATGGTCAAAATGCGCCGTATCACCGGCCAAAATGTAACTGCGCAACATGGCCAACCCAATTGTTGGGCCTGTACCCTCTTGCGGCAGATCCGCAATATCTGTGGTGATATGGTGGCCGGGCAGGTCTGGATGATAAAGGCCCACTTCGGGGTATTCGACAGGCGCCGGGGCCGCAACGCCGCGCCATTCCGGCCGGGATGCGTAGCGCGAAATCAAAAAGCGCACGAGGCTTTCAATATTATCGTCAGATCCACCGAGCCAATATTGCATGGTCAAGAACCACGCCCGCAGATCCTGGCTCTTGCCAGGAATAAGGTTCAGAATTTTGGGAATCCGGCGCAGCATCTTTGCCTGGCCTTCGCCCGTGCTGCCAGATTTCTTCGCAGGCTTCAGCTTCTTCAAGAACCCCATCACACCAGAGGCGGGCCGCATCATGTCCAGCTCACCCATTTTGGTCAGCTGCACAATTTCCTGATCGGCGATTATACCCACCAAAGCATCACAGGCCGCACGCCGCGCTTTTAGGTCTGGCAAAATGGCCTGCACGTGATCTTCGAGAAACAGCACGGAGGACACAATCAAATGCGCCGTCTCAATATCTGCTTTGGCCAAGGCCAAGGCCTCTGGATCTTTGGCCCATTCGGCGGCGGCATGTATTTTGAGTTGCAAGCCTGGAAAATCGGTTGCCAGCTTGGGCAAAGCCCGCGCTGCAGGACCGGCCGCGTGGCGGTCCAATGTCAGCAACACGACATTATACGAAGGATATGTCAGCTCATCGCGCATAAAAGGCCTTCGCTTCATACAGGGTATCAACAGAGATTTCCGACAGCCCTTGCGAGGTTGCGTAGGTCTCGGTGTTGCGGCGGGCCTTGCCGCGCACGAAAAATGGGATCTTCTTCAACTCTTTTTCAGCTTCCGCCAACCAAATCGCCACATCGCCGCCGGTGCTTAAAGCCAAGGATTGCTCTTGCGCTTCTGGCACCTGCACCGATGCTGTGCCCGAGGGTTGGTGTCCACCATGATGACTGGGACCTGCGGCATCATTGAATTCAAAGTCTTCTCGGAACATATGCAGCAAATGTTCTTCCAGACCCATGACCAGCGGATGGATCCAGGTGTCAAAGATTACATTTGCACCCTCAAACCCCATTTGCGGCGAATAGCGCGCAGGGAAGTCTTGCACATGAACCGGAGCCGAAATAACAGCGCAAGGGATACCCAGCCGCTTTCCAATATGGCGCTCCATTTGCGTGCCTAAAATCATTTCGGGCTGTAGCGCTTCGATGGTTTTTTCGACCAACAAATAATCATCCGTGATCAGCGCTTCGACGCCAAACTCTTTTGCAATTGTCCGAATATCGCGTGCGTATTCACGATTATAGCATCCGAGCCCCGCAACCTCGAAGCCCATCTCGTCCCGCGCGATCCGCGCGGCGGCTTTGACATGGGTGCCATCGCCAAAAATAAACACCCGCTTGCCGGTCAAATAGGTGCTGTCCACTGAGCGTGACCACCAGGTTTGCCGCAAGGCTTGACTGTCTAGCGGGGCGGTACTGCCGCTCAGCGCACGGACTTCCGTGATAAAATCATGCGTCGCGCCGGCCCCAATGGGAACGATTTTCGTGTAGGGTTGATCGAATTCTTTTTCACAATACCGCGCAGCCGTTTCACCGGTTTCAGGATATAACAGCACATTGAAATGCGCCTTTCCCATCTGCGCAATATCGCTGGGTGTGGCACCCATGGGCGCGGTGACATTCACCTCAATACCAAGCTCAAACAAGAGATTTGTAATCTCAGCCACATCGTCGCGATGCCGAAACCCCAAGGCGGTGGGCCCAATGATGTTGCAGCTGACACGCTCTGTTTTAGCTTGTGGCTTGGCCAAATGTTTGACCAATTGGAAGAACGTCTCATCCGCCCCAAAATTCTCTTTGCGCTGATAGCTGGGCAACTCAAGCGGGATGACGGGAATGGGAAGCCCCATGGTTTCTGCGAGACCGCCGGGATCATCTTGAATGAGTTCAGCCGTGCAAGAAGCGCCCACGATAATCGCCTCAGGTTGGAACCGGTCATATGCATCCTGGCAGGCTTTTTTGAACAAACCCGCTGTATCCGCGCCCAGATCCCGCGCCTGAAATGTGGTGTAAGTCACCGGCGGGCGGTGGTCGCGGCGCTCAATCATCGTGAACAACAAATCGGCATAGGTATCGCCCTGGGGCGCGTGCAGAACATAATGAAGCTTTTTCATACCCGTGGCGACGCGCATCGCGCCAACATGGGGCGGGCCTTCATATGTCCAAACGGTGAGCTTCATTCCGCAGCCACCTTCAAAATAGATTTACGCCGCAGGGGTCGGGCGAAAAGAGCGGCAAGATCACCGGCTTGTTCATAGAAATGTACGGGCGTGAAAACCAACTCAATGGCCCATTTGGTGGCGAACCCGTCCGCTTCAAGCGGATTGGCCAAACCCAAGCCACAAACAGTCAAATCCGGATGCGCCGCGCGGCAGCGATCCAGCTGGAGGTCAACATCTTGACCTTCGGAAATTTGCGGACCCGTGGGCAAAAGATCCAAATCCGGTCCATGCAAAGCGTCGTGGATATAGGGCGAGCCAACTTCCAGCGCGGTCATCCCACATTCCCGGGTCAAGAAGCGCGCCAATGGGATTTCCAATTGACTATCGGGAAAGAAAAACACGGATTTATCATTGAGCGGCACGGCGGCCTGGCTGATCGCTTGACGGGCCCGGCGTCGGGGTGCCTCAGTCACGCGATCAAACAGCGCGCGCGGAATGTTGAATTCCTCAGCAATAGCCGACAACCAGGCGGTGGTGCCCTCTTCACCAAAGGGGAACGGAGCCGCAATATGGCGTGCGCCGCGGCGGATCAAGGCCGCATGGGTGTCACCCAAGAATGGCTGGGTCAGGGCAAAAACCGTATTGGGACCAACGGCAATTTCATCTTCGATCGTACGAGCCGGCAAAATACGCAACGGGCCAATGCCAAGATCGGTCAGAAGCGCCACCATTTGATCTTCCACCACATCGGGCAAGGCACCAACGACAATCAATTCCCGTGCGTCGGTTGACGGCAAAACGGGGACCATAGCCGCCAAACACGCATCCTCCCCCTGGGTAAAGGTGGTTTCGATGCCAGAGCCAGAATATTCCAAAACGCGGACTCTGGGGGCATAGGTCTGGGTCAACCGCTCGGCGGCGCGGTTCAGATCAAGCTTGATCACCTCGGAAGGGCACGACCCAACAAGAAACAGCTGCCGAATGTCGGGGCGCCGCGCCAAAAGCTCTTCGACGGTGCGATCCAGCTCTGCTTGCGCGTCTTTCAGCCCGGCCAAATCTGCCTCTTCCAGAATCGCGGTACCGAATCGTGGCTCAGCAAAGATCATGACCCCTGCCGCAGACTGCAGCAGGTGCGCACATGTGCGCGATCCAACAACGAGAAAGAACGCGTCTTGGATCTTTCGATGCAGCCAAATGATGCCGGTCAAGCCGCAAAATACCTCGCGCTGTCCGCGCTGCTTCAACACCGGTGCGGTTCGACATCCTGTTGCGGGCGGCGGGGGCATATGTTCAGTCACGAGGCGGCCTCCATCTGAAGGCGCGCGGCGCGTAATTTCCATAAAAACTGCCCGGCATTCACCACATAGGTGGCATAGGCCGCCAGGATGATCAGAACCAAAGTATCGGCAGGGATGGTGCCTTGAATTAATCCATAAAGATAAAGGCTATGCAGGGCGATGACACCAAAACTGACCACATCCTCCCAAAAGAATGCTGGTGCAAAAAGCCATTGCCCGAAAACCACTTTCTCCCAAATCGCGCCCGTGATCATGATGAGATAAAGCAGCAAGGTTTTTGCAATGATTGAGAGGGTCATAATCTCATAGCCCAGACCGGTTACCATGTAACGGATGACCAGAACGAGGGAGACCAAAAAGACCAAGAATTGCAAAGGCGCGAGAATGCCCTGAACCGTCGTCCAAACCGTTCTGTCACGCCGACTGCGCTGGTCCTGAGTATAGAGGCCAGAGGGTTGCAAATTTTGTGACGCGGTCATTGTCATTCGGGTTTCCAATTCGCCAATAGGCTGGTCAAAATTTGGCAGGCGCGGCGCAGTCTGTCAACTTTGATTTACACTTATTGGCAGAATTCTTGTCTAAATGTTTTTACTTTCCCGAAAAATGCGGCGTTTAACCGACGGTTTCCCGAATTATGTAACAAATTATTGACAATTGCGCCCCAATGCCCGAGCATCTCTGTCATCTTTGATAGGGACTGAGGTCATGGTGACCTACTGCCAGTATTCGGAAGGTCATCGTGACTCATCACCAACACACAAATTTAGTGAGTATAGGGGATGAAGCCGCCCGGGTGGCTCAGGTGGCTATTAAGGTTTTGGCGAGCAGTTTAAGTCATGCCAGCAGCCTGGAAGCGCGCGCGCCATTGGCCCCTGCAATCAGTACAAGCCAAGCCGCCCAACGCTTGTTCGATGCCTCTCTCAATCCGAAAAACGCAGCCGTTTCGACAGCTATTCAAGAGCTACAAGCCGCAAGATTTTCGGACTTTACCCTATTTTCAGAGATTATACCCGCAGCCGTCTGCCAATTGGGCCGGGCCTGGGAGGAGGACGCGCTTTCCTTCTTCGCCATGACGCTCGGCGCGAGTCGTCTGCAGATTGCTGTGCACGGTCTTTCAGAACGAGAGGTTCCGGAAGGCGTGAATTACCTGAGTAAAAATTTGAGTTTGTTAATTATCGTTCCGGAAGGAACACAACATACATTAGGTGCGATTATCCTAGGCAAGACACTAAGATGTGTTGGCGCACGCGTTAAGTTGGAGATGGATGTCACCGCCAATCGAGTTCATCAGATTGGCGCAGGTGAGCAATTCGACGGCGTGTTTATTTCTGCGTCAGCACGCGACAGTGCCGAAAAATTATCTGAAATAATTTCAAATGTTAGATGTAATTGGAGCACAGCAAAGGTTATTCTTGGAGGCGGCATTCTGAGCGCTCAAATTAACCTTGATGCGGTTACGGGAACAGATTACAAAACCAACGACTGGAAAGCCGCGGTTGCTCAATGCTTTTGAAAGTTAAAGTCCAGGTATTTGACAGTACGATTGCCACGTGGGTGCATCTAGAAATGCAAATTGAACGAAGGACTTTTGCAAATGACGTCGCATGGTAAAACAGAATGGGCCGACCGCCTTATTCCCAATTTGGATCAATCTGCCACAGCGGATTTAATTTCGCGCCTGTGTGATTTTGCTTTTATCATCTCGAGCGATGGCGAGATCACGCAAACCGTGACCAGCCCTTTTTTGGCGCCAAAATTGGATTTGACCCCGTGGACTGGTCTGCAGTTTAAAGACACGCTCACCAAGGAATCTGTGCCAAAGTTTGAGGCCCGGCTTGCCGAGTTTCAAAGGGGCCAAAAAGAGGTGCGGCCCGTTGAGTTGAACCATCGCGCCACCGACCAACAAGCCGAATTGCCCGTTCGCTATACCTATCATTCCGGCGCAGCGGACGGATCTACATTGCTTTTGGGTTCGGATTTGCGGCCCGTCGCAGAAATGCAGCAACAGCTGGTGGAAGCACAGATCGCTCTTGAAAACGACTATGACGCGCGCCGGGAGCATGAAATCCGGCTCAGAGTCTTGATGGACTCATCCGACGTTGCAACGGTGTTCATCACACTCGAAACAGGCGCCATTGTATCATGCAATAGCGCTGCTGAGATTCTACTCGGACGGCCGCGCAACGAGTTGATTGACGCCTCCTTCGCCTCGGAATTTGAAGACGAAGGTCTGACGAGCCTGATCGACCGAATGGTGACCGCTGCCTCTGATGCCTCCATGGGGGCCATTTTGGCAAAATCGGCGCTGGGCGGCCGGTCCTACCGCATCGACCCCACATTGTTCCGTGGCGCAACCTCGCAAATGTTGCTGTGTAAAATTGAGCCAGAGGAGCCCGCCCAGGAACCTGTGGACCAACTGGCAACGCATTTGGTCAGCTTTTTCCACAAAGGGGTCGACCCAATTGTGTTCATAAATATGTCCGGTCAGATTTTGAGTGTGAACGAGGCCTTTGTCTCTTTGGCCAATGTAACCCATGCGCAAACCCTGAGTGGACGCAGCATGTCCGAGTTCTTTTCCCGTGGATCGGTCGATCTCAACGTAATTTTGGAAAGCGCCCGCCGCAATGGTAAGATGCGGCTCTATTCGACAAAGGTTTTGAACGAGCATGGGGACGAGCGCCCTGTTGAGATTTCCACAACGCAAATTCGCACAGAACGTGAACCAATTTGTGTTCTGCTCCTGCGCAACGCCCGCAGGGTCGAGGCGATCTCAACACCCACCAGTCAAATGTCGGAAGCAGAGATTAATTCTGTAGTTGAGCTGATTGGCAGCCAGTCCCTCAAAGATATTGTCGCGCGCAGCACCGATGTGGTTGAAAAAATGTGTATCGAAACCGCGATTGGCATGACCTCGAACAACCGCGTCGCCGCAGCTGAGATGCTCGGACTGTCGCGGCAATCGCTCTATGTGAAGTTACGCAAATACGACCTCGTGTGAGCGATTAATTCACGTCTTATCCTGTGACAGACGCGTAAAATGCGCCCTGGCATCCTCCATGGTGACAGCGATCCCGTCGACACCCATGAGCTCCAAAATAGGTCGAAACTCTTCTACCTCTTGGCCGCAAATCACGATGGACAGATGCGGCGCGCAAATGTGCAGCGCGACAATCAGCTGTGACAGCGCCTCAAGCGAATGTTCCCCGCTGAAAGACAGGCCCACCATACGGCTTGAGATCTGTGCGATTTCAGCAAGCAGATCATCGTGTGACAAGCCTATCAATAGAGAAATATTCCACCCATCAGTTCGGAAAAAATCTGCGGCCATACGAACCCCAAGCGTATGGGTCTCCCCTGGCACGGAGGCGAAAATAACCGCCGGCTCTTCGGCGGGCGCGGAGGTCTCAAACATATGCCGCATTGACCGCATAATCGCAAAAATGCGGCCTGAACCAACCGTGACCTGCGCAAATGTAATATGATCGCTGTTCCACATATCACCCAATTGTCGCGCAGCAGGCGCCAATAAATTGACGTAGATATCTCCTGCCGGACGACCAGCCTCGCGTTCCGCGGCAATGATCTGTGCGGCGCTTTTGGGACTATCGGAGGCAAGAGCCGTGCTGAATGCCAGCAACTCCTCTTGCGACACCGGACGGGCCACCGCCGCCGCCACAGTCCTCGACGCCACGCGTAAAATCACTTCGCGTGCCAGGCTGGCGACCAAATCTTCCGGCAGCTTTTTGCTGAGTTCAAATATATTTGTTTCGCTGTTGTGATACACTTCCCATTCGAAGGCATCTGTCGACTGCACTCCTGAAGCGGAGCCTTGTTGTTTCGACATTCATGTGTCCCCTATCACTCGCTACTCACATGGACACCGGTATTCACACTGCATCGAATTGCGAAGCGACAGGGCCCTTGGCGAGAGGGCCGATCAGTTCAAATCGAAAGGGGGCTACACAGCTTTGTAGCACTGCTCCCGTACAGCAGGTTCCATGTTAAAACTCGGTCTTATCCTCCAGAATATTCACTTTATCGTAAAAACGCAGGCTGAACGCCAGATCATAAAGCTATCATTTCTTAAGCAGAAGTTAGTTTACGTTGTTGACGTCCGATCAAAACCATCGTCGTCGGTAAGGTCTTTAGAGCACAGAACACACTGCAGCATAATTAGGGAAAATACTTAGGTAGTAATACTTACTTCGCTTAACCAAACATGCGGATCAAATCTACAATCCCGCGGGTCCGTGTTTTTTCGCGTATGCGGGCGCGATGCGCTTCGATTGTGCGCTGGCTCACATTGAGATCTACGGCAATCTCTTTGTTGAGCTTGCCTTTGAGCAGATGCTCCAAGACCTCGCGCTCTCGATCCGTTAAAGAGCGCAGACGTTGTGCAATAATTTTCTGCGAAAGACGATTCGGCTCTCGATCAAATATGAGCTCTGAAGCAGTGCCTATCGCCTCAAGCAATCGGGACTGAGGCGACGGCTTTTCGATGAAGTCCACAGCGCCCACTTGTAACGATTGTACGGCACTGGGCACATCGCCATGGGCGGTTAGGATCACAATGGGAATATCCAATCCGTTGGAGGCGAGATAGTCTTGCAGCTCGCTTCCTGACATCCCAGGCAAATGCAGCTCCATAACCACACAGGCTTTGAGGTCTGGATCAAACAGTTTCAAGAACTGCTCAGCTGAACCGCAGGGAATCGTGGCATAGCCCTCTGCGCTTAAAACTGCTGTTTGGGCGTCCAGCGCCCGTGGATCGCCATCCACAACATAAATGGAGATAGGCTCATGCGGCATGTACCAACCCCGCCGAGAAGGGAGCGCCGCAGATGGCAAGGTATGGCCATAGATCCATCACAAGGCTAATCTGCCGATAGGTCTCGGGGCGCAACCGTAGGGTTCAGCTGTGCAACCCGGTAATTTAATGCAGCCGCTATGGTGACCCAGAGAATATAGGGCAGAAAAGCCAGGCCTGCGGCCCGGTCCAGCTCAAACATCGCTAAGGTGGCTCCCAATACAGAGACCCACAAAGGCAGCATCACCAATAGCGCTCCACGCAATCGCCGCAGCCCAAAAAATACCGGCGTCCATAGGGTCGAGAAGCCGGCCTGCATAGCCCAAAAGGCCAGGGCAATGGCATTTCCCTCCATATCCGCCACGCGGGCACCCGCGAAGGAAACTGAAAAATAGATCGTTGTCCAAGCCAAGGGAAAGGCCCAGTTCGGCGGAGTCCAGACCGGTTTGTTGAGCGCCTGATACCAGCGACCTGGTTGAAACAAAGCCCCAGTTGCACCAGCGGCAAAACATGTGACCAACAAAATGACAAACACGAAAACATCCATGCATTATACATAGGGAGCAATCTTCCAGCTGACCAGCGAATTCATTGGCCGAGGATGGCGCCCTAAAGCTCCGCACAGCGAATTCTGAGCCTGTTTTTCAAACTCGGTAATATAGTGCTTGTATATTAGCGATCACTTATATATAAAAATGAGAATATCAAATACGCCATAACAATGGGGCCAACTATGGAAACCGAGTTCACACCACTTCTGTCACTTTTGGGAGGCGGCCTTATTGGCGCTTCGGCTGTTTTACTAATGGCGACCCATGGTCGTATTGCGGGAATCAGCGGCATTCTATCACGCATGCTCCCCCCCACCGGCAAAGATCAGTCACTCCCACAGGGTCTGATCTTTTTGATCGGTCTGTTGCTCGCCGCACCCATTTGGATCGTGATCAACGGACAAGCTCCGCTGCAAAGCGTTTCAAACAACCTGCCGCTTTTGGCCCTCGCCGGCGCTCTGGTCGGTTTTGGATCCGTCTGGGGCAATGGCTGCACGAGTGGCCACGGGGTATGCGGCATTTCCCGCCTCTCCGGTCGCTCGATTGTTGCGACATTAACCTTCATGAGCACCGGTTTTATTGCCGTCCTGCTGCTTCGTCACGTTTTTGGAGGCTAAAGCCATGAAAAACCTCGTTACACTTCTGTCCGGTCTTATGTTTGGCTTCGGCCTGTTACTGTCGGGCATGGCCAATCCCGCCAAGGTCCAAAACTTTCTCGACCTCTTCGGCACCTGGGATCCCAGCCTTGCCTTTGTTATGGGCGGCGCGATTGCTGTCACCATGCCAGGGTTTTGGCTGGTCACCCGCCGCAGCAAGCCATTTTTCAACGACGTCTTCCATCTGCCCACCCGCACGGACTTCGACGCACGTTTGATCACAGGTGCAGCAATATTTGGCGTAGGTTGGGGTTTAGGCGGATTTTGCCCCGGTCCAGCAATGACGGCTCTGCCGCTGGCTGCTGAAGGCACGCTGATCTTTGTCGCCACTATGTTGACAGGGATGGCAGCCTCAAAATACGTTCTCCAACGGCGAGACAACCACGTTTAAACTTCGGCGACGATAAGTAATTTAGAAAGGTGATCAAATGTCTGACACAAAACTGAACACGCTAGAACAGCCGGAAGTCATGGCCTTCTTTGATGCGCAAACCAACACCATCAGCTATATTGTGAAGGATCCGAGCAGCACCGCCTGCGCCGTGATCGATTCCGTAATGAATATGGACTACGCGGCCGGACGGATTACCTTCGAAAGCGCCGATGAGATCGTCAAGACAATCAAAGATCAGGGCCTTGAGCTACAATGGATCATTGAAACCCATGTGCACGCCGATCACCTTTCCGCAGCCCCATATTTGCAAGAGCAATTGGGCGGCAAGATCGGCATCAGTGAGAAAATCATCCAGGTGCAGGACACCTTTGGCAAGATCTTCAATGAAGGAACCGCATTCCAACGCGATGGATCACAATTTGATGCGCTGTTTGAAGATGGGGACAGCTATCATGTGGGGCAAATGCAAGCCACCGTCATCGCCACACCTGGCCATACTCCGGCCTGTATGGTGCATGTCATGGGCGATGCGGCTTTTGTCGGCGACACTTTGTTTATGCCCGATGGTGGATCGGCGCGCGCTGATTTCCCCGGTGGGGATGCAGGGATCCTATATGATTCCATTCAAAAAGTGTTGAGCCTGCCGGATGAAACGCGCTTGTTTATGTGCCATGACTACGGCCCCAATGGGCGCGACATCCAGTGGGAAACCACCGTGGCAGAAGAACGCGCCTTCAACATCCATGTTGGCGGAGATGCGACCCGCGAATCCTTTGTTAAAATGCGTACCGAGCGCGACGCCACTTTGGCGATGCCAAAGCTGATTATTCCAGCCTTGCAAGTCAACATGCGCGCAGGCGAAGTTCCTACAGATGAAGACGGGCACCCGAGCCTGAAAGTACCAATCAACTCTTTGTAAAGCCGCCACCCATTTTTGAAACACAATTGCCCGGTTGATACGCGCGGCAAAAGGATAAGCTATGTCTATGAAAAAGCTCTCAGATCAGTTCTATGTTGGACCCCANNAAATCTGTTATTTGCCTGCGCCCTGATGGCGAGGGGCCCGATCAGCCCGCGTTTGACACCCTGAAAACTCAAGCCGCCACTTTGGAGCTTGCAGCCCATTACCTGCCCATCATTCCCGGTCAGATCTCTGAAGAACAAATCGCGGAATTTGCGGATATGGTCAGCAAGAGCACCGGGCCCATTTTCGCCTATTGCCGCAGTGGTATGCGCGCGACCGCCCTTTGGGCCTTGCATCAAGCCCAAATTGGGCAATCCGTGGATGAGATTCTCGCGGCTGCAAAATCAGCCGGGCATGATCTGACGGCACTCACCCCAAGGCTTTCTGCGGCCGCCCTTTAGCCCAGATTTCTATCACCCGTCTCGCATGACCGGAACACGCACATGAAACTCACATCAATGCTCGCCCCATATCTGCCCATTCTAACATGGGGCAGAACATACAATCGCGGGTCTTTGACCAATGACCTCACCGCTGCGGTGATTGTGACCATCATGTTAATTCCGCAATCCTTAGCCTATGCCATGCTCGCGGGTCTACCGCCGCAAATGGGTCTCTACGCATCCATCTTGCCGATCACCCTTTATGCAATATTTGGCACCAGCCGGTCTTTAGCCGTGGGCCCCGTGGCGGTCGTGTCCTTGCTCACAGCAGCATCTATCTCACGCATCGCTGCACCAGGCAGTGAAGACTATATCTTTGCAGCCATCGCCCTGGCCTTTTTGTCAGGTGTGTTCTTGGTGGCGATGGGGGTGTTTCGTTTGGGGTTCATGGCCAATTTCCTGTCCCATCCCGTCATCGCTGGTTTTATCACAGCCTCTGGCCTGATCATCGCTGCCAGCCAACTGAAGGCAATTTTAGGCATTCAGGCAGAGGGCCATAATTTGGTTCAATTGGCAGAGTCTCTTTGGGCACATCGGCAGGACATCAATTGGATCACCGCGCTCATCGGTAGCCTTACAACAGCCTTTCTGTTCTGGGTACGCAAAGGTTTGCTGCCGCTCTTATTAACGCTGGGTCTGACCGAGCCTGTCGCAAAAATTATGGCCAAAACGGGGCCAGTTGCCGCAATTGTTGCCACCACCGCCCTCGTGTGGCTGCTCGATCTGCAAAACTTGGGCGTAAAAATAGTTGGCGCTGTGCCGCAGGGTCTGCCGCCACTGACAATGCCAAAATTTTCGCTTGATCTGTGGAGCAGCCTTCTGACATCAGCCGTTTTGATTTCAGTCATTGGGTTTGTGGAATCCATCTCTGTTGCGCAAACTCTTGCAGCAAAAAAACGCCAGCGGATTGATCCAGACCAAGAGCTCATCGGCCTTGGCGCCGCCAATATTGGTGCGGCCTTCACTTCAGGCTTTCCCGTGACGGGCGGGTTTTCACGATCAGTCGTCAATTATGACGCCGGCGCCGAAACTCCCGCGGCCGGGGCCTATACGGCTGTTGGTTTGATCTTCGCCTCTTTGTTTTTGACACCTCTCATCTTCTTTTTGCCCAAAGCCACATTGGCCGCGACGATCATTGTCGCCGTGCTCTCTTTGGTAGATTTCAAAATCTTGGGAAAAGCCTGGCGCTATTCAAAGGCCGATTTCACAGCCGTCGCGACCACAATGGCCATAACGCTGGTTGTCGGCGTTGAAACTGGGGTGATTGCTGGGGTTTTGGTTTCGATTTTGATCCATCTCTACAAATCCTCCAGACCCCATATCGCAACCGTGGGGCAAGTGCCAAATTCAGAACACTACCGCAATGTTCTGCGCTATGATGTCATCACCCAGCCTCACATTTTGACAATTCGCGTGGATGAAAGCCTCTATTTCGCCAATGCACGCTTCTTAGAAGATCACCTGCTTGCCCGCGCCACCCAGCAGCCACAATTGCGCCATGTGGTTTTGATGTGCTCTGCCGTGAATGATATTGATATGAGCGCGTTGGACTCCTTAGAGGCGGTCAATAAACGGCTTGAAGATATGGGCGTGTCTTTCCATCTGTCCGAGGTTAAGGGGCCGGTCATGGATCGATTAACGGGAACGGAGTTTCTCGAGCAGCTCACGGGAGATATTTTCCTGAGCCAAAAACGGGCCATGGACCAGCTTACCCCTTTGACTTGACCCACCCCAACCTATGATGCAGTCATTAACCCATCATATGAAGGGTGCGCATTATGACATCAGAGCTATTGTTCACTGGCCCAGAACTTTGCAAATTTGAAGCCCATGAAGTTGTTGCCCTGTTGAAAGCCAGGGAAATTTCCTCATCAGATCTGATAGATGCAGCTTTGACGCGCATTGCCCAAACCGGCCCATTGATCAATGCCACACCTACGCTTTGTGAAGCGCGGGCGCGTGCGGTGGATTTATCAAGCCGAGACAGCACCCCGGCCGGTTGGCTGGCGGGCTTGCCGATCACAATCAAAGATCTCAACGCCGTCGCCGATGTCCGCACAACATTTGGAACCAAAGGGCTGGCGGGTTTCATACCGCAAAAAAGTGATCCTTTGGTGGACCAATTGGAACAGCGTGGGGCGGTCATTTTAGGCAAAACCAACACACCCGAATTTGGCGCAGGAGGTAACACCTTCAATGACGTCTTTGGACAAACACGAAACCCTTGGAATACCGCGCTCAATCCGGGCGGCTCGTCCGGTGGCGCGGCCGCTTCTTTGGCCGCAGGGGAAATTTGGCTGAGCCATGGGTCCGATCACGGCGGCAGCCTGCGCACCCCAGCCGCCTATTGCGGCATCGTGGGTCTGCGCCCAAGCCCGGGCATTGCAGGCGGACCGGGACAGGACGCGGCCTTTATAATTGAAGGGGTGCAGGGCCCAATGGCCCGTTCCGTAAGAGATTGTGCATTGTTTTTGGATGCGATGTCAGGGTTTGATCCACAGATCGCCATTTCCTATCCGGCACCCGAAATTCCCTATCAAGAGGCCGTCATTCGCGCTGACGGAAAGCTGAAAATTGCCTTTGCCCCGGATTTGGGAGGCTTTGGACAGGTCGATCCCGAAATGGCCCAGCATCTTGCCGCGGCAATGCGACAGCTTGAGAAGAATGGCGCACGGATTGAAGAGACCTGCCCCGATCTCACCCATCTTGAGCGCAGCTATCACACACTGCGCGGCCTTATGTGGGCCACGGCGGCAAAACGTCTACCACAGGAGGTCCAAGCGCATTTCAAATCTACGCTCGCTGAAAACACCGCTTTTGGGCAAGCTTTGACTCTGGAAGATATTATCGACGCCAATTTGAATCGCTCCATTCTGTTCAATAATATGCTGAGCCTGTTTGAGACATTCGACGTCCTCGCTTGCCCAACAGTGGGCTGTATGCCGCATTCGGCCTCTGAAGAATGGGTGCATCACGTGGGTGGTGTAGAGCTGACCAATTATATGGATTGGTTGCGCTTTGCCTTTTTGGCCACAACCACCGGCCTGCCTGCGATATCGGTGCCCGTAGGACGCGGTCCGCGCGGCTTGCCGGTGGGGCTGCAACTGATCGGGAAACCCCGAGGAGAAGCTGCGCTATTGGCCGCTGCGCGACACGTCGAATTAACATTCGGGGGTCCACTTGGTCCAATTGATCCTATCAATCCTTCGTGGATTTAAAAAAACCACATGTTTTACTGGTCAATGACACGTTAAGATTTGTATAATTTCACGGAAATCACCGGCCTAGATTCGTCTAGGTTATTTTTTGAAGCCTTTAATTTTTGCTTATTATTGGAATGCTATCATGTGGCTCGAAGACCCCATAACAAAACTGGAAAGAGCGGCCCATGCTGCATGGCCAGGTGTTTTGGAGGAGGCGCAGCTGCCTATGGTGGGCTGGTCATATGTTTTGCTGTCGAAGCGCGAAGAGACAGATCGGGCCCGCATTTCTTATTTGGTAGAGCACCCAAACCATGGGCTGTTCAAATATCGGCTACAACTGCGACCCCGCGCACAGGCCACCTTTGCCGCACATTATTTGCGATTGGAAAAAGCGTCTCGCGCCTTTCAACGTAGCGAGCGCCTTTCTCTGATCAAACCCATGTGCTTGGACATCGCCAATCAAGCCAGCCTAACGACCTATGCGGAAGGCCTACCCTTTTCTGAGTATATGCGCGATGCCGCAGAGGATAACGCCAGGCAGCTTGAGCTGCTGCAACTGGCTGGAGAATGGTTGGATGCCTATCATCGAACCAAAGTCTCGGAGACCCGCATTTTTCAACCGAAACATGCGGTGAATTACTACCACGATCTGGGCGAAAAAATTCAGTCAGGAGACCTGAAAGTTGCCGCCAAGCCCCTTATTTTGCAAGGGGTTGAACGGTTGTCTGAACTCGCAAACAAATATTCCGATCAACAAACTGTATCTGCGGTTCAATATGGCGATTTTCATATGCGCAATCTGATTTTTGATGGCACCTGTTTAACCGGAATCAATATTTCAAAAAACCAACCTGCGCCCGTGGGTCATGACATCGCCCGCCTGTTGCTTGATTATACCGCCATTCTTCGCAGCTCCAAAGAGCTTGAAAGCGGGCAGATCATTCCAGCTGATGCCATTGAGGCGTTTTTCGCGGGCTATAGGCTTGTGGGGCCCAATGACCCGAGTGTCCAATTTTTGCCCTACGCAAAGATTTTAGGCTCATTGGTCAATGTCCCGCAGCGACGCAATGATCGCTCCAAAACCAATCAAAAAACCCTAGAGCGGTTGCGCCCTATTGCGCGGGTGGCCTTCACCTAACAAAATACGCAAGGAATTCTATGAAAGAAATCAGCCCTAAGGCTATTATTTTGTTGATAGAATCGGTGAAACCCACGACAGTATGACCTTGAAGTTTCCTGGGTTGGACCTCATTTGCATCGTATTTTGAGCATAGGACTATGGGCTGTGGCCTGCTTTTTCGGAAGCATAGGCGCGGCACTCGCAGATCCCGTCGAGCTGGTACTGCGCGATGGCTCTTTTTCAGTCTCCGGCGCGCTGATCTCATTCGATGGGGAAAACTATCAAATTCAATCCGAGTATGGGCAATTGACCTTAGCTGCCGATATGGTGGTCTGCCGAGGGGCGGCCTGCCCTGCCTTGAGCGCATCACCCGAAAGCATCGCACTCTCTGGTGACGGATCATTGAATTCGGCGCTGCTCATGCCGCTCATTCAGTCCTTCGCCGAACATCAGGGCTATTCCTATCAGCTGTCAAAAGAGATGCCGGGGCTGGTCACCTTGTTTGACCCGGAAAATGGTACGGCGCTTGCGGTTTTCGCGCTTTCTGATCGCAATAGTCGTGACGCAATTTCAGATATTTTAGAGGGCCGGGCCAATTTGGCACTGACGCTGCGCGCCGCCACGCAAGAGGAGCAAGCCGCTCTCAATGAGGATATGTTCGGCTCCTTAGACCATCCGCAAAACTCTATGGTTTTGGCATGGCAGGATCTTTATTTGTATTCTCAGCCCAGCAATCCCAATAGGTTCATCACGATGAGCCAATTGGTGGCAATGTTGGGCGAGGAGCCCGGGCTTTGGCCACTTACCGCCGGCATTCAATACCCGGCCTTTCTTACAGGAAAAGACGATCAAACTCAGGCGTTGCAGCAACTCTTAAGAGTTTTTGAGCCCCCCCGACCGATGCCACCCAAGGGCGTAAACACACCTGGTCGTTTGACGGTGAGCACCGATCAGGTGGCACAAGACACCTTGGTTCAAGTCAGCTTGGGCTGCGATCAACCGATGGCGCCAGCTGACATTCAAGCCCCGGCGCATCCGTTACAAGCGCCGATCTACCTGATCGCCGCACCAAAGAAGATGCAAAACATCACCCGTGCCTTTTGGGCCTTCTTGCTGACACCCGAAGCGCAGGACGCGGTGCGGACACTGGGTTTCATCAGCCGCAGCCCCAAAAAGACCGAAATTCATGGGCAATCTGGCCTCTTGATCAATGCAATTTTAAACACCGATATGGATATGCGCACCGAAGATCTGCGCCTGGCCGTGCTCAACCTGAATGGCTATGAGCGGATGTCTCTGGCGTTCCGCTTCTTGGAGGGCACGCAGATCATGGATGCCGACTCGCAATCCAACCTCCAATTTCTCAAACGTTTGTTTGTCGCAGGGTATTTTGAAGGGCGCGACGTGATGTTTGTGGGGTTCAGCGACAGCCAAGGGAGCGCGGAAGGCAACGTGCAAATTTCTCTCGATCGCGCCCGCGCTGTACGCGCCACCATCGCGACATTGCTGGATGATGCGCAACTCAGTGATGGGTTCGAAGTTCTTGGATTAGGGGAGGGCTTGCCGCTGGCCTGCAATGACACCGCCTGGGGCCAAAATCAAAACCGCCGGGTTGAGATTTGGGTAAAATAAAAGCCCAGCGCCGATCTTATCGGGCGCTAGGCTTCATGCTTTATTCTTGACCCTTTACACCATCCCAAAACCGTTTGACCTTTTTGAAAAAGCCTTGGCTCTCAGGGCTGTTGTCACTTGAGAGCGCCTCAAACTCTTTCAAAATCTCCTTTTGACGCGCCGTCAAATTTACGGGCGTTTCCACCTGTAGCTCGATGAACATGTCACCCACACCGCCGCCACGCACGGAGGGCATACCCTTAGAGCGCAAGCGCATTTGCCGGCCGGATTGGCTACCACTTGGGATCTTAACCCGGCTGCGGCCCCCGTCGATATTTGGCACTTCGATATCGCCGCCCAATGCAGCGGAGGTCATCGACACGGGCACATTGCAAAACAGGTTGTTGCCCTCGCGTTCAAAAATCTGGTGATCGGCCACCTCGATAAAGATATAGAGATCGCCTTGAGGTCCACCGCGTGCCCCCGCCTCGCCTTCGCCCGACAGGCGAATGCGCGTGCCGGTTTCGACACCGGCCGGGATATTGACGGATAGCGCCCGGTCTTTCTCAACCCGCCCAGCGCCGTGGCAGCTTGAGCATGGGTTTTTGATCACCTGCCCTGCGCCAGAACAACTGGGGCAGGTGCGCTCAACCGTGAAAAATCCTTGCTGCGCGCGAACCTTGCCCATGCCGGAGCAGGTGCCACAGGTCGCAGGTGCGCTGCCCGAAGCCGCGCCTGTTCCAGAACAATTTGCGCAGGACACAGCCGTTGGCACATTGATGGTTTTTTGCAACCCGCGAAACGCCTCTTCGAGGGTGACGCGCATATTATAGCGCAGGTCCGCGCCGCGCGCGGCACGTTGCCGGCCACCGCCGCCGCGTCCGCCCATGAAGTCGCCAAAAAGGTCGTCGAAGACATCGGAAAAGGCACTGGAGAAATCCCCTTGCCCGCCGGGCCGGCCACCGCCGCCACCGCCCATGCCACCTTCAAAGGCTGCATGACCGTAACGATCGTAGGCGGCCTTTTTATTGCTGTCTTTGAGAACTTCATAAGCCTCGTTGGCCTCTTTGAAGAGACCCTCAGAAGCTGGATTATCTGCATTGCGATCTGGATGAAGCTCCTTCGCCTTGCGACGATAAGCTTTTTTAATTTCCTCCGCCGTCGCCCCTTTCGAGATCCCCAGCGTTTCGTAGTAATCGCGTTTTGACATCTAAACTGTCCCCTCTGGAACGGAAAAACCGGCCGACAAAATCGCAGGCCGGTTTAGTCTGATCCTTAACCTGGCGTTAGGTGCGTTTGTCGCCGTCCAAATCTTCAAAATCTGCATCCAAAATATCATCATCCGCAACAGGACCACCGTCGATCTGCATCGCCATTGGCTTCTGCTTCTTGGCTGGATTTATAAATCGCTTCACCCAGCTTCATCGCCGCTTCGGTCACGTTTTGAACGCCGGCTTTGATTTTGCCTGCATCTTCCGTTTCCAGATCATCGCGCAATGCCGCCATCGCCAATTCAATCGCTTCGATTGTGGTTGGATCCACTTTATCGCTGTGCTCTTCCATGGCTTTTTCAGTGGAATGAATCAGGCTTTCTGCTTGGTTCTTAGCTTCCACCAGTTCCCGACGTTCTTTATCGGCATCGGCATTGGCTTCCGCATCTTTCACCATGGCGTCGATATCTGCGTCTGACAGGCCGCCTGAAGCTTGGATGGTAATTTTTTGCTCCTTGCCGGTGCCCTTATCTGACGCGCCAACCGATACGATCCCATTGGCATCGATATCGAAAGTTACCTCAATTTGCGGCATGCCGCGTGGTGCAGGTGGGATGCTTTCCAGATTGAACTGACCCAAAATCTTATTGTCAGCTGCCATTTCCCGCTCACCCTGGAACACACGAATGGTCACCGCGTTTTGATTGTCTTCTGCGGTGGAGAACACTTGTGATTTCTTAGTTGGGATCGTGGTATTCCGGTCGATCAAGCGTGTGAACACACCGCCCAAAGTCTCAATACCCAAAGACAAAGGTGTAACGTCGAGCAAAACAACGTCTTTCACGTCACCTTGCAAAACACCGGCTTGAATAGCCGCGCCCATGGCGACAACTTCATCAGGATTCACGCCTTTGTTTGGCTCTTTGCCAAAGAATTTGGTCACTTCCTCAATCACTTTTGGCATACGGGTCATGCCGCCAACCAAAACGATTTCGTCGATATCACCCGTGGACAGGCCGGCATCTTTCAATGCAGCTTGGCAAGGCTTCAAGGAGGCTTTGATGAGATCACCCACCAAGCTTTCCAATTTGGCCCGTGTAAGTTTCACGACCAGGTGCAAGGGTTGACCAGATGCGCCGTCCATCGAGATGAAGGGCTGATTGATTTCTGTTTGGCTGGAAGAGGACAATTCAATTTTTGCCTTTTCAGCCGCTTCTTTCAACCGCTGCAAAGCCATTTTATCTTTGGTCAAATCAACGCCATTTTCCTTTTGGAACTCTTCCGCAAGGTAGTTGACGATGCGCATGTCAAAGTCTTCACCGCCAAGGAACGTGTCCCCATTGGTGGATTTGACTTCAAACAAACCGTCGTCGATTTCCAAGATGGTGACATCGAATGTCCCACCACCAAGGTCATAGACGGCAATGATTTGCGATTCTTTTTTGTCCAAACCATAGGCCAGGGCCGCTGCAGTTGGCTCGTTGATGATCCGCAAGACTTCAAGGCCGGCAATCTTACCCGCATCTTTCGTCGCTTGACGCTGCGCGTCATTAAAATAGGCCGGCACGGTGATGACCGCTTGTGAGACCTCTTCGCCAAGATAGCTCTCAGCAGTTTCTTTCATTTTTTGCAAAATGAATGCGGAAATTTGCGATGGGGAGAATTGCTCACCCTGTGCTTCAACCCAAGCGTCCCCATTGCCGCCATTAAGGACTTTGAAGGGGAGGTTTTTCATATCTTTTTTCAGATGGGCGTCATCATACCGACGGCCGACCAAGCGCTTTACACCGAAAACAGTGTTTTCTGGGTTGGTAACAGCCTGACGTTTGGCAGGTTGGCCCACAAGGCGCTCGTTTTCGGTAAATGCAACGATTGATGGAGTGGTCCGTGCGCCCTCAGCATTCTCAATTACTCGTGGCTGCGATCCGTCCATGATCGACACGCAGCTGTTTGTTGTTCCAAGGTCAATTCCAATGACTTTAGCCATTTCTTAGCATCCCTTCGCTCTGGCGATACCGAGGCTTTCGGCCCGCAGTGCGGCGCCTGTGCCTCAATTAATTCAGCAGTTCTTTTAAACTACCAGCTCACCGCGCTATATAGGTGTGTCAAACACCCCCTGCAACCATCTGGAGGCAATGAAATTTGGATTTCATCAAGTTAAATGGGCAAAATACTCCCAGCCCTACCCTAACTGTGGGCGGAATATCTGTTTTTAAGGAATTTTTGCCCCCAAGCGATCAATTACATCTGGTCAAGGAGCTACGGGCAGTCGCTGCTCAAGCACCCGTTTTTTCGCCAAAAACGAAATCTGGAAAACCTATGTCTGTGCGCTTGACGGCCGCTGGTGACTTCGGCTGGTTTTCCGATCAGCGCGGATATCGATATGTAGAGCAACACCCCTCCGGCGTGAATTGGCCAGAAATTCCAGACGCGATCATGGCCATCTGGCGGGCGGTCGCAGGGGCGGTTCCGGACCCGGAATGCTGCTTGGTCAATTTCTACGGCGACGGCGCGCGCATGGGGCTGCATCAAGATCGAGATGAAGCCAATTTTGACTGGCCCGTTGTGTCAATATCTTTGGGGGATGATGCCCTGTTTCGCGTGGGCGGCACTGAGCGCGGCGGCAAGACGGAGTCAATTTGGCTACAGTCCGGCGATGTTGCCGTGATGGGCGGTGCCGCAAGGCTCAACTATCACGGCATTGACCGGATCAAATTCGGCAGCTCATCTCTTTTGAAAGAAGGTGGACGGCTCAATGTGACCCTGCGCGTGGTGCGTTAATGCCCTTACCTGGTCGCTCCCCAACTCATCGAAGCCCGTTTTCGGGTGAAAAATTCGCCCATAAGACCGAGGACAACAGCCACCAAAGCAACCTTTAATGGATAGGACAAATTGGAGTGCATGGGCGAATAATTGATGAACATCACACCGCGCGCTTGGTCCACACAGTGAAACAAGGGGTTCCAATCGAACATAACCAACATGAAGGATGGTAATGTATTGGCAACGAACATTTTACCTGATGCCAACATATTCACCCGGCGATAGACCATCAAAAGCATATTGACCAATGGGGGGTGCCACGGCGTTAAGGCCAAAAACACCATGCCAATGGCCACGCCGGTAAACCAACTCAGCAAAAACACACCGGCCAGGCCAATTGGGTTAAAAATATCGACTGGATTGATGGCAAGATGGTAAATGAGCAGGATTGTTCCAATGGTAATTGTTTGTTTATAGGGGCTTTGTAGCGCTGCCGAGCATACGGCGATCATCGTATTCATCGGCGCATGCTGCATCATGCTAGAGGTCGGCCCTTCCGCTCCGGCGACCGCCTGCACAGCTGTATTATGTGTCATGAACATTGCGATGCCAGAAATAATATAGAGCATATAATCGCCCTTGATCGGCGACGATCTGA